>Ga0164313_10000125_pt1 | contig 50425 bp, 36 predicted proteins | sample GuaBasSedimGuay4_FD_113735 | JGI IMG/M metagenome (GOLD analysis project Ga0164313, IMG submission 113735) | Subseafloor sediment microbial communities from Guaymas Basin, Gulf of California, Mexico - Guay4, Core 4569-4, 0-3 cm | ecosystem: Environmental > Aquatic > Marine > Hydrothermal vents...
AAGCGGCAGCTCCTCCTCCAGCGTGAAGTGCTCCTGCGGCTTCTCGATGCCGGGCAGGCCCAGGTGCTGCAGGGGCACGAAGCCCTCGACCTGTGCCTCGATCTCGACGATCGCGCCGTGCTCGAGCATGCGCACGACCTTGCCCTTGCACTCGGTGCTTTCGGCAAAGCGCTCGGCCAGGTCATCCCACGGGTTGTCGATCATCTGCTTGATGCCCAGGCTGATGCGCCGTTTTTCCTTGTTGATGTCGAGAATGACGACATCAACGGAGTCGCCCTTCTTGACGATCTCCTTGGGGTGACGCACCCGCTTGGTCCAGCTCATGTCGGAGATGTGCACGAGGCCGTCGATGCCGTCCTCGACCTCGACGAAGGCGCCGAAGTCGGTCAGGTTGCGCACCTTGCCCTCGATCTGCGTGCCCGACGGGTACTTCATCGCCAGGCCCTCCCACGGATCGGGCTCGGCCTGCTTGAGGCCGAGGGAGATCTTCTCGTTCTCCTTGTCGACCCGCAGCACCATGGCCTCCACCTCGTCGCCGATCGAGACGACCTTCGACGGGTGGCGCACGTTGCGCGTCCAGCTCATCTCCGAGATGTGGATCAGACCCTCGATACCCTTCTCCAGCTCCACGAAGGCGCCGTAGTTGGTGATCGAGACGACCTTGCCCTTGACGATCGTGTCCTCGGGGTACTTCGTGTCGACATCGGTCCAGGGGTAAGCCTGCAGCTGCTTGAGACCGAGGCTGATGCGCTCACGGTCGCGGTCGAACTCGAGCACCTTGACCTCGAGTTCATCGCCGATCGTCACGACCTCTGCCGGGTTGTTGACCCGGCCCCAGCTCATGTCGGTGATGTGCAGCAGGCCGTCGATGCCACCGAGATCGACGAAGGCGCCGAAGTCGGTGATGTTCTTGACCACGCCCTTGCGGATCTGGCCTTTTTCGAGCTCGCCAATCAGCTTGCGCTTCTTCCGCTCACGCTCGTCCTCCAGGACCACGCGACGGCTCACCACGATGTTGCGGCGGCGCTTGTTGATCTTGATGATCCGGAATTCGAATGTCTCGCCGAGCAACGCGTCGAGGTCGGGGACCTGACGCAGGGCAACCTGCGAACCGGGCAGGAAGCTGTCGACGCCCATCAGGTTGACCACCAGGCCACCCTTGATGCGACGATCGACAACACCGTGGACGATCCGGCTGTGGTCGAACGAGAACTTGATGTCCTCCCAGACCTTCAGGAAGTCGGCCTTCTCCTTGGACAGCGCGATCAGGCCGTCCTGGTCCTCGATGTCTTCCAGGTAGACATCAAAGAAGTCGCCAACGCGAATCTGGTCGACATCGCGGAACTGATCGAGGGGAATCGTACCCTCGCTCTTGAATCCGACGTCGACGAGAATCTCGTTCTCGCGGACTTCTACAACTTCACCTTTTACGATCTGGCCTTGCTTGATTTCGGCCAGCGTTCCCTCGTAAAGCTGGATCATCTCCAGCATGTCGTCGGCGGAATACGCGCTGTCTTCGTCCTCGAGGTCTTCGAGGAGGTCTCGACTGATGAGGTCCTTCGGATCGAAGACCTCTGTGATCCGGGCCCCCGGGCGCGCGGCCGGGTGGCTCGGGTTGGACGTGGAAATATCGGTCATGATTGGCTTGAACTCTCCTAAACGTGGATTTGCCTGCGCAGGGCAGACATCCGCCGAGTATAGGAAGGGCGCAAACAAGCGGCAAGGGGCCGAATGCTCAGTTCCGGTCGATCTCGTACTCGGGGCGCGGCCGGTGCTCCTGGGCCCTTTGGCCAAGGGCGTGCAACTGGGCCAGAAAGAGCTCTCCGATGCGGTCCTGGATCTGATCTGAATCCAGCCCGGAGGCCCTCAGGGCCTCGATTCCCACCGGATAGGACGGCGGGCCCATCCACAGCTCCATGGGCCGATCGCGGTGGTGGGCCGCCCGCAGGGATCCTGTTCCCCGAACCAGGCAGGGCAACCAGGGCACCCCTGCTGATTCAACCAGGATGCCCAGACCGCGTTTGACCGGTCCCGGCCGGTGCGGCTCCCTGCGCGTGCCCTCGGGGAAGATGGCCACGCTGTGCCCGCCGCGCAGGTGGGCGCGGGTCAGCTCGAAGGCCTCGGCGTCGTATCGACCGCGCACGATCGGCACTGCGTCGAACCAGCGCAGGACGGGCCCCAGCGGCCACCTGAAGAGCTCGGACTTGCCCAGGAAAACCACCTGGCGATTGAGCATCGAGCCCAGCAGCGGCGGGTCCCAGTTGGAGATGTGGTTGCAGGCGAAGATCGCCCCGGCCTGAATCTCGTCCTCGTGCGCCGATCCGTGCAGCTCGATCTGGACCATCTGGCCCAGGAGAGCTGCGACGCGGTCCTGCCAGAAGCGATAGCGGCCCAGCCAGTAGTGCGGCGTGTCGGAACCCGGCAGCGGACGCGCGTTACGCGCGAGGTCCAGGATACGCTCGACGGTCTGTCCTTCATCGAGCGCAGTGCTGTCGACGCGGTGCGCGTCGGGCATGTGGCGCAGGGGGCTGTGCTGGCGCTCCGAGTCCATGCGATCGCGCTCGCGCAGCTCTGTGGCTACGGCCTCGATCGCGATCGCGGAGGTACCGCGGCCGGCCTGGGCAGCGCGTCTTCGGGCCCGCTCCTCGACCGAAGCCGTGAGGAAGATCTTGCAGCGTGCCATCGGCAGCACCACCGACCCGATGTCCCTGCCCTCCATCACCACGCCACCACCACGCCAGCCGAAGGCACGCTGGCGCTCCTGCATTGCGCCGCGTACCTCGGGCAAGGCGCTGACACGCGAGACCCTGTCGTCGACCTTGGACGTGCGGATACGTGCACCGAGGCTGGTGCCATCGACGATGACCTCACCCTCGTCAAAGTGAATATCGAGCGCACGCAGGCGTGACGCGAGTGCGCAGGCGTCGGTCAGGTCGATACCTTCGTCCATGGCGATGCGCGTGAGGGCGCGGTACATGGCGCCGGTGTCGACGTGCTCCAGGTCGAGGGCGCGGGCCACTGCGCGGGCCACGGAACTCTTGCCCGAACCGGCCGGGCCGTCGATTGCGACGTGTAGTGGATCAGTTCCCGGCGACGGCATCGAGTTCCCCGAGCGATGCAAAGAAATGCGGGTCAGAGATGCCCACTGCCGCGGCGTCGAGCTGCGGCAGTGACTCCTGTCCGCCGGCACGCGCGGCCAGGAGCAGCCCCGCGCTGGCCATCAGGATACGGTGGTCGTCGCTGGGTGGCAGGTCCGCGCGCAGGCGCGGTGATGCCCCCACCACCTCCAGGCGGTCTTCATCGGCGTGAGCACTGATCGAGAAGGCGTCGAGCAACTGCACGAGTGAGGCCAGGCGGTCGGACTCCTTGGTCCGCAATTCGCGCACGCCTTCAAAGACCGTAGTCCCGCGCGACACGGCGGCAACTACTGTCAGGGCAGGTACCTCATCGATGAGCGATGGGACTTCCTTTGCCAGGACAGTGGTAGACGTGAGTTCGCCGGAGCCGAAACTGAGCGTGCCGAAGTCCTCTCCGGCATCGCTTCCCTGGATGACCACATCGACCGCACAACCCATGCGCCGCAGGACTTCGACGAAGCCGGTACGGCGCGGGTTCAGCAGCGTGTCGGTGATCTCGACCTTGCTGCCAGGGACCGCGAGCGCACAGGCTGCGAGCAAGGCTGCGGCCGAGGGATCGCCCGGCACCTTCAGTGCGCGGCCCTGCAATATCTGACCCGGATCGGGATCGACGAGTGCGAAGCCCTCGCCGTGCTCACAGGCAATACCAAAGGCGTTGAGCAGGTGCTCGGTGTGGTCGCGGCTGGCGCCCGGTTCCTCGATGCGCACGCGCTTGCCCGCGCAGGCGCCGGCCAGTAGTGCGGCCGATTTGACCTGCGCTGACGCCACCGGGATGGAGAAGCTGCCGCCGCGGCGTACCGGTCCGGTCACGATCAGTGGAGGGTGGCTGGCATTGTCCGGGCCTTCGACACGCACCCCCATGCCACGCAGCGGTGTGGCCACGCGCCGCATCGGGCGCGCGCTCAGGCTGGAGTCGCCATCGAGAGTGCAAGTGAAGGGCTGCGTCGCGACCAGGCCAGCCATCAGACGCATCGTCGTGCCGGAGTTGCCGCAGTCGAGGACGCCGGTCGGGCAGCGTAATTCCCCTGCCCGGCCCTCCACGACGACCTGGTCGCCCTCTGTGATCTTGACGCCGAGCGCGGCGAGGCAGGCCATGGTCGAACGGACGTCGGCGCCCTCGTTCAGGCCTTCGATCGTCGTCTGTCCTTCGGCCATCGCACCGAGCATCAGGACCCGGTGCGAGATGGACTTGTCGCCGCCGGGCCGCACCGTCCCGCTCAGGGGGCGGTCTCCACGCAAGAGCACCCGCACCTGATCAGTCCTCGCCGCGCAACACGCGGCCGAGTCCGTCGAGGAAAATACGGTTTTCTTCGGCCGTGCCCGTGTTCACGCGGAACGATCCCTCGCCCAGCCCGAAGCTGCCCATCGGGCGCACGATGGCTCCCTGGCGCAGCAGCCGATCGAAGAGGTCATCTACGGGTTCGGGCGGGCGGGTGAGCAGGAAGTTCGTCTGCGACGGGAGCGTGGCGCAGCCCAGGTCGTGCAGCCCGCTGCGCAGCTGATCCAACCCGCGACTGTTGGCCTCGCGCCGTTCGGCAACGCGGTCCTGGTGTTGCAGCGCAACTGTGGCGGCGCGCTGGGCCAGGCGATTGGCATTGAACGGCTGGCGCACGCGCTGCAACAGCCCCACCACTTCCTCGCTGCCCAGCAGGTAACCGATGCGCAACGCGGCCAGGCTGTAGACCTTCGAGAAGCTGCGCATCGATGCGAGATTCGCGAAGCGCGTGCGCAGCTCGAAGAAGCGCGGGAACCGCGGGTCGGTCACGAACTCTACATAGGCCTCGTCGAGCACCACCAGGACATCCTCGGGCACCTTCTCCATGAAGGCGACAAACTCGGTCTCGGTGACCCAGGTGCCGGTGGGGTTGTTCGGGTTGCAGATGAAGATCAGACGCGTGCGTTCGGTGATGGCATCGAGCATGGCCTGCAGGTCGTGCTTCTGGTCGCTGTCCAAGGGCACGCTCACGCCCGTGTCGAAGTGTGATCGCGCCAGCAGCCCGTAGATCGGGAAGCTCGGGTGCGCGTAGACGACTTCGTCACCGGGACCGCACATCAGGTGGACCAGCAACTCAAGGATCTCGTTGCCCCCGTTGCCAAAGAGGATTTCCCCGCGCGTGATCGGGTACACGCTGGTAGCCGCGTCGAGCAACTCGTGCCAGGTCGCGTCCGGGTAGCGATTGAGCTCGAGGATTTCCTTCTGTAATGCCTCGACCACTTCGGGGAAGGCATTCTCGGGGTACTCGTTGCTGGCCAGCTTGACGATCCGTTCCAGGCCGAGCTCGCGCTGGACCTCCTCGATCGGCTTGCCCGGTTTGTAGGGTGCGAGATCGCGCAACTCGACGCGGACCCTTTCGCTCAGCTTCGACACCGGTCGTCCTTTCGACAGGAATCAGCCCCCACCATTTTCATGTGGCGGGACATGGTGGGACTTCGTGCGCCAGCAAGAGGCTAGGCGCCGCGGGGCGCCAGCGTCAACGCTGCGACCCGCTGATCTCACGAAGTCGATCATATTCGTCGGCTCTGGCCTCGCGTAGCGCCCCGGCGGGCAAGTCACCCAGCTCCAGCGGACCAAAGGCCGTCCGGTGCAGCGAGACGACACGCGCGTCGACGGCCTCCACCATCCGCCTGAGCTGGCGGTTGCGGCCCTCACGCAGCGCGATCTCGATTCGCCCATGGCGCGGGCCGGAATCGAGCCCCTTTACGCGCGCTGCGGCAACGGGCCTGCCGTCGAGCTCGATGCCACCATCAGCCAGCCGCTGCAGGACAGTCTCATCCAGGGGCGGCTTGACGTGCAGCTGATAGACCTTCCAGACCGGTCGCGACGGATGCAGGAGGGCCTGGGCCAGGTCGCCATCGTCGCTGAGCAGCAGCAGGCCACTGGAATCGTGATCCAGCCGGCCCACGTGGAAGAGGCGTGTACGGCGCTGTTCCTCGGGCAGCAGGTCAAGCAAGCAGGGCCGCTGGTCCTGGCGCACCAGGCTGCTCACCACGCCGGTCGGTTTGTGCAGGAGTAATACGCGCCCTACCTCGGCCGGCCGGACCTCATTGCCGTCCAGGGTGACCAAATCAGTTTCTGGATCAATGCGACGGGAGAGGTCAGATTCCAGCTCGCCGTTGACGGCGACGCGCCCGGCGCGCACCAGCGCCTCGACCGCCCGGCGTGAGCCGAGGCCGCAGCGGGCCAGGAAACGGTTGATGCGAAGGGGCTCCACGGCCGCTCAGGCCGAGGCCTCTGCCTGGCTGTCTTTCTCTTGGTCGTCTTGGTCGACTGGTTCAACTGGTTCGACTGGTTCGACTGGTTCGACTGGTTCGTCATGCCCGTCGTCGGCCGCGACTTCGAGTTCGACTTCCGTCTCTTCGTCGGTCCCGACATCCTCATCGACTTCATCGACTTCATCGGCATCAGCGATGTCAGCGTTGTCAGCGTTGTCAGCGACGTCATCGTCCTTCCCGGCACCATCTTCCACCGTGTCGGCCGCGTCTTCCTCAGCCGGTGCTTCATCCGGTTCCAGCGCACGATCGAAATCTTCCTCGGCCAGGTTCTCGCCCCTGGAGGAGGCGAGTTGCTTGAGGTCCTCGCGTTCGGCCAGGAGATCCTCGAGTTCGGACAACTGCGGCAGTTCACGCACGTGCGCCAGGCCGACGTAGTCCAGGAAGCTGCGCGTGGTTCCGTAGAGCAGGGGATGGCCGAGCGAGTCCGCGCGGCCCACGATCTGGATGAGGTCGCGCTCGAGCAGCGTACCCAGAACGCCGGCGGCCGCGACGCCGCGGATCTCCTCGACTTCCAGGCGCGTCACCGGCTGCTTGTAGGCCACGATCGCCAGAGCCTCCAGCGAAGCCCGCGTGAGACGCTGCTTGCGCCGCCCCTTGAACAGCTTGCGAATCAGCGTGGCATGCTCGGGCCGGGTACTGATCGAGTAGCCGCCCCCGAACTCAACCACGGTGAAGGCGCGTCCGTCTTCCTCGTAGTGCGCATTCAACGCCTCGATGGCCGTGCGAGCGGCCTTGCGGTCCTTGATCGCGGTCAGCGCTACCACACGATCCAGCCCCAGCGGCGTGTCCGTCGCAAAGAGCAGGGCCTCGACCTCGACCAACAGCTCCGTCTGCACGCCCTCGGGCGCCTGATTCTCACTCATCGTCTTCCTCCGTGCGGGCCGTGCCCCGTGATTCGCCAGGCTCCTGATCCCCAATACCCTCGCCCTGTCCACTCAACTCACCACTCGCATCCTGTTCGCCCAACTCACCATTCGTATCCTGTTCGTTCGACCCGTCACCTTCACCAGCCTCCAACCAAATATCCCCATATGTCGATGACTGGTTCGCGCGGATGCGACCCGACTTGAGCAGGTCAAGCAGTGCGACGAAGGTGACCACAACTTCCATCTTGATCTTCATTTCACCGAAGAGTTCCTCGAAGCGAACCCTGCCGTCGTCTGTGAGCCGATCCAGGATCAGCTCTTCCTGGGCCTCGACTGTATAGACCTCGGTATAGACGCGATGCGTGGAATCGCCGCGGATTTCCTGCAGCACATTGCGCACGGCGCCGAGCAGATCGAAGAGCGACAGCGACAGCTCGACCGGCTCCTCCTCCGCATCACCGAGAAACTCGAATGAACCGCCGCGCCCAAAGTACTCGGCGCGATTGGTCTCTTTCTGCGCGAGGTCGAGTGCTGCTTCCTTGTACTTCTTGTACTCGAGCAGCCGACGCACCAGCTCGTCGCGCGGATCGATGTCGTCTTCCTCGTCCTCGCCCGGGCGCGTGACCGGCAGCAGCAGGCGCGCCTTGATGCGCATCAGCGTGGCGGCCATCACCAGGAACTCGCCGGCATTGTCGAGGTCGAACACGTCGAGCAGATCGATGTACTCGAGGTATTGCCGCGTGATCTGCGAGATCGGGATGTTGTAGATGTCCAGCTCGTCGCGCTGGATCAGGTAGAGCAGCAGGTCCAGGGGGCCCTCGAAGTCATGCAGCTGGATGAGCAGAGACTCCGCCGTGGGCGTGTTGTTGTCGGCAGCGCTGTTATCGGCAGCGTTGTTGCCCGCCGGCGTGTCGGGGACAGCCGTGGGTTCGAGTTCTTCCAAGATCGTTCCTTCGTGCGGGCGCAGCCGGCTTGCTGGCCGGCGGCGGCAAGCTAGCAGAGGCGCTGAAACAGTGTCAACCGGACGCCCTCGCCCGCGGGTGACACTCGCGGTGCAGGCGCAGCAGGTGTTGCTGGTCCAGTTTCGTGTAGATCTGCGTCGTGCGCACGTCGGCATGGCCCAAGAGCTCCTGGACGGCTCGCAGATCGGCCCCGCCCTGCAGCAGGTGGGTGGCGAAACAATGGCGAAGCACGTGCGGGCTGATACGGTCCTCCAGGCCGCAGCGGACCGCCGCCCGGCGCAGGATCTTCCACAGGCCCATACGGCTCAGCGCTGTCCCCCGCGCATTGACGATCAGCTCCTCCGGGGCCCGCTGGCCGACGAGCTGTGGGCGCAGGCCGTCGCGCCAGGCCTCTACCGCGGCCAGGGCCGGGCCGCCGACCGGCACGATGCGCTCCTTGTCGCCCTTGCCGCGAACACGCACCCAGGCCTCGCCGAAATCGATCGCGATCAGGGGCAGATTGCAGAGCTCGGAGGCGCGCAGCCCACAGGAATACATCAGCTCCAGGATTGCCCGGTCGCGCAGGAACAGGCGATGGGCAGGGTCGAGCGCGACGATCAGGCGTTCGATGTCCTCGACTCGCAGCGCTCTGGGCAGGCTGCGCGGCAGCCGCGGGCCACGCAGATCGTCCGTGGGATCGTCGCCTGCGAGCCCGGCCTCGCAGGCCCAGCGATGGAATCCGCGTACGGAGGAGAGTGTCCGGGCGCGGCTGCGCGGACCCAGGCCGTCGGCCTCACAGGCCTGCAGGAAGGCCAGCACCACGCGGCGGTCCACCTGCCCCACATGCGCCAGGCCCTTTCGCTCCAGGAAGTCCAGGTAGCGGCGCAGGTCTGCGCCGTAAGCCTCCAGCGTGCGCAGCGAGGCGCCACGCTCGACGTCGATGGCCAACAGGAAGCCATCGGCCACACGTAGAAGCTCGGCCGCAGCATGGTCGGCTACGCCTGGTCTCCGTGTTCTCATGGCTGATCCCTGCGCGCGAGGAAGAAGTCCGCGATCCGCTTCACATCGGAGGGCCCGATGCCCGGCACCCGGCCCAGGTCCGCGGCCGAGGCCCGCCCTACAGCATCGGCCGAGCCGAACTGAGCCAACAGGCTGCGGCGCTTGACCCGCCCGATGCCCGGGATCTCGTCCAGCACGCTCTGCAGGGTCTCATTGTCGCGCAACTTCCGGTGGTAGGTGATCGCGAAGCGATGCGCCTCGTCGCGCACACGTTGCAGCAGCTTCAGGCCTTCGCTGCTGCGCGGCAGCTGCACCGGAACCGACTCGCCCGGGATGTAGATCTCCTCCTCACGCTTGGCCAGGCCGATGATTGCCGTCTCCACGAAGCCGTAGCGTTTGAGCGTCTTCACTCCCACCGAGAGTTGGCCCGCTCCGCCATCGACCACCACCAGATCGGCCGGGAGCTGGTCCTCGTCGCGCAGCTTCGAGTAATAGCGTTCCAGGCATTCTTTCATCATCGCAAAGTCATCAATGCCGTCCGTCTCGCGTATCCGGAAGCGACGATAGCGCGACTTCAACGGCTGCCCGCCAGAGAAGTAGACCAGCGAACCAACGCGTTGAGTGCCCTGGAAGTGGCTCATGTCGAAGCACTCGATGCTGTGCGGGGCGACGGCCAGGCCGAGCCGTTCCTTCAGGTCGGCGACGCCGGGCGAGCGATCCATATTACGCGCCTTGCGCGGTTCAGCACGCGCGACGCGCTCCTGCATCTTGGTGCTGGCCGTACGCCTGGCCATGCGCAGCAGGTCGGCCTTGTGCCCGCGTTGCGGCACCTTCAACTCGACACGGTGTCCGTGTGCTTCGCTCAACGCGTCCGCGCGCAGGCTGGCATCGGCGATCTCTTGCTCGAGCAGGATGGTGCGACTGAGTGTCGTCGAGCGGTTGAGCACCTCGGCGGCGAATCGCTCGAAGAAGGCCGCCCTGTCGTCCTCGAGATTGGAGCGCAGGTGGTAGTCCTCGCTCTGGACCAGACGCCCGTCACGCACCCGCAGCACCACTCCAACCGCCTCTCGCCCTTCGCGTTCCATGGCCAGCACATCGGCGTCGTCACCGGGATGCAGGACACTGCGTTGCTGGCTGGCGATTTTCTCCATGGCTGCCAGCCGGTCGCGCAGACGCGAGGCTTGCTCGAACTCCAGCTTCGCGGAGGCCGCCTCCATCTCACCGCGCAGGCGATCGATCAGATCACGGCTGCGGCCCTGCAGGAACAGGCGCACCTCGGCGATCAGGGCCGCGTACTCCTGCTGCGTGACATGATCCACGCAGGGCGCGCAGCAGCGCTCGATGTAGTAGTCCAGACATGGGCGCTCGAGCTTCTCGCGCGGCAGGTCGAGTGCACAGGTGCGCACCGGCAGGATTCCGGTCAGGGCCTTCAGGGTCAGGCGCATGGCGCGCGCGTTCGTGTAGGGCCCGAAGTACTCGTGCCCGTCGCGTTCAGGACGACGCACAACATCCAGCCGCGGGTAGGCCTCGGCCGAGGTCAGGCGCAGGTAGGGGTAGGCCTTGTCGTCCTTGAGGCGAATGTTGTAGTGCGGTCGGTACTCCTTGATCAGCTGGTCCTCGAGCAGCAGGGCGTCTTTCTCGGACGGGGCTGCGAGCCAGTCGAAGTCACGGATTCTGGAAACCAGCCGGCCGGTCTTGGCGTCCAGACCGGCCGGGTCCTGAAAATAGCTGCGGATGCGCGTGGCCAGGCGCAGGGCCTTGCCCACGTAGATCACCTTGCCCCGGGCGTCCTTCATCAGGTAGACGCCCGGATCAGACGGCAGGCCACGCAGCTTGCGCCGGATCTCGAGCAGGTATTCATGCTCTTCGCTCAAAGGCAGGACTCCAACGGGACTTCCGGGGGATGGACTCTGGAAAGGGACCCAACCCGAGAAAAACCCGCCGCGGCCTTCTTGACAAGCCCCGGGGTCCTTTACTAGCTTGGACGTCCGCGCGCCTTCCCGGTGCGCGCCTGTTTTGGTGCCCGGCAGAGCTTATTCATGCCGGGAGGGGCCCGTTGGCTGGTCACTAGCCTGGCCGGCCAGGCCAAGTCCAGCTGCGTAAACGTTTCAAGGAGTGACGGCCATGCCGCACAACAAGAGTTGCAAGAAGCGCGTGAAGACGAACGAAGTGCGTCGCCAGCGCAATGCTGCCCGCGGATCCCGCATGCGCCACACGCTGCGTGATTCGCGCACTATGGTCCAGGGTGCCACCGAGGCGCTCGGCGACGAGCAGCTCGGCCAGGTCCAGCTGACCGCCGCCCTGCTCGACCGGATGCACTCCAAGGGCCTGATCCATCGCAACAAGGCTGCCCGGCTCAAGAGCCGCCTGGTACGACAGGCTGCGGCCGCCGGCAAGAACTAGCCGGCTGCTGCCCGGCTACTGCCCCATTTACGCGACTGACTGAACGCCGGGCCCATCGGGTCCGGCGTTTCTGCGTGCCGGCCTCGCCCTGCAGGCTTCAGTACAGGAAGCTGATACTGAAGTCATAGCGCCAGTTCAGCATGCGGTCATAGTCGTGCACGCGCGCCCAATCCGAGCGCACGACCAGCGGCGGGAACAGGGTCATGGTCAGGCTCATGCCGAAACTGCCCAGCCAGCGCTCGTCATTGAAGTTCGGATTGATACTGGTGATGCCGGAGGCGGACGTGAGTCGTGCAAAGTCATGGAAGATGGCGCCGCGGATCGGTGGGAAGTTCATGCCACCGAAGGGAAAGCCCAGGGCCAGCCGATCGATCAGCGGCACACGCAGCTCGATGTTTCCGAGCAGCGTCTGCTGGCCGCGCAGCGCGAACCAGTCAACACCACGGAAATCATTGGGGCCACCGAGGTAGAAAAATTCCGAGTCACCGCCGAAACTCGCTTTCCACTGTGCGCGCAGGGCCAGGATACTGCGCGGCAGGATCTCGTGGTAACGGCGCCAGTCGAACTGCACGGTCTGACGATCGAAGCCGCGCCCCAGCAGATCCAGGGACTCACCGACTGTCACGTTCCAGCGCCAGCCGCGCCGCTGTCCGTTGAAGTCCCAGAGCACGTTGTCGTGCACGAAGGAACCAAAGAGGCTGGCCAGCCATGTATTGCCTGCCTCGCCGGCCAGCCCGAAGGTCTGATCGCGCACCAGCCGTCGCCATACCGTGGAGATCGTCAGGCGCCGGTAGCGCGACAGCGGATAGGTCATCCCGAAGAATGCACCCGTGCGTACTTCGGAAAAGCGGGTGTCGCGAAAAACCGTCAACCTCGGTCGCACCGCTATGCGGAAGACCCCTACGTGTCGGGACCAGCGTGACCCGAAATTCGAATAGCTAAGCCCGAGGCTCAGGTCCACCAGTTTGAAGTCCTGGCCCGCACTGCTGATGTGCGCGTAGACCTGATGGGCTCCGAGCAGATCACTGAAGCCGAAGCTGGCGCCAGTTCCGTAGGGCAGGTCGGGGTCAAGCGCGATGACCGACTGCACGAAATCCAGCCCGAGGTCGACGGCATAGGACTGCGCCGGAGGAATCGTTGCTGGCACGACGGCCTCGTCCCGCGCAACGGTGCGGGACGGGGGCATGGGCAGCAGCGCGGCCGATTTACGGCCGGCCCGCGTAGCCAGCCCGAACTCGAAGAGACGGAACCTGCGTCGCTCGAAGACCGACGCCACGACGCTGTCATCGTCCACGAAATCCCAGCCGAAGATGCCCCCTATCAGGCGCGTCACGGGCTGCACTTCGCCGCTGCCGGCCTGCATGGTGTAGAGGTTGGGCGTGCCCTTGCGATCGCTCAGGAAGCCCAGCATCGTCCCGTCCGCGTTCCAGCGCGGCGTACTGTCATCGTAGACAGAGGTGATCAGTGGAGTGACTTCCCCAGCGCCGGAGGCGTCTATCTGGTAGATCGAGTGGCGGCCACCGAGCGGGTCATCACGATTGGAGGCAAAGACCACCGTCCTGCCATCGGGGTGCCACGCGCAATCGACGTCGTCATGCACGTCATCGGTCAACTGCAGCAGTTCGCCGCTGTCGACATCGAGGATGTAGAGGTCACTGTTGCCACCCTTGGAAAGCGCACTGAACACGATCCGGCCCAGATCCGGGGAGAGGGCCGGACTGGAGACCTCAATCAGGTTGCGATCATAGAGCTCGTCGATGACCTCGCCTTCCTGGAGGTCGTAGACGTAGATGCGGTCGGTCGCGCCATTCTTGGCGACGAAGCACAGCCACCTGCCATCGCGCACATCCAGGCCCGAGCGCAACATCGGCATGGTCTCGAAGCGTGCCTCACGCCCGGCCTCGATCAGGCGCTTGCGGGCGATGACTTCGCCGTTGACGGAGACCATGGACCACAGGCCGATCGTCCCCTTGCTGGCACTCACTGTTACAGCTCGCAGACTGAGACTGCTGTCGCGTGTCACAACAGCCGGCATCGTATCGAACCACGCCTCGGGGTCGAGCGCAGCGCCGTGTTCTTCGGCGGTTCCCAGCTTGGTCAGCCGCGGGTAATAGCGGCGTTTGAGAGAGCTGCGCCAGATGAGATCGAGTTCCTCGTAATCAAGATCGAGTTCGATGCGCAGCAGTTGCCTGAAGTCACGGCCCAGGTACCAGTGATCCAGCAGCAGTGCCGGCGTGTTGTCGCCGAACTGCAGGCGCATGAAGTCGATGATCGACTCGCCCTGCTTGTACATCTGGAAGCTACCCCAGATGCGCCACATCTGAGGGATCGGTACCAGGCCATCATTGAGTACCGCATCGCGCAGGATCATTTCGGCCTGTGTCGTCGGCGGGCCCTCGCGCGCTACGCTTTCAGCCAGACCTTCGATGAACCACAACGGCGGCGCCTCGTAGTCGAAGATCCCCTGTTCGTTCATCGTGTACGACAGTTCGGACAGCATGAAGGCGTGCACCATCTCGTGCCGGATCAGGTGCCGCAAATCGGAACGATTGCCCGTGCCACGCAATGCAATCCGGCCCTTGATGAACTCCGTGAAACCGGCCGTCCCTTCGCTCACGAAGTTGGGGATGACGTGGGTCTGTTTGAGGTCGTGGTGCGTGGGATAGAGAATGAGCGGGATCGGTTCCTCGAACTCGAAGTCGAACCACTCCGCGTAGTCAGCGTAGGCCTCGCGCGCGACCTGCAGCGTGAAAGCAGCGAGGTCTTCTTCGGCCGGATAGAAATAGACGTCGAGCATGCCCTCGTGCAGCACCAGCCACTCGTGCCCCTCATAGACGACCTTGTTCTGTCCGAAGAGGCGCTGCGCGAAAGCTGGCGAAGCAAGGGGGAGAGCAGTCAGCAGCACGCCGAGCAGGAGGATGCCACGCGCATCAGGACGCCCCATCGCCATTCCAGTTCGTGGTGAATACACATACTGCGGGGCCCTCGAGCGCCAGCACATCGTCACTCAGGGTCACTTCGATCATGTCGCCACTATGCGTACGCAAGTGCGCCTCGCGCGGCTCAGCCGTGTCAGCCAGGGCCAGCAACGCTGCTACGCAGCCGGATCCGCAGGCCTCGGTCTCACCCTCGATGCCGCGTTCGAAGCTGCGAATGGTCCAGTGATCACCTGCGCGGTGCACGAAGTGTACGTTGCTGCCGGCATCGTCTGGCCCGGTCCACCAGCGCAGCGGACGAGCCTGGGCCTCGAAGTCATCCATCGTCCCGGCTGCGGTTTCCACAACGAGGTGGGGATCGCCGGTGTGTACGGCCCAGCCGTGGGTGGCCACGGTCTGATCGGGCAGTTTCAGCTGGCGAGGAGCTGCTTCCGGCACCGGCAGGAGCAGTCGTACGCGAGCCGTGTCGTCGGCTGTCTGCACGGAGGCGTGCAGCAGGCTGTATTCTGTCTGGATGCGCATCTCGCCAGTCGACCACCCCAGCTGCAGGGCGCGCAGCGCCGCACAACGCGCGCCATTGAGGCACAGACCAGCCCGCCCGCCATCGCTGTTGTAGAAGTGCATGCGCAGGTCGGCCGACACGTCCGATTTGTCCAATGTGTCCAATGTGTCAGATTTGTCCAATTTGTCCAATTTGTCCAATTTGTCATTGAGGCGCTCGAGGAAGAGCACACCATCGGCGCCAATCCCACGTCGCCGGTCAGCGAGCTGGCGTACCAGCTCCACATCGCGCCCGCCCGCAGGCGGCGTACCTTCCACGACGACAAAGTCGTTGCCCGCACCGTGCATCTTGGCAATCAGCACGTCAGGCCTTCAGGAAGAGGATTCGGACCAGGCTTCCCTGGGCACGGGCAGGATACGCAGGCTATCGAGCGCACCCCATTGAAGTCGCTGCTCCGGCCACGCGACCGGCAGACGCAAGGGCGTGGCCGGCTGGACGAGCAGTGTGTCTGCTGCGACGAAGGGTTCACTCGATCCGTCCTCCGTGTTCGACCAATGGAGGTCGCCATCGAGGTCCAGCCATGCCCCCCACCTTGTATCGCCCGGGGCGAGTTCGACCTCTATGCAGCCGGTGCTGTCGACCGGTGTCCGCACCGGCGAGCTTGCCTCGTCCGGCCAGGTCCACAGGACCACGCGAACCGGAGTGACAACGACGCTGTCAACACTGTCGACACTGTCGCCCTCCGACTGCGCGACCTCCCCTTGCGGCGTCTGCACAATTGCGACCGCGTCGGGCAGGCTGTCCAGGCAGAAGCGGACAGGCACCGGCGCCTCGAGGTCCACGAGGCGGAGCAGGGAGCCGTCGATTTCCAACATACTGTCCGCCAGGCCCACGAACAAGGAGTCCACGGTGGCCACGGGCTCGCGCTCGTCACGGCGCGAGTCGCCATTGCGGTCCAGCCACACCTGGAGCTGGTAGGGACCGGAAGGCAGGCGCAGCCACTGCAACTCGAAGCTGCCATCCTCACTGCCGTCGGCGAAGCGCCAGGGGCGCCGCTGGCGACTGTCGGGCAGTGGATCCAGGGTCAGTCGGGCCTTAAGGATCGCCCAGTCCGGCCCGTCATCGCCCACGTTGACCAGGCTGTCGAGCACGGCGCGCCCGCGGATGCCGCCCGGTGGCAACGACTCACCCGTTGTAAATGCCCCGCTTGCACCCCGCTCCATCCCGACACCGTGCTTGTCGGGCAGGCTGGGCAACAGCACCCAGACCACCGTGCTGTCGGCCGGCCAGCCGAACAGCGGCTGGACACGAACCTCGAGCCCGTCAAACTCCGGCGGGGCCAACGGCAGGTCCGGGACGATGACCAGGGAACGGCTGAAGCGTCGCCGGTCGACCTTCTCGCTGAAGGTGAACGAGAGTGGCTCATCGGCCGTGACCCGTGTGGCCAGGCTGGACGGGCTCACCGTTGCCAGGGACGGCGGAATATCATCGATGGGACCGCCCGGCGGGCGACCGACTTCGGCACACGCCGCGGCCAGCAGCAACAGCACAACGAGGATGAGACGGCCAGCCAAGGGCTCAGTCCATCAGCAACGCGAGCACCGCGCGCTGGATGTGCAGGCGATTCTCGGCCTCGTCGTAGACACGGCTCTGCGGTCCGTCCATCACCGAGTCGGTGATCTCCAGACCACGGTGCGCGGGCAGGCAGTGCAGCACGATGGCTTCATCCTTGGCGTGCGAGATCAGGGCATCATTGAGCTGGAAATCGGCGAAGGCCTTCTTGCGCGCGGCGGCCTCGTCCTCCTGTCCCATGCTGGCCCACACATCGGTGTAGACGACGTCGGCACCCTTCACCGCATCGACCGGGTCGTGCGAGACGGTCAGGTCAAGGCTGCCCTTCGCGCGCGCGGCAGCAACGACGTTTTCATCGGGCGCATAGTCGCGTGGTGTGGCGATGACCAGCGGGAAGTCCATCAGCGCTGCGGCATTGATCCAGGAGTGCGCGATGTTGTTGCCGTCACCCACGTACACCACCTTGCGTCCGGTGATGTCGCCAAACTCCTCTTTCACCGTGAAGACATCGGCGAGAATCTGGCAGGGGTGCGTGAGGTCGGTCAGGCCGTTCACCACGGGCACACTGGATTCGGCAGCGAGTTTACGCACGTGTTCATGATCGAATGTGCGGATCATGATGCCATCGACGAAGCGGCTCAGTACGCGTCCGACATCCTCGATCGACTCGCGCTCACCGAGGCCGATCTCGGCATTCGTGACGTAGAGCGAGCTACCGCCGAGCTGCCGGATCGCGATCTCAAAACTGATACGCGTACGCAGGCTGGGCTTGTGGAAGATGCAGGCCAGCGTGCGATTCGGGTGCGAGTGCGGCAAGCGATGCTCGCGCGCCAGTGGTTTCTGCTCGGCGCACAGCGCAAAGACCTGCTCGAGGTCTGCGGGCGTGAAGTCCAGGATGGTGACCAGGTCCTTGGTGCTCAGCTTGCTCGACTTGCTCGACTTGCTCGACTTGCTCATCTTGGGCGTCCTCTTTCTGGTGTCCGTCCCATGCTTGCCCCGTGCAACAAGCCACCGTCGCGAGGTGTGTGGCAACGTATGCGGCAACGTGGGTGCCGCCGGGAGAATGGCGCGAAATGGCCTCGGGCGCAATGGCCGGCGGTAGCTCAGTCCGGGTCTTCGCGTCCGGCCTTGTGTGCGCGCGGATGAGCCCCTTCAAAACTCTCCCGCAGGCGGGCAACGCTGACCTGCGTGTAGATCTGTGTCGTCGAGAGGCTGGCGTGGCCAAGCAGTTCCTGCACACCCCGCAGGTCTGCCCCGTGGTCGAGCAGGTGCGTGGCAAAGGCGTGGCGCAGGTCGTGCGGCGACAGACGCCCTCCACCAGCCGCCGCGGTGACCCGGGCCACCAGTCTCTGCACGGACCTGGGCGTCAGGACCTTGCCCCGGGTATCCACAAAAACCGGGAGTCGTGTGCTGCGCCCGTCAAGCTGGCCTGCCACGAGCTGCTCGATAGTCTGGCGCGTGAGGCGATCGGCAAGGCAGGCCTGCAGTGCCAGTGGCGCCTCGCCGGCAAAGGGCACCAGCCGTTCGCGATTGCCCTTGCCGCGCACGCGCAGGGTCTGCCCGGGCCAGTCGAGATCGCCCAGTCGCAGGCCGAGCAGTTCGCTCAGCCTCAGGCCGCCGCCGTAGATGGTCTCCAGCACGGCCCGGTCCAGTCGACCGGCCTCGGTTTGCAGGTCGCAGGAATCGAGCACTCGCCCCACCAGCTCCTCGCCGGGTGTACGCGGCAGGCGGCGTCTGCGCCGCGCGGCGCGCAGCCCGGTCGCGGGGTTGTCCTCGCGAAGTCCGGAACGGACCAGAAAACGGAAGAAGGCCCGGATTGAAGACAGGCGTCGGGCGATGGTCGACGGAGCGCGTTCGAGGCGACGCTCGGCGGCGATGAAGCGGCGCAGCTCATCGCGTCCGATGGCGCGCCAGTCCGGCGATGCCGTCGCCTCATCGAGGAGGCGGCCCAGCGCGCGCAGGTCGCGACCGTAGGCCTCGATCGTCCTCTCCGAAGCCCCCTCCACTGCGCGCAGGTAGTCGAGGAAACGGGTCAGGTCATTGGCGGATTCTGTCATGGTCAGCGCAGTGTATCGCGATTGGCGCCGGGCGGAAAGCGATCAGCCAGCCTGCTCCTGCAACATCTCGCGCGACCAGGCCCGGATCGATTCCAGCGCCCGCGCGGCGTGGGCTTCCTTGCGCAGCCGCTTGTCACGAACCGGCGGATCCAGGGGCGGCAGAAGGCCGAAGTTCACGTTCATCGGGCTCGGGCGTCCCGTGGTCGTGTCGCGCAGGTAGGCCAGTAGCGAACCGAGCATCGAATCTCCTGCCGGCGGCGCGAAGGCGCGACCGGCGAGGCGCGCATCCACGGCCAGGGCTGCGACCAGGCCTGTTGCGAGGCTCTCCACATAGCCCTCGCAGCCCGTGATTTGTCCGGCCAGCCACAGATCGTCACGTGCACGCAGGCTCAGGTCAGCGTTCAGCGTGCGCGGGGCGTCCACGTAGGTGTTGCGATGCAGCGAACCCAGGCGCACGAACTCCGCCTGCTCCAGACCCGGGATCATGCGGAAGACCCTGGTCTGGTCGCCGTAGCGCAGGCGTGTCTGGAAGCCCACAAGTCCGAACAGGCTGCCGTCGCGCGTTTCCTGACGCAGTTGCACGGCGGCCCAGGGCCGGCGCCCAGTGCGTGGGTCGGTGAGCCCGACCGGGCGCATGGGTCCAAAGCGCAGGCTCTCGCGGCCGCGCTCTGCGATGGCCTCGATCGGCATGCAACCGGAGAACCAGGCGGTCTTCTCGAACTCGCGCAGCTCGGTGCGATCCGCTTCGAGCAACGCGTCGATGAAGGCCTCGTACTCAGCCTTGTCCATGGGGCAGTTCAGGTAGTCCGCGCCGCCCTTGTCATAGCGCGACTGGCGGAAGACGACTTCCTGGTCCACGGAATCGAGCAGCAGCGAGGGTGCGATAGCGTCGTAGAAATACAGCGCGTCGTTGCCGGTGATGCCCTGCAGCCATTGCTGCAGGTCGGGTGAAGTCAGTGGGCCGGTGGCGATGATCGCCGGGTCACCTTCATCCAGGGCGGTGACCTCCTCGCGCAGCACTTCAATGCGGGGGTGCTGTGAGACCTCTTCGGTGACGAGCTCACCGAAGAGCTCCCGGTCCAGCGCCAGGGCGTGCCCTCCGGGCACACGGGCCTTGCGCGCCAGGGGCAACAACCGGCTGCCCAGGAGATCCAGCTCCTGCTTGAATGCACCGGACGAGGTGTCGGTGCGCTCACTCTTGAAGGTGTTGCTGCAGACGAGTTCGGCAAGGCTGTCGGTCCTGTGCGCCTCGGTCGGACGCACGCCGCGCATCTCGTAGAGCGTGACCTGATGGCCCCGATCGGCGAGTTGCAGGGCAGCCTCAGTGCCTGCAAGGCCGCCGCCGACTACTCGCACGTGACGCACCTGACGTGCGTTATGGTCGTCACGTGCGTCGCGCACCCGGCCCTTGTTGCCCTGGCTTTCAGCCATGGGCCCCGTGGCACTTCTTGTACTTCTTGCCGCTGCCGCAGGGACAGGGGTCGTTGCGTCCCACCTTGGGGTCGCTTCTGTGCACTGTTTCACCCCGAGGCGCTTCGCCAGATATCGATTGCGCCGCGGGTTTCTGCGCCTGGCCCTGGTCAAAGGCACCCGCGGCCGAAGCTCCGCTCCCGATTGCGCTGGCAACCGGGGCAGCATCTGCCTTGCGTGCGGCGCCTCCAGCCATCACCGCATCGGTCTGCGGGGCTGCGGCGATTTCGAGGCGGAAGAAACGCGTCACCGTCTCGCGACGAGCCCTGAACATCATCTCCTCGAAGAGCTTGAAACTCTCCGACTTGTACTCCAGCAACGGATCGCGCTGGCCATAGGCGCGCAGGCCGATGCCCGAGCGCAACAGGTCGAGCTCGTGCAGGTGGTCCTTCCACAGTTCGTCGATGGTGCGCAGGATGACGTGGCGTTCGAGCTGGCGCGTGAGATCCGCGCCCAGGCGCTGCTCCTTTGACTTGTGCTGCGCGTTGGCTACCTGCATCAACTGCTCCAGCAATGCCTGGCGTCCGATCTCCTTGCGCTCCACACCGCCAACATCCAGGCGGGCCAGGAATGTCGAACCGAAGGCCAGGCTGAGGCCCTCCCAGTCCCACTCCGAGGGCGGCAGCGACTCGTCCGCGTTCTCGTCGACGATGTCTTCCACCGCCGCCTCGATCATTGCCGTCAGCGTCTCTGCAACGTCGTCTTCCATCAGCGCGTCACGACGCAGCGTATAGACCACCTCGCGCTGCTTGTTCATCACGTCGTCGTAGTCCAGCAGGCGCTTGCGGATCGAGAAGTTCTGCCCCTCCACCCGCTTCTGTGCCCGTTCGATGGCCTTGGTCACCATGGAATGCGTGATGACCTCGCCCTCCTCCACTTTCATCCGGTCCATGAGGCCCGAGATACGATCGATGCCGGCAAAGAGCCGCATCAGGTCGTCTTCGAGCGAGAGGAAAAACTGGCTGCTGCCGGGATCGCCCTGGCGGCCGGCGCGACCACGCAGCTGGCGATCGATGCGGCGACTCTCGTGCCGCTCGGAACCGATGATCTGCAGGCCGGCGCAATCCTCATCATCGCCCGACTCGAGCACGCCCGCGCCAAGCTTGATGTCGGTACCGCGCCCGGCCATGTTCGTCGCGATGGTCACCGCACCGCGCTGCCCGGCCTCGGCCACGATCTGCGCTTCGCTGGCATGCTGCTTGGCGTTGAGCACGTTGTGCCGGATCGACTGCCGGCGCAGCATGCGGCTGATCGTCTCTGAGACCTCGACGGTGGTCGTGCCGACCAGAATCGGCAGGCCCTTGCCGTTGAGGCGTTTGATCTCCTCGACGATGGCGTTGTACTTCTCACGTTTGGTCCGGAAGATCAGGTCGTCCCGATCGTCGCGCGTGATGTCGCGGTTGGTCGGGATCACCATCACGTCGAGCGCGTAGATCTCGTGGAACTCGGAGGCCTCTGTCTCGGCCGTGCCCGTCATGCCCGCGAGCTTGTCGTACATACGGAAGTAATTCTGCAGCGTGATCGTCGCGTAAGTCTGCGTCTCGCCATGGATGGTCACGCCTTCCTTGGCCTCGAGCGCGGAGTGCAGGCCGTCACTGTAACGCCGGCCGTGCATAATGCGGCCGGTGAATTCGTCGACGATCATGATCTGCCCGTCCTGCACGACGTACTCGTCGTCCTTCTCGAACAGCGTGTAGGCCTTGAGCAGCGTCTGGACGGCGTGAATGCCCTCGTTGCGTTCACCGTAGAGCTTGTGCAGTTCCTCCACGGACTCGGCCTTCTCCTCCACCGTCATCGCTTCATCGGACTCGACGCGCCCCAGTTCCACGCTGAGATCAGGCAGGACGAAGAAATCCGGATCATCGATGTTGAAGTGCTTGTGACCCTTCTCCGTGAGGTCCACGGAGCGCTGCTTCTCCTCGATGATGAAATAGAGATCCTGGTCGGCCTCCCACATCGCCTTGTCGCGCATGTAGTTGGCTTCGGTCCGGGAGATCAGTGCCTGGGCCTTGGGGAATTCTTTCAGCAGCTTCATGAAGCGCGGCAGCTTGGGCGCGCCGCGACTGACCTGCAGGAGCCTGAGGCCGTGATCGTCAGTGAGCTCGGCCTCGGCCTTGAGCGTGCGTTCGATGTCGGCCAGATAGTCGTTGGCCAGGCGGGTCTGCAGGCGCAGCAGATTGGCAACAGGCGGCCTGAGCTCGGCGTAGCGGTCCTTGGTCTGGGCCACGGGACCACTGATGATCAGCGGCGTACGGGCCTCGTCCACGAGCACGGAATCGACTTCATCAACGATCGCGTAATGGTGATCGCGCTGCACCAGGTCCTCGACGCGCACGGCCATGTTGTCGCGCAGGTAATCGAAGCCGAACTCGTTGTTCGTGCCGTAGGTGATGTCGCAAGCATAGGACTCGCGCCGCTGTTCGGGTGTCATCTGGCTGCGGATCGATCCGACGCTCAGGCCCAGCCAGCTGTAGATCCCGCCCATCCACTCCGAGTCACGCTGGGCCAGGTAATCGTTCACCGTGATCAGGTGGACGCCGCGGCCGGTCAGCGCGTTCAGATAGATCGGCATCGTGGCCACGAGGGTCTTGCCCTCTCCGGTCGCCATCTCGGCGATCCTGCCCTGGTGCAGTGAAATACCGCCGATGATCTGCACGTCGTAGGGAACCATGTCCCAGACCCGCTGCTCGCCCATGACATCCCAGGCCTGCTGGCGATCATTCAGGCGATAGCAGGCCTCCCATACCGTGGCGAAGGCCTCCGGCAGCAGGTCATCGACAGTCTCGCCGTCCGCGATGCGGCCGCGGTATTCGTCGGTCTTGGCCTTCAGCGCAGAGTCGTCGAGAGCCTGCATCTGCTCGCGCAGCGCCTTGACCTCTTCGAGCAGCGGCAGCATCCGCTTTACGTCGCGGTCCTTCTTCGACTTGACGATGGCCCCGAGGATCTTGTTGAACACCATGTTTGCGGCCGCACTCCTGATCGGGTCGAACAGAACAGTTCCCGCCCGGAACCGGGCGGGAACTGCTTCAAGGCTGGTCAGATAAAATAGCGCTCAGAGGGCCTCCACGGCCACCGCGCGCCGGCCCTCGCCGGCTCCCTGGACTTCGTAACGGACAGCCTGCCCCGTCTCCAGGGAGCGGAAACCGCGGCCCTGGATCGCTGTATGGTGGACATATAGGGGTGGCAGTCGGTCGTCGTCCAGCGAGTCGATGAAGCCGTACCCGCGGAGCTCACTGAACCAGCGAATTACACCCGTTGCCATGCATACCTCCGGGTTGGAGACAGCTTCACGGGTCGGGGGTCACGTTATCGCGACGTGGCGTGCGCTGTCAACCGGTCCGCTCAGCTGCCGCCGAAGATTCGTTTCACGGCGCCGAATACGCCGCCCGAGCTGGTCGGCAGGTCGTGGTGGCTGAGCGCGATGGCGTTGTGCGGCTCGATGCGCAGGGACTCGCTGAAGCACTTGTCGGCAGTCCTCTGCAGCCCGGCCTGCTGGTAGACAAAACCCATCCGGGCCTGGTGGTCGGCCTCGAAGGGCTCAGCCTCGACCGCATAGCGGCAGTGGTCGCGAGCGGCGTGCAGGTTCTGGCCTTCCAGGGCCAGGCAATAGCCGAGCAGCGAACGGTAGCGAGGAAAGCGGGGCGCCACGCGGACCACTGCCTGCATGGCGCGCAACGCACTCTCGGAACGGCCCGAGGCCAGCAGGTCTTCGGCCCGCTGGAAGGCTCGTTCGGCATCGCGCAGTTCTTCCTCTGATGGTCCGGCAACGGTGCGCCCGCGCCTGACACCGGTAGTGGGGACCGGCTTGCTGATGCGCGTCACCGGCTCCTCTGCCTTCCGGATCGTCTCCTCGTATTCGAATCTCAGTTTGGGATCCATAAGGATCTCGTAGGCATGCTGGACCTCGAGGAAACGCTCGGTGGCCTCGGCGTCATCGCCGGCTTGCCGATCTGGATGCAGGGTCTTGGCCAGCTTGAAGTAAGCTGCCCGCACCGCATCCCGTCTTGCCCCCGGCTCGAGCTCCAGGCAAGCATACAGGTCAGCTGACATCATCCCCCCCGCAGCCGCCAACGGTTACCCCGAGCTCCTCGAGGGCCGCGAGCGCCAGTGGATGTCCTTCAGCAATATCCAGGACGGCGAGGAATTCAAGCTCTGCGTCGCCGAGGTTCATCTGATCCATGAGGGCGAGACCGAGGTTCACGCGCGCCCGCACAAATCGCGGGTTGTGGCCCAGCGCCTCGCGGAAGCAGTCCTCGGCTCGCGCCGGATCGCTCTTCTGTGCCCAGGCCAGCCCTGCGAGGTGGAGCAGGTCGGGGAAGCGCCCACACTCCTCCATCACTGACTCCAGCACGGCGATGGCCTTGTCAGGATTCTGGTCGCGCAGGTGTTGCTCGGCCTGGGAGCGCCGCTCGCGATGGACGCTGCGCAATTGCGAACGCAGCTGGTCGATCAGGTCGAGCGCAGCGGAGGTGTTGGAGGCCTGGATCAGGTTGGTCAGATCCTCGATGTCCTCGGTCAGTTCAGGCGGCGCCAGCTGACCGAAGCGCTCGAGCTGTTCCTCGAGCACACCGGGTGCGCCCTTGAGTATTGTCTCGACCCGGTCCAGGCGGGCCGCCAGATAGTCGGGGTTGATGGCTGTGGCCTGATCGAGGTGAGCGAATGCCGCGTTGATATCGTTGGCCTGCAGGGCCAGTCGTCCCAGGCGGTGGTGCACGTCGGCCCAGCCGGGCTGATGCTCGGATGCCCGCGCGAAGTACTCGCGCGCCTTTTCGTTGTCCGCCGGCTCCTGGTTCATTGACTCTTCGCCGAGCTGCAGCAGGACTTCGGCCGCGTAGAGCTTGCCGGTATCTGCAATGGCAACCTCGTTGGAGCACGCCGCTACCTCCAGGAGAGCCAGGGCGTCTCGCGGTTCACCGTTGTCCAGGTGCTCGAGGGCGCGCCGGAGGGGGTCCGGGGTGCCCAGTTTGAAGAGGCTCTGCAGGAACATGGTCGACCCTATCGCTCGGATGCTCAAAGACGCGTGGCGAGCTGCCACACGGCGTCGCGTACCGCTTCAGAGCAAGGAATCGGCCAGTTCAGCTCAGAATAATGCCCGCCACGCGTCCTCGTACAGGTGGGCTACCCGCAGCACGTTGTAAACGTAGGAGCGGGTCTCGGTGTAGCTGATCAGGAGAATACCCAGTGCAGGATCCTCCTCCGGCCTCAACCGGGCCTCCCAGCGTTCCCCGTTCCATTCCCCGGCATTGTAGCTGGCCAGCGCCCGCACCCAGTTTCCGGCCGCCTCTGCCTTCAAATTGGCCAGATAGCTGCTGCCGAGGCGCAAATTTACCGACGGCTGGAAGAGATCTGATTCGGCTCCAAGCACCAAGCCCTCTGCATCCGCCATCCTTTCAGCCGTTTTGGGCAACAGCTGCATCAAACCGTAGGCCCCGGCCAGGGAGACCACATCGGCGTCGAAGAAACTCTCGCGGCGCATCAGGGCCCAGATCAGGGCTGGTGGCAGGTCCAGGGCCGTGGTGATCCGGCTGACGGTGGCGGCGAAGGGCGTGGGCAGGGAAAGTGTCCGCAGGGCCTGATCCAACGCTGGACCCTCCCCACGCAGCTTGCGCTGCAGGAACCAGCCCTGGCGGGCCTGGACCTCGGGCAAGCCGTTGTGCAGGGCGATCGCGATGGCCTGTAACCGGACCCGCTCGTCGGCAGCGTGTGCTCCGGCGTAGGCCTGCAGACGGATCGTGGCCTCCTGGCGCAAACCGAGTTCGGCAACGCGGGCAATCGCCACCAGCTCTTCCGGCAAATCCTGCAGTGGATTGGACATCGACAGCCGGCGGCTGACCTCGCCCAGCGCCTGCTCCTGCAACTCGAAGAGCGCGGCGATGGCCGGCAGTTGTGCGGCCGCGATCTCAGGTTCCAGTCCACGCCAGAAGGGGCTGGCCGGATGCTCCTCGCGCAGGCGGATTTCGTCGTCTGCATCGCCCAGCAGCCACCACGCCGCCGCCTGATCCATGCCCTGGCCCAGCGCCGCCTCGAAACGCCTGGCCAGGTCGCGCGCAGCATCAGGCTGCTTGTCGCGCCAGGTCAACAGGACCGTTCTCAGGGCGGCCGAGCTGCGGAAGCGTCCGGCCTTTGTCGCTTCGACGTGCCGCGCATAGCGATCCACTGCCTCGGGCACGGCGTCGCTGAGCTCGTACATCCAGGCCGACTCCCACCAGGCTTCAGCTGCGCGTGGCGTGTCCGGCCAGGTCTCTGCAATCGCGTCAAAGCCGCGCGCGACTTCCAGTGAAGTCCCTTCGCGGCGGGCAACCCCCCAGCGGTAACCCTCGGCTTCGGCCAGTTGCTCGGCGTCGAATTCGTTGCGGTCGGTTTCCTCCAGCCAGGTGCGCAGTGCGTCGTGCTGGCGCAGGCGGTAGAGCTGTTCGGCCACGAAAAGTTCCTGCTCCTGGCGCGGGCCAATCTCGTTGTCGATTCGCCACCGCACGATCTGCAGTGCCTCTTCACGACGCAGAGCTCGCACCAGGAATCGCAGCGCTGGCGCGGGATCTTCTGCCGTGCGCAACGCGATCTGCAGGGCCGGGTTCTGCTCCCAGATCACGACCGCCGCGCGTAGACGTTCAGGCCGGCGGATCGCCGCGACCACCGTCTGCCAGGACTCGATCGCGGCGAGCGTATCTCCGACGGCAAGGTGTGTTCGTGCTGCGTGCAGGAACGCGGGGTCGCGACGCTGCAGCGATGTTGCCTGTTCGAAGGCCGCTGCCATGCGTTGCGACGCCTCAACGGCAAGGCCCTGTTCGAGTTCGACGCGCGCACGCATGGCCCGCCATACGGCATCATGATGCGGACGAAGTGGCTTGAGGAGAATCGCCTCGGCCGCCTCGATGTCTCCCATGCGCAGCGTGAGGTCCAGACGCTGACGGTCGAAGAGCGCATAGACGAGTTCTGGTTCGGCAGCCGCGGCGGACCACTTCGCCGCGGCGTGGCTGTAGAGAGCGAGCGCTGCTTCGTGTTGACCGTTGCGCTCCATCCAGCGGGCTGCAGACCATTCGCGCACGTGATCGGGCCAGTCCGATCGGGCCAGCGCGTGCTGCACGGCCAGCGAATCGGCAAGTTGCTCGGCCACTACGAAGGCATCGAGTGCTCGCATGCTGCCCACGTCATCGGGCAGGGAGATTGTGGCGCGCCAGGGCGAGGGCCCGGTGGACTGCACGGGAGCCGCCGGCAGGACTGTGATGAGAGCAAAGGCGAGTAACGCGAGCATCGGGATCCGTCCCTGTATGAGCCCTATCGGAACCAGGTGAAGCGCAGCGTCCCGAGATCCATCTCGTCGGCGCGCAGGAAGTACTTGCCCGAGGAAAGCAGCGAGCCGTTCTCGCTCCTCGGTACCCATTCATACCACGTGGTGTGGGCCGGAATCGAGAAGCGTGCCCGCCGGCGTCCGCGCAGGTCATAGACGGAGAGCGCGAGCGGACCTGTCCGGTCCTCCTGCTGCAGGACGATGTGTCCGTGTGACGGGTTGCGCAGCAGACGCGGCATTCTCAGCAGCGGGTCGCGTCGAAAGGCCGTCTCACCGATCAGGTAAGCGGCCCCGGGCTGGCCAGAAAAGAGCCCAAGTCTGGCCCGCAACACTGCTTCTGGCAGCTTGTCCAGAATGATACTTAAGATTTCACTTGAAGTAATGCTGAAGAAGCCGCTGGCCGTAAGCCAGGTGCCGCCGGCGCGTTCCTGATAGCGATACTGGCCAAGGTTGACGCGCGAGAAGTTGCCGCTCAGGCGTGCCTCCGCCTTCAGCAATCCCGACTGCAGTGTCTGCACACTGATCGTGGCGCGCGGCGCGGCGTTGGTCTGCAGCCCGGCGACCTGCCACCAGCCGCCGGCGATGGATGCGTCCGAGGCGAAGCGCACGCGGATCTTCAGGGGAAGCACATCGGTGGGCAAAGGCAGCGACCACGAGGACCAGACCGGTCTCTCGCCGCCAAAACCATGGCGGTCGCGCGTGGCAGCTTCAGAACGGCGGCTGATCCAGACCGGATCGTCGCCCTCTGGCAGCAACGCATTCCAGCCACGATCCGGCCGCAGGACCTCGATCGCCGCGCCGTCAAAAACCTGCCCGGGCGATCCGGCTTCGGTCATGCCGCGCGTCCAGACCCAGGCCAGGGCATCGGCGTCGGCCGCAAACCAGTCACTGACCAGCGTGAGTTCGACGCCATTGGCGTAGCCAGGGCCACCACCGGTCTGCAACTCATAGCCGACGAGCGCCGGTCGCGGCAGATCCGCGAAGACTGCCTGTACAAAACGTGTGGTATCGAGCGGAGCGGCCAGGATTTCCTGACTGAAGCGAACCAGGGCATCATCCTCCAGGCCCGGGAAGAAACGCACCGGTAGGCCAATCGACACCTCGCGCGCAGGGCCCAGGTCGACGCTGATGCGCAGCTTCAGGAGGGCCGTGCCGGATTCGGTCGTGCCGGCCAGGTCCCGTATTTCCAGTACCGATTCCGGCACCCAGAGCGAGCCCTCCCGTATCAGCGTGATCGGTCCGGATGGAAGCAACTCGACTCGCCTGCCAACGGAATCGACGACGACCTCGAGCAACGCCGAACTCGCAGTCTGTTGACCGGAATCGATCAGTACAGGACGCAGTTCGGCCGTCTCACCGGGATGCAGCCATGGCCGGACGCCCCGGAAGTTGTCTTCGACACCAAAGGAATCCAGGCGCAGCGCTGCGCTGCTGGCCAGAGAGAATTCGACGCGCATGCCAGCTGCCTGCGGCGTGAATAACAGCGCCGGTGCCGTACGCAGCGGCGAGGGCATGACACTCTCACTGGATGGCGAGCTGCTGCCATCGAAACGGTCGGCCGGGGTGATGCCAGTCCAGGGATCCGTGGCGTCGCCGTCATTGCGTCCCTGGCCGATGTCATCGAGGTCGTCGGCCTGGATGAGTTCGACGAATTTCGCCGCGATCGTGTTCTGGGCGAGATCTGGACGGACCCGATAAACCAATGCCCCCTCACCCGGCAGATCACCGTCGACGATCGCCCCGACACGGGGATGACGCGCCTCCACGAGGAAGACTTCCTCGCCCCACTGTCCGAGCGGGCACAAACGCAAGGAGATCGCGCTATCCGCTGAAATCCAGGGCAACTGGACGGTTGCCCCGACCGCCAGTTCCTGTTGCTGCGCGAAACCCAGCCTGGAGCGGCTCCATGCATCCAGTCCCGCGGGTTGATCGCCACCCTCACCGCCCCATGTTCCACTGGCCATCAGCGACCATCGACCGAGCCCACCTTGTGGTCCTACATCGCCCGGCGTGCCCGCAAGCGGGCTGCGATCGAGATCGTAGAGGTCGGGCAGTCCGAGCAGATGGCCGAGCTCGTGCACCCACACGCCGAGCGGAGCCGTTGCGGAAGTGACGACGAAGGCGTCGACTGCGAGCTCGTGCCCCTCGATCTCATGACCATTGAGGCGCGACTGCAGCGAGACGATGGCGCGCTCCACATCCACGGGGTTTGTCTCCCAGGCCTGGAATGGATGCAGCACCACGACCATGTCCAATATCGAGTCGTCATCTCCGCTACCTGGCATCTGGTCGGGCCCGTCGTCATCGAAGGCGTGCAGGTCCTCCACTATCGCTGCGGCCGCGGCCAGCGCGTCACGTGCAAGCTGACGTGGGCCCGCGCTCAGGTTCGCTGCGGGATTGCCATCGATCACGTTCGGGTAGTCGTCGCGCAACGTGCCGGGAACACGCAACCAGGGCAGGACACGCAACTCGAGTTGCAGTCCGCCGGCGCTGACAAACTCCCAGTAACCGTGCACGCTGCCCTCACCGGATCCGTTCCACAGGGCGTCGAGTTCACTGTTGGTAAGTGGTGCTTCGGGCGCATCGGCGGGCAGGACCGGGATTACCAGGACGCGACGCCCGACGGCGGCAATGTTGCCGCGTGCCGCGGGCAGGTCGTGCCACTTCGGGGCCATCGCGCGCTGTGTGCTGAGTTCGCGCAGGGCGTCCATCCAGGCCGCATGATCTGCGCCCCGATTGGTCCACAACGGATGCGTGGGATCGAGCGTGGACGCGTTCGAGACTGATGGAATCAGGAGCGGGATCAGGAGCAGGTAGAGAGCAATCGCGGCGAATGTGGTGCGCATTGGAACTTCCGTTGTGGGCGAAGGAGTGCGCACAAGGTGCGATAATCCCCGCCCTTCGGACAAGGGCCTGACGCTCAGGCAGCCCCGCTGGACGCAGCGCGGCCGCCCATGCACCCGATCAATGGCGGAAGTGGCGCGTTCCGGTCAACAAAAGCGACACACCCAGCCGGTCGGCCGCCGCTGCGACCTCGTCGTCACGAATCGATCCGCCCGGCTGGATCACGCACTTGACACCGGCTTCGGCCAGGGTCTCCAGACCATCGGCGAAGGGGAAGAAACCATCACTGGCCGCAACGCTTCCGACCAGGTCGAGCCCCGCGATCGCAGCCTTCTCGATCGCGATGCGTGAGCTGTCCACGCGGCTCATCTGCCCGGCGCCAATGCCCAGCGTACGATCCGACGCCGCCAGAACTATGGCGTTGCTCTTGACGTGCTTGGCCACACGCCAGGCCAGGTCGGCCGCGTCTTGCGTGGCTTCGTCCGGGGTGGGTCCGGCAACCAGGCGCGGGGCATCGAGCTCGGGAAATCCGCTGTCCTCTGCCTGACGCAGGATCAAGCGGCCGAAGTGACGTTCGTTGCCACGCGTGGCCGCAGCGAAACGCTCGTGGTCTACATCGAGCCAGCGCAGGTTCTTCTTGCGTGAGAGAGCAGCGCGAGCCCCGTCGCTGTAGGACGGTGCGAGTACTACCTCCAGGAATCTTCCGGCCAGGCTCTCACCCGTGGCATCGTCGACCTCGCTGCCGAAGGCCACGATCCCGCCAAAGGCAGAGACCGGGTCGCAGGCCAACGCATTGTCCAGCGCTTGCAAAGGTGTGGCACCGCGTCCCACGCCACAGGGATTGGTGTGCTTGATCACCGCACAGGCATCCGCGGGCAAGTCCGCGCCCAGCTTGAGCGTGCTTACCACATCGAGCAGGTTGTTGTAGCTGAGAGCCTTGCCGCCATTGAGCGTCAGTCCCAACTCGGCGAGGCCTCCTCCACCGGCCACCGACCAGGTCGCCGCCTGGTGCGGGTTTTCGCCATAGCGCAACTCGTGTCCGCCGAACAACCCACCGCTGATCAAGCCATCGTACTGCGCTGTAGTCGAGAACACGCGGGCAGCGCAGTCACGCCGGAACTCCAGCGATGCCATTCCGTCGTGCGAGTCGAGGTCTTCCAGGAAGGCCGTGTACTGGTCGGGATCGCAGAGCACTGTCGTGCGTGAGAAGTTCTTGGCCGCCGAACGCAGCATTGTCGGGCCGCCGATGTCGATATTCTCAACGCGTTCGCCTTCATCGTCGGTGCGCTCGAGCGTGCCGGCGAAGTCGTAGAGGTTGACCACGACGAGGTCGATCGGCTGGTAGCCGGTTCCCTGCAGGTCCTCGACTTTCTCGGCCAGGATGCCGGCGTGAATCGCAGGGTGCAGTGTCTTGACGCGCCCGCCGAGGATCTCGTCCTGACCGGTGTAGTCGCTGACTTCCTCGACCTTGATCCCGGCCTCGGCCAGTACCCTCGCCGTGCCGCCACTGGCCAGCAGTTCGTAGTCTCGCTCGACGAGCCCGCGCGCGAAACTCTCCAGCCCGCTCTTGTCGGTGACGCTCAGCAGCGCCCGCCTGTTTCCAGAACTCACAGTCCCAGCTCCTTTGCCCGCCCCGGAAAGAGCCGGTGGAAGATCTGCACATAGCCATCGGCCACCCGCGCCAGAACGCTCTCATCGAGCTGTGGCGCAGGGTACTTCCGGTCCCAGTCCAGGGTCTGCAGGTAGTTACGCAGGATCTGTTTGTCCATCGAGTCCTGCTCGCGGCCGACCTCATACTTGTCTGCGTCCCAGAAGCGGCTGCTGTCGGGCGTGAGCATCTCGTCGATGATCGTGAGCTCGCCACCGACGAGGCCGAATTCGAACTTCGTGTCGGCGATGATGATGCCGCGCTCGCGTGCGTAGCTGCGAGCTTCCTCGTAGACCTCGAGGCTCTTCTCGCGCACGGCGACCATCGCGTCGTGGCCGATGATCTCTGCGGCGACGCTCTCACTGATGTTCTCGTCATGCCCCTCGTCGGCCTTGGTGGCCGGTGTGAAGATGGTCGACGGCAGCTCCTGGCAGAGTTGCAGCCCCTCGGGCAAGGCATGACCACAGACCTCACCGCTGGCCATGTAGTCTTTGTAGCCACTGCCGGCGAGATAAGCGCGCATCACCGCCTCGATGTCATAGCGGTCGGCCTTGTGCGCGAGCATGATGCGGCCCTCGAGCCTGTCGGCGTGCTCGGCGAAGGGTGCCGGCAGTCGACTGGAGTCCGCGTGTACCAGGTGATTCTTCAGGCGAGAACCGAAGTGGTCATACCAGGCCAGGGTCATCTGCGTGAGCAGCGCGCCACGCCCGGGCACTGCCTGGTCCATCACCACGTCGAAGGCGCTGATGCGATCGGTGGCCACGAGCAACAGCTCATCGCCGAGGTCAAAGATCTCGCGCACCTTGCCTTTGCGGTCAGGTGTGAGACCGAGGTCTTCACAGGAAATCAGGACACCGAAGCGGTCCAAGGGTGGGCTCCCGGGTGGAGGTCTGCGTTGTTTCCGGTGCGTCGTCTGGCGGCCGCGCGACAGCACGCGCTGCCGCGAAACGCACCGGGAAGGGCGAAGCGGCCAGAATAGGATTGCCCCCGACCGCCGTCAAGATCACGGCGACAGTCCGTTGTCCAATTGAGCGACGCCACCATTCGTGGACCAGCGAAGGCGGATGTAGCCCACCAGGTCCGTGCGCTGGACCGGGATGGACCGTTGTCCGAGCCGCTCCAGCAAGATCGGAGCGGGATGGCCGTAGCGGTTGCCGGCGCCGCAGGAGATCAGGGCGGCGCCCGGCTCGAGTTGCTCCAGCCATTCATTCGTGGTGCCTGTGTTCCCGCCGTGGTGGGCGACCTTCAGCCAGCGTGCACGCGGCAACGGGTCTGTGCCCTGCAGGAGGATCTGCTCGGGCAGGCGCTCGAGATCACCTGTCATCAGGAAGGTGCCGTGGGCAGTGGCCACAGACAGGAGCAGGCTGCGATCGTTCGTCGAGTGTTGTTGTGCCCGTGCCGGCGGCCAGTGCACGTCGGCCTGGCAATGACCGAACTCGACGCTGTCCCCGGCCGAGAGGTATCGCAGCGGCACCTGAGTGGCCCGGATGCGCGCGACCCAGGGGCGTGTCGAGTCCGCGGCAGCGACGAGAACTTCGTCCACCACACCGTTGGCCAGCAGGGCCGCAAGCCCCCCGCTGTGGTCCAGGTGCCCATGTGTGATCACCACGCGCAACCGTTTGACCCTGCGGCGCTGCAGATAGTCGAGCAGGGTCCACTGCACAGGTGCTGCCTCGTCCCAGCGCGGCCCTGTGTCGACGACCAAATACTGGTCGCGACAGCGCAGCACCAGGGCGTCCCCCTGGCCGACGTCGAACATCACCCACTCGTGATCCGATGAACCCTGCACGTGAACTGCAACGAGCAACGAGGCCATCGCGATGATGCGCCAGCGAACGCGCAGGCGTGCCGGCCACAGCCCGAGAGCGCAAACGAGCAAGGCCACACTCCAGGACCCGCCGTCCAGTCCGGGGTGAGTGAAGGCTTGGCGCCCCGGCAACGAGGCCAGGGCCAGCGACGCGCCGAAGGCATGGCCGGCCAGGGCCATCAGTACATCGCACCACGGCTGCAGCACTGCGAACATGGCGCCCAGCGCCAACGCACCGAGACCCGCGACAAGCGCCACGGCAAAGACCGGCGCCACGAGCAGCAGGGCCGCCGGGGCCAGCAGGTTTACGAAACCAAATGCGTCCAGTATCCAGGGCAGCGTCGCGGCCTGCGCAGCCAGGCTGATTGCGATTGCAGCGATCGGGCGCGGCCAGCTTCCGACGCGCGTGCAAGCCTGTAGCACCGCCAGCGTGGCGGCATAGCTCAGCCACCACCCCACACCGCAGAGCAACTGCGGGCGCAATGTGATCTCGACCAGTGCCGTCGCTGCCAGCGCGTCCCGCACATCGCAGTTCCGGCCGGTGAACCGGGCAAACACCCACCAGCCAACCATCGAGGTCGCCCGCACCAGCGAGGCCCCACCCCCGGCCAGCAGCACCCAGGCCAGCAACGCCGGTAGCGCGAAGACCAGGGCCCGACGGCCGCGCCGGCGCAGGGGCCAGATCAGGGCCCCCGCCAGGATCGATGTGTGCATGCCAGAGAGTGCCAGCAGATGGGCCATGCCCAGATCACGCACGCGCTGCACCGCCCGCTCGTCCAGTCCCGCGCGATCGGCCAGCACGAGCGCGCGCCATAGACCGGCGCCGGCGCCGGCCCGCTCCTCCAGGTGCGCGCTCCAGGAACGTCGCCAGTGGTCGAGCGCGGATGCGCTGCCGCTCTCCAGTTCCGCCACGACCTCGCGAACGACGAAGCCGGCACTCAGCCGTCGGGCCAGGGCAGTCCGGCCGGAATCTCGTCGATCGGGTGTGGGCCTGCGCCGCAAGTCCTGCAGCCTGCCGCGCAAGTGCAGGCGCGCGCCGCGTTCAAGCTGGTCGTCCAGACCGCGCAGCCGGGCTCGGCAGACGGGCCCGGCTGCGCCGCGCAGCCAGGCCGTGGCCCGCCCGTCGCGCACCGGGCTGGTGAGTTGCGCTGCAACCACGACCTCTTGCGACGGATCCGTTGGCTGTAGTGAGGGCACTTGAACGCGCTGGGCAGCGCAGAGCCCGAGCAGCAGGGCGAGCAGCGACAGCAGTCGGCGTCCGCTGAATGTGATGCACAGCAGCGCGACGCTGGCCGCCATCAGCCGGCCCGCGGGATGAATCGAAGCGGGCAGGCAGGCAAAGCCGCAGAAGGCGAGCAGCAAGGCGAGCCAGTTTGTGTTCAAGGGGCCTGACAGGCCGTTCCCGGGAGGGCGGGCTTCTTACTGGCCGTAGACCACAGTGCGGTTGCGGCCGGATTCCTTGGCTGCGTAGAGCGCCTGGTCGGCGTGGCGCAGGAAGGCGCGCTCACCACCAAGTGCGTGTTCAGGCGCGAGCGCCACACCCACACTGACCGTGGTCTGGATGGTGCGCAGGTCCTCGAGCGTGAGCGGGGAGCGTTCGATCACCGTGCGCAGTCGTTCCGCAGCCTGGTAGCCCTCTTCGGGACCGGTACCCGGCAGCAGGACGACGAACTCCTCGCCACCCCAGCGGAAGACCTGATCGATACGACGCAGGTGTCCGGCAATGGTTCGTGCAACGTGTTCCAGCAACAGGTCACCGACATCATGACCGTAGCTGTCATTGATCTTCTTGAAGTGATCGATGTCCACGAAGAGCAGGGCCAACGGTTGCGAGAGCCGGATCGCACGCTCCAGTTCCACGCTCATCTGGCTCTCGAAGAAGGCACGATTGTTCAGACCGGTCAGCGGGTCCTGGTAGACACGCGTCGTCGAGCGCAGTCCGGCCATCAGCAGGCTCGCGATCGCGTGGGCGGCCTGCCCTGCAGCAGCCGGATCGACTGCGGCACGGATCCCCAACGCACCAACCACGCCGGTGAGCAGATGCACGCGCCACCAGCTGGGCTGTCCCGGCGCTCCGGCTTCGACACAGGAATTCTCGCGCAGGCGCACCGACAGACGACGGATGCTCGCGTCCCCCTCGTCGCCGCGCTTCCAGTGGTGTCCCTTGGATGCGGTGGGTGCGCCGTCCTCAGCCCAGAGAAGCAGTTCGACCTCCACACCGAGCGTGCGTTCGATCTGTTCTATGAGGCTGTCGAGCGCGGAGTCGATGCCGAAACTCACCCAGTCGCGTTCGTAGATCTTGCGCACCGCGCGCAGCAGCGGCGCGGCATTCATCGAGCCCGACGTTGCCTGCGGCGCGGGCTCAGTGGCGGACGGCAATGGCTGCGTGGGCACGGCGGCCTCGGCGGCATGATCTGCCGGCGCGGGTCCAATATCTTCTTCAGGCAGTGGCAGCGATTCAGGCACGCGGTCGGCCGGCTGCCCATTCGCGCCCGGCGGCTCCAGAAGGGCCCGCAGATCGAACACGCGGGACGAGCGGGTGAGACCGTAGACGGCCACGCGTTCGTTTCCGTCCTGGACGGTTCCGGCCCGGCGAAGCTCACCACAGCTCAGCAACTCACGCACGACTTCGGCTGTCGTTGCGAACAGGTCACCGTGACCGGCCAGAACGTGTCTGACCCGCTGGCGGAGGTCTGGACTGAGTCGGGCTGCCGGAATTTCCAGAGTCAGGAAATCCCTCAAATCCACCCGTTGTCGTCGTCGTTGCATGGCTCTTGGAAGCTGCAGGGTGGCGGGTGTCGTCGAACTTGATGTTAGCACATTCGAGGGAGACGACCGGCACGGGGATGGCTACTCTGTCGAACCGTCGACGGATGGGCGTCGCCCCAGCGCCCGAATCCACTCCCGATCCTTCCTCGAGATTCCCGTACGGAGACCATGATCCTGACGCGCTTCACGTACACCGGTCACCGGCCGGGCCCGTTCGCGGTCCTGCTACCACTCCTGATCGCCCTGCTGGGCGCTTGCCTGTCCACGCCCCAACCACCCGGCACCGATCCCGATGGCGGGATGGCGGCTGTGGCAGACACGACATTTGTCGACAGCCTCGCCCTGCTTGGCGTGCCCGACAGTTTGCTCGCGCCCCCACTGGAGGCCATGGGTGACCTCGAGGACGAAAGCCTGCGCGAGAAGATCCTGCGCACCCATCTGTCCCTGCGTGATCTGCAGGAGCTCTACGACGAGGGCAGCCTCAGCTACGTCGACCATGAACTCGACCTGGCCGAGGAGTACTTCTACCTGCTGCAGGAAGGCGTCGAGGAAGCGCGCGCGGACCAGCCCGATTCGCTGGCCCTGATCTATCTCGCATCACTCGACCGCCAGCTCGACAGCTACATCGAAATCATCACCGAGGAACGGTTTTTCTCCGAGAGCTACGCGCCGGTCAGTGAGTCGTTGACCGAGGCCTATGATTCGCTGCGAATACGCTATGAGGTCCCGAATCTGATCCTGCCAAAGATCGAGCCTTCCAGCTTCGAGCGTGAACTGCTGCTGGTCGAGCGGGCCGAGGTGCAGTGGTGGATCGACTACTTCACCGGCCGCGGGCGCAAGACCTTCGAACGCTGGCTCGAACGCAAGGCGCAATATGGCTGGGTGATCGAGGACATCCTCGTACGCGAGGGTATGCCGCGCGAGCTCATATACATGGCCATGATCGAGTCAGGTCTGAGTACGACCGCGCGCAGTCGCGCAGCCGCCGTCGGACCGTGGCAATTCATGTCGGGGACTGCTCGCGCGCGCGGCCTGATGGTCGACGCCTGGGTCGACGAGCGTCGCGATCTCGAGAAGTCCACCGTGGCTGCCTGTCGGCATCTGGAGATCGTCTACGCGATGTTCCAGAACTGGCCGCTGGCCCTGGCTGCCTACAACGCCGGCGAGTATCGCATCCAGCGCGCCATCCGGCTGCAGGGCGACGCCGATTACTGGCACCTGAGACTGCCGCGCGAGACGCGCGAGTATGTGCCCAAGTATATCGCCGCTGCCCGCATCGGGGTCGACCCCGCTGCTTATGGCTTTGTTGCCGTCGAAGTCGACACGCTTCGCTTCGATCACATCACGCTCGATGACACCTTCAGTCTGGATCAGGTCGCCCGCGCGGGCGAGTTTCCGGTGCGCGAACTGACGCGGCTGAACCCGCACCTGCTGTCCGGCTGCACTCCGCCCCGCGTCGATACGTACTCGCTACGCGTGCCCGATGGCCGTGGCGAAGCGACGGCAGCCGCGGTGCGCAAGATCCCCGAGGGTGAGCGTATCGCCTGGCGCAAGCACCGCATCAAGAGTGGCGAGACGATCGGGCAGATCGCACGGCGCTACCGCACCACGTCGCGCGCGATCATGGATCTCAACGGGATCCGCGACGCACGACGCGTGCGCGCCGGTACCGAATTGACCATCCCCTACCCGCGCGGTGTAGCCGTTGCGAGCGCGTCCGCTACCCGGTCGGGCACGTACACGGTCCGATCGGGCGACACGCTCTCGCAGATCGCGCGCAGGCATGGCGTGAGCGTGAGCTCGCTGCGCAGCGCCAATGGCCTGAGCGGCAGCCGCATCGTGACCGGCGCGCAGCTGAAGATCCCGGGCGCGAGCAGCGGAGTGAACCAGAGCACGCACCAGCAGACGACCTACCGCGTGCAACGTGGCGATACGCTCTACGACATCGGGCGCGCACACTCGGTTCCATTGGACCAGCTGATGCGCTGGAACCAGCTCGGCCCCAACTCCACCATCCGTCCCGGCGACGAGCTAGTGATCTGGCAGCGTCGCAGCGGCTGAGTCGATCAGGGACCGGATCCGGTTAGCCGCGGCCACTGGATCGCCGGCCTCCAGGATCGCCGAGCGCACGGCAATCCCGCTCGCGCCGGCCTCGATGAGGCTGGCGCAGTTCGGCTCGTCCACGCCACCCATGGCCAAGACCGGCAGGGGCGACTGACGGATCATCTCCACCATTGCCGCAAGGCCCAGGCCCGCTTCACCCGGCTTGCTCGGGCTGGGAAATATGGGTGAGAGCAACGCGAAGTCGGCCCCGCTGCTTCTTTGCTGCAGCCCTGCCGTGTCGTGACGGCTTACGCCGAGCACAGCCTCCGGCCAAAAGGAGCGCAGCAACGATGCCTGCATCGAATCCTCGGGCAGTTGCACTCCCTCCAGATCCGCGGCCCGTGCAATGTCGAAGCGGTCGCGCAGGAGCAGGGCCGGACGTGGGTCGACGGCCGCGAGCTGTCGCGCCGCGGCCAGTTGCGTGCGGGCCGATCCATCCTTCCAGCGAAGGATTAGATGATCCACACAAGCAGCTAGGCCCGGCAGAAGTTGCTCCAGCCGGGCTACAGTCGTCGGCGCGCAGTCGTCAGCCGAGATCAGGGTCAGATTCGGCCGTCTGGCCATCGCTCAGAAACTCACGCCCAGGCTGATCCGGTGCGTGTTCTCATCGATTTCCAGGACATCTCCGGCGTAGGCGTAGTCCACGCGAAATGAATCGAAGACGAGGCCCAGGCCCCAGGTGAGGTTGCGCGACTGGAAGCTGCCGTCGACGTTGCCCTTGCTGCCGAAGCGCAGCTGCGCGCGCTGGGCCAGGGTAGCCTCGATACCCATGAAGAGGTTGGCCGTGGTACTGCCCATCTCGAACTGGTCGACCTCACCACCGCGGTCATCGAAGTGGAACTCGGCTGCGCCCGAGGCCAGCAGGCCCAGGTGCAGGCTCGGGAAGAGCCAGTCGTAGGACAGCCCGGGCACCACCACCGGCGCGATCGTCTCGTTGCGCCCGGTGTCCCAGCTCAGGTAGGTCTGGGTTACGTCCTGAAGCTTCAGGCCGAAGTCCAGGCGCCCCACCCAGTCGCGGCGCAGCACGCCGATGTCGATGCCTACGCCGAAGCTGCTGAAGTCGGCCACGCTCTGTCGGATCAGCTTGAGGTTGCCGCCAATCTGCCAGGCGCCGGCCCGACGTCCGTAACTCATCAGCAGGGCGAGTTCACGATCCGTCTCATACTGGATCTGGTCATAGATGGCCGGGTCCAGCAGATCCAGCACTTCGTCGTCGTCGATGATTCCGTTGCCGTCGTCGTCGAGCAGATCCGAGAGCTGCGAAGTGATCGGGATGTCGTCCACGGCCAGATGCATCACGGTCACCGCAAAGGCGCCGTCCTGCCAGCCATCGCCAGAGAGCGGGTGCACGTAGCTCAGGAAATCACGGTCCACCAGGTCGCCGAAGCGTTCGCTATGCATCAGCAGAAGCTCGGGCCGCGGTGCGTCGACGATACCGGCCGGATTGAAGAAGGTCGTGCTCGCGTCGTCAGCCACGGCCACAAATGCGCTGCCCATACCCAGTGCGCGCGCACCGCCTCCATCGGCCATGAAGGCGCCGGCATACTTGGTGGCGCTGGCGGGCAAGGAGCTGAGCGTGCAGGCGAGCAGCAGGGCACAGCCCAGGCCGCGCTTGAGGTGTCGTTGCAAAAAGGTGGCCTCCCGTGGAGCAGACGCGGACCAGTACGGGCGATCCGCATGGCGACTGACCGCGTGAACAACCGCTCCCGTGACAGGAGCGGACTCGAAGTCGGGGCAACAAGACGGGTGGCAGCCCGTGGTGGGTCGAATGCGCCGGACGCGAGTCTGGTCGACCGGGGCCCCAAGTATACGGAATGCCGCGGCCCGAGGGCCAGTCTCAGCTGAGTCCATAGCGGTGCAGCTTCCTGTAGAGGGTGCGTTCCGCGATTCCCAGCTGGTCGGCGGCCCGCCGGCGGTTGCCGTCGTTCTGGCGCAACGCAGCCGCGATCATCGCCTTTTCGGCGCCCGCCAGATCGGCCGGCATCTCGCTCACCACCGGGTCAAATTCGGCTTCCTGGGCGTCGGGCCATTCCTCGGCGTCGACTCGTTCCACGTCCTGACCCGAAGCAAAGGGTGGGCCGTGGCTGTCCGCACCCTTGTCCTCAACAATCGATGACAGCTCATCGATGCGGTCCGAGAGGCGATGCAATTCGGCCAGGATTCTCAGCACGGTGCGGTCAGCGATACCCGCCTCGCCCGGTGAGGCGCCGAATCCAGCGGCGTGGCGCACCGGCAAGGCGTTGGGCCCGGCACCGGAATGGCCCCGCAGCTCCTCGGGCAGGTCCTCGAGTTCGATAAGCTCGCTGCGCGACAGCACGGCCGAAGCATCGACCACGTTTCGCAGCTCCCGCACGTTGCCGGGCCACGCGTACTGCAGCAGTGCGGCCATCGCCGCGCGTGTCCAGCCACGGATCTTCAGGTTGTGCCGTCGCGCCGTCGCGCGCAGGAAATTCTCGGCCAGCGGCAGGATGTCGTCGGGGCGGTCGCGCAAGGCGGGAAGATCGATGCGTACGACTTTCAGTCGATAGTAGAGATCGCCGCGGAATCTGCCTTCGGCCATCTCGAGTTCGAGGTCACGATGCGTCGCGGCGACGATCCTTACGTCGGTGTGCTGCAGTCCGCTTCCGCCCACGCGGGTGAACTCCCCGGTCTCCAGAACGCGTAGCAGCTTGACCTGCATGCGTGGCGACATCTCGCCCAGCTCGTCCAGGAACAGGGTGCCACCATCGGCCCTTTCGAAGACCCCGGCATGGCGGGCGATCGCGCCCGTGAACGCACCCTTCTCGTGGCCGAACAGTTCGCTCTCCAGCAGGCTCTCGGCCAGCGAGCCCACGTTGATCGAGACAAATGCCGCCTTCGAACGCCTGCTCTGCTCGTGTACGCCCCTGGCCACGAGTTCCTTGCCCGTGCCGCTCTCACCTTGCACCAGGACCGGCACGTCGAGTGGGCCGACCTGGGCGATGGTAGCCAGGACTTCGCGCAGGGCGGCGCTGTTACCGACAATGCCACTGCGCTGGCGAACCTCCTGCAGGTGCAGCAAGCGTTGGCCCTGCTCGATGACCTGGTCATTGGCGACGGGCGCGTTGAGGCTGCATTCGGCAGGCAGCGCCGTGGAGTCCAGTCCTTCGGCCAGCAAGACCAGCAACTCGGGCTCGCTAGGGCTCAGGCGCAGGCGCGTGACCAGCGACTCGGGGTATTCGCTGTAGTGCCGCAGGTCAAGAACCACGAGCGCGATTGAGTGCTCCTGCGCCGCGGCGAGTGTCTCGGCCGGCTCCTCGTGCACCACGAGCTGGTAGTCCTGACCGGCGATAGCCAGACCGGCCGGGTAGAGCCCGGTGTCGCGGCTGCTGATGATGACGAGGGATTCACTCATGCGCCAGGGATCCGTTCGGGAAACGACCGGCCGGACCGCGCGCCGGTCCTTGGGGATCGGCGCGAGTTTCGCCCGTGATCGGCCGCGGATCAAACGCTTGTTGAGAAATCCTCACTCCGAGCAGCTCAGCTCGGGATCGCCACGCCCTCTGTCCGGTACTGGTTGATCTTGTTGCGCAGCGTCCGCACGCTGATCCCCAGCATCTCCGCGGCCTTCGTCCGGTTGCCCCCGGTGCGGTTGAGACGGCGCAGGATGAGTTCCTTCTCCATCTCGCGCAGCGTGAGACTGGTGCTGTCCAGGCCCTCGACGGCACCATCTTCGCCGATCTCGGCGTCCAGGCGCAACTGCTCGGCGTCCAGGATCTCGCCCTCGCACAGGATTACCGTGCGCTCGATGCAGTTCTCGAGTTCACGCACGTTGCCACGCCAGGGATGGCGAACAATGGCCTCCATTGCTGATGCGTCGACTTCCAGCATCGCACGCCCGTTTTCGGCGCAGCTCCGCCGGACAAAATAGCCAGTCAACATGGCGATATCCTCGGGGCGATCGCGCAGCGGCGGGACGTTCAGCGGGATGACGTTCAGGCGATAGTAGAGATCTTCCTTGAAGCGACCCTCGCGGACTTCCTTGCGCAGGTCACGGTTGGTCGTCGCGATGACGCGCACGTCGACCTTGATCGACTCCTTGCCACCGATGCGCATGATCTCGCGTTCCTGCAGGACGCGCAGCAGCTTGGACTGCATGTTGGGAGCGATCTCGGTCACCTCGTCCAGGAGCAGCGTGCCACCGTGCGACAGCTCGAACATGCCCTCACGGCGCGAGATCGCGTTCGTGAATGCGCCCTTCTCATGGCCGAAGAGTTCTGCCTCGAGCAGCGACTCGGGAATCGCAGCGCAGTTGATGCGGATGTACGGGCCGCGACGGCGGGCCGAAAGTTCGTGGATCGCGCGCGCAGCGAGCTCCTTGCCCGTGCCGCTCTCGCCCATCAGCAGGACGGTGCCGCGCGTGTCGGCAATCTTCCCGATATCGGATTTCAGCTCAAGCATGCACTCGGCCTCGCCGAGCATGCCGGCAAAGTCTGTCGCCCGGCGCGCGCTCTTGCGCTGGACGCGGTTCGCGGACAGGAACTCGGTGCAATCGAGTGCCTGTGCGAGCGTCGTGTGCAGCTGCTCCATCGAGAAGGGCTTCACGAGATAGTCGTAGGCGCCTTCACGCAGTGCACGGACCGCGTTGGCTACCACAGCATCTGCAGACACCATGATTACCGTGGGCCCCTTGCCACCTGCGGCGACCTTTTCGAGCACCTGCAGACCATTGATGCCCGGCAGGTTCAGGTCCAGCAGCATCAGGTCGAAGTTACGTTTCTTGAGCATGGACAGGGCTTCTTCCCCGTTGCTTGCGCTGCGTACCTCGTAGTCTGCGCCCAGCTGGGCGCAGACCAGATCCCGGGTGGCCTGCTCGTCCTCCACGACAAGGATGCTGCGGTCCTGCTTCATCGAATTCCTCCTGCCGGCATGCGGCGTTCACGGATTGAGGCCACGGTCCGGTCGTTGTTCGACCGGTCCAGTTCGAGTTGCATGCCGTGACGTTCCAACAGGGTCTGGCTGAGGAACAGCCCCAGCCCGAGATGCCCGGCCTTGCGCGTAAAAAATGCTTCTCCCAGACGTGTGCGATCACTCGCTTGCAGCCCGGGTCCACTGTCAGTGACCTGCAACACCCAGCCGCCGTCGGCCTCGCTACGCAGGGACAATTCGACGGGAGCGGAACCGTTCTCCACGGCTGCCTCCCTGGCGTTGTCGAGCAGTGCCGCTATGGCCTCTGCGAGGTCTTCGCCGTCGGCCTCTACAATCAGGTCCTCGACGACCTCGACTATGACCTCGACCTCTGAGGCCTGGTCCTTGAGGCGCTGCTCGCTGCGCTGCACGGCGGATCTGGCAATCATGGCCATCGAGTGGACGCCGCTCTGCGGCTCTTCGCGCATCGCACCGTCCACGCGCGCCTGCAGGGCTTCGAGGCGATCAACCTGTTCAACGATGCGGGTGGCCCAGCGACGGTGATCGGGGTCGGCTGACTCCGCCATCGAGATCAGCTCGGCGTAACCGCGCACAGACATGAGGAGATTGCGGACGCGGTGGATTGCGCGTCCCAACAATTCGATTGATCCCATCGATCCCGCGGTAACCGGCCCGACGGGTTGAGCCTGCAGCCTGGATTCGACCATCAGTCGCTGGCCTCCGTGCGCTCGCACAGTTGGCCTGTGGCCTCGCGTCGGAGCAGGATCCAGCGCTCCATCTCGCGCTCACGGTCCAGGATCTTTGCGATGCACCGTGCCGCTTCGGCCAGCGGCTGGCGCAGGTGTGAAGCCTCACTGGCACTGCGCTCCTCACGCTTCCACCACTCACGATCCGCAGCGGCCAGGGCATCGAGACGATCGATCTCGCTCAACAGTCGATGCTTGCGCGCGACCAGTGAATCGAGTTCCTGCAGCGGGCGCTGCGACCGCGCAGCTCGGAGCGCTTCGTCCGCGAGCTCGAGGACCTGATTGTAGATCTCCAGCTGCTGGCGATAGACTCTCTCCAGACGGGCGAGGACTTCGTTCACCACGCACCCCCGGGTCTGGAACAGCGGACGCGTCGGCGAACACAGCTGTGTCGCAGCGAATAGCGTCGAGATGAATTGAAGTGTGGGCCGAGCATGAAATCGCGTCCTCCTTGCCCCCGAATCCGCAAGACAGGTGCCACGGGTCTGATCCGGCGTGACGGGCAGGGACACCACCCCAAAATGCCTCTGGGCGGCCAGCAGGGACCATTCCGGGCAACAGGACGGGCCCGGCATCATCGCGCCGGGCCCGCAGGGTGGACAGTAGCTGGTCAGCCGCGGTTGCGGCGCCGATCACTCCCCGGCCGCCATCTCCTTCAACTCGCTGCCCTCGGCCGCCTCACGGTCGTAGCTCTTGAGCTTCTCGCGCAGCGTCTGCCGGCTGATCTTCAGGATGCGCGCCGCCTTGCTCTTGTTCCCCTGGCAGGCTTCGAGCACGTACTGGATGTGTATGCGCTCGGCTTCGGAGAGGGGCATCATGGTGCGGCCGACGCGATCGATCTCCGGATCCTGCTCGTCCGCGCGCGGATTCTCGCCCCGCACGACATGCGGCGGCAGGTGATGGGGCAGGATCTCGAGCGGATCCTCGAGGATCATCACACGCCGCATCAGATTCTTGAGCTCGCGCACGTTGCCCGGCCAGGGGTACTGCAGCAGCAGTTCGCAGAGTTCATCCGACGGAGGCTTGCACTCCAGGCCCAGCTCATGGTTGAAGGCCTCCACGAAGCTGCGCGCAAGGTGCGGGACATCCTCCGGCCGTTCACGCAGTGACGGGACGTGGATCTCGATGACCTGCAGGCGGAAGTAGAGATCGTTTCTGAACAGGCCGTCCTTGATCGCCTGCTGCAACTCGCGGTTGGTGGCGGCCACGATTCGCGCGCGCAGCTCCCTGTCGCTCTTGCCACCGACACGCCGCAACGAACGGTTCTCGATGACGCGCAGCAGGCGGCTCTGCAGGGTGACTCCCATCTCGCCGATCTCGTCGAGGAAGATCGTCCCCTGACCGGCAAGCTCGAAGAGACCCTCCTTGGTCGCCCGCGCATCGGTGAAGGCCCCCTTCTCGTGGCCGAAGAGCTCGCTCTCGAGCAGCGTGTCGGGGACGGCCGCGCAGTTGATCTCCATGAATGGCGCACCGGACTGGCCGGCTTCATGGATGGCCCGGGACACGATTTCCTTGCCGCAGCCGCTCTCACCCGTGATCAGCACCGAGGCCAGATTACCGGCGCGACTGCGCCCGATCTGTTCGACTGTCGCAGCGATATGGGCCAAGCCCGGCGTCTGCCTGAGCATGTCGAAGTACTGGCCGCCCTTGAAGCTGCCACCCGTGCGCTGGCTCTCCGCCCAGGCCTGACGTTTCTGGGCCTTCAGTGCCGACGCGACCTTCTCTTTCATCTCGGCCAGACTGTAGGGCTTCTGGACGAAGTCCCAGGCCCCCAACTGCATCGCCTCCACCGCCGTGGGCGTATCGCCGTAGGCGGTCATGAGGATGGTGGGAATATCCAGGCCCCGGGCCCGCATCTGGCGCAGGATCTCCACGCCAGTGGTGTCTGGCAGCTTGAGGTCGAGCAGGGCGAGATCAAACTCGCCTTCTTCGAGCAGGGCCTCTGCGGCGGCGCCGTCGGCTGCCTCGTGCACCTGATACCCTTCGTCAGAAAGGGCCTCGCCCAGTGAGGTCCGGATAGATGCCTGGTCGTCACAGATGAGGATTTTCGAGCGCTTCGCCATGGATCAGCCTCTCGCTTGCAGCCCGCGTCCTGCTGGCTGTCGTTTGCCGTCCGGTCCGGCGCTCTTGTCGAGCTCGGGCAGGACGATCCTGAAAATGGTGCAACCGGCATCACGTTCGTAGCGCAACGTTCCGCCGTGTGCCCTGACGATCTTGTCTGCGATCGCCAGGCCCAGGCCGGTTCCCTCCGGCCTGGTTGTAAAAAAGGGCACAAACAGGCGATCGATATCGCCCGCCTTGACGCCCGTTCCCGTGTCGATGATCTCCAGCACTACACCAGGCAAGGCCGGCCCGCTGCCGGAGATCTCTTCACGCAGCCCGGTGCCCACGCGCACGCGTACCACCGAGTCCTGCGGCGCTGCATCCAGCGCATTCATCATCAAGTTGAGCAGCACCTGCTTGAACTGCCCGCTATCCACCCCGACCCCCGCGCGCGCGCATTCCAGGTCGAGTTCCAGGACACAACCGCTCTTCTGCGCCGCACCCTCCATCAACTCCACCGCAGACTGCACGAGCTTTATCATGTCTTCCGGTTGTTGCTTGAGCTGGGCCGGCCGCGCGTACTCCAGGAAGTGGTTGACCAGCTCGTTAATGCGTTGCACCTCGGCCTGGATGACGTCGAAGTGACGCTGGCCTGCCTGTGCTCCGACCGTGCCGGCAAGCAACTCAGCACGATGCAGGATTCCTGTCAGCGGCGTGCGCACGTCATGCGCCCACTCGGCCGCCATGATCAGGAGATCTTTCTGGCGCGCTGCCCGGCGGCGCTCTGCTTCCAGTGCCTGTCGCTGCCGGCGATCCTCGATCACGCAGACATACTGCACCTCGCCCGGGACTTCACCCGGCAGCGAGGAGACGATCAGGGAAACAGGGATGGCTTCTTGCTCCAGACCGGAGTGCACCCAGGCGTCGATCGTTGAAGAAGCCTGCTCGGCGATGCCCGCCGTCCAGCGGCGAAGCGGTGGGCTCTCCGCTCCAAGTCGAACCTGCGCGTCGATATCGATCTCCGCTGGCTCGCTGACCTCGAGCAGTTCCAGGGCACGGCGATTGGCGAAGCTCACCTTCCCCTCGCCGTCGAAGGTCACGATGCCACTGGCAAGTTGCTCGAGTGTGCGCTCCTGGAACTGTTGCAGGCGGCGCAGCTCGTGCACGGCCTGCGCGGCCGCGACTTCCTCGGCAACCACCGTGCGGATCGTCACCAGGAAGTAGTAGTCATCGGCAAAGGCCACGCCGTCGCGATAGTCCTTGCCCACGATCAGACAACCCAGATCGCGTCCCCTGTGCACCAGCGGGACGACAGTCTGCGAAAACGGCTTGCGCTGGTCAGCGCAGGAATCAAGTCTGCCGGCACGCAGGGATTCCATGGGAAAGAGTGTCTCGCCCAGCGCAGGGTCCATTTTGTTCTGACCGAGCACCTCGATGGCCTCGTCGACCTGGGCTGTTGGCAGGTCCAGGACCGCACGAGCCGCGAGCCTCTCTCCTCCCTGCGAGCGCAGCAACAGGGCTACACCATCGGCGCCAAGAAAGAGCTTCATTTGCTCCAACAGGCCAGCCAGGGCCTCATCCCAGTTGCGATGCAGAGAGAGGTTGCGGCCGATCCTGTAGAGCATGACCAGCTGCGCCACGCGGTTCTGCAGGGCGCTGTGCGCGTCGCCCAGGCGCTGGTGCTCGCTCTCGAGTTCGGTTGCGGCAGCGCTCAGGCGATCGCCGAGTGCGCGCTCTTCGGTTTCTGTCCGACGCCGGCGGTCCTCCAGTGAACTCATGACCGCGCGCTGCTGACGAGCCACCTTGCGCCGCTGGACATTGGCCCGGACGGCTCCGGCGATGGCCTCGGTACCGCCAGCGGCATCGACCCAGTCGTCCAGGCCAGCCCGTATCCACTCGATCAGACGTCGCGGCGCCGGCGCAGGGCTGGAGAGAAGCAGAAGGGAATCGGGATGTTCCAGACGCAGCATGGCCAGCGAGGCCAGATCAGGGCCACCACCCACATCGGCCTCCAGAAGCACGGCGTCGACGGCACCGGCCGGGACCTCGTCGACCTGGAATCCTGACGACAGTAGTCCGCCCACCGTTTCTGGGCGGAGCTGCTGGCCGTAGATCCGCAATTGCTCGTTCAAGCTGGGCCCACGTTCGCTGGAATCAGGCATCACCACATATCGGTGTCGGCCGGTTTCTTACCACATGGACGGGTCCGCTCAAAGCACGATTTCCCGGATTGGAGCGGGTCCGCGCGGGCGAGAGCTGTGAATTCTGTTCAGCTGGACGGGTCTTCAGGATCCTGGCCGGTCGCTGGCCCTGTCAGGCCATCCTGGATGGCGCGGAAGACCTCATAGCGATGGACCGGGATATGGCGTGGCGCCTGGATCCCGAGCTGGATCTGGTCGCCCCGCACCTCCAGAATGGTGATGGTGATGTCCTCACCGATCACGATCTTTTCGTTGCGACGTCGGCTGAGAACAAGCACCACGACCTCCCTGTCTGCGGCGCGAGTGGAGCCTCGATCAGGGTGCCAGGCGGAGCGAGATATAGCTCTCCAGGCTCGCGAGGCTGTCGGCATCGATGACGGTAAAGAAGACCGCCACGTCGAAATGCTCTACATCGGGCGCGGGAACCTCGGGCACCACGCGGGCCACGATCCCCTCACACTGGACCGGCGCATTGGTGCCTCCGTCATCGACAGGCACCTCGAACTGCAGCGCGATTTTGGTCATGGGCTCGATGAATTGCTTCGAGCGGAAGTATATTCCGGTCGAGCTCACGTTGATCGTTTCCGGGACCACCCCGTCCATACCGGGCAGCTGGAGGTGGAGGTTCAGCGCCAGCGTGGCATCCACACGTCTGCCCTGGCGGCGCTCCTCGCCTTTCACCTGGTCGTTCATCAACGCTTCTCCTGCTCTGCCTGATCAGGCTGATCTGGCCGGCTGTGGCCCGGCCCCGAGAGGAGCTCGAAGCCCCCGAGCCAGACCCGCCCCTGGGCCACGTCGACGTATTCAAGCAAGACGGACACCGTTTGTCCAAGCTGAAAGCGTCGCCCTGTGCGCTCGCCCACCAGCCTGTGCCCGGCTCGATCCAGAGAAAACCAGTCCCTGCCGAGCTGTTCGACCCCCACGAAACCGTCCAGACCGGTTTCGCCCAGTTCCACAAAGAGGCCGCTGCGGAGCACCGACACCACCATTCCCTCCATTCGCTCGCCCTCCAGTGGCTTGATTGCCGCCGCTGCGCAGATGTCCGCGCAGTCGCGCTCGATGCGCTGGGCAGCACGCTCGCGTTCGCTGCAGTGGTCGGCCAGAGCAATGGCTACATCGAAGTCGGCCGGGCGCGAGAGGCGCGCCGCAGCCAGGCGCTCAGCGGCCCGCGGAGCCTGATCGACCCACCCATCGCTGGAACTACAGAGGACCAGACGGTGCAGCCAACGCTGATTGTGCAGGTCCGGGTAACGCCGGATGGGTGAGGTGAAGTGCGTGTAGCGTTCGAAGGCCAGGCCGAAGTGGCGATCCCAGCCGGCACGGTAGCGTGCCTTCATCAGCGAACGCAGGGCCAGCAGGTGCAGCAGTCCGCGCTCGGGCCGGTCCTGGATCATCGCAAAGAGTTCGCCATAGTCATGGCCAGTGACAGGATTGCCTGGCACCCATTTCACATCGAATTGCTGCAGCAGCTCACTGAGCTGCTCGACTTTCAGCTCGTCAGGTGATTCGTGGATGCGCCACAGCAAGGGGAGACGTGCCCTTTGCAGCGTCTCGGCCACAGCCCGGTTGGCCTCCAGCATGAATTCCTCGATGATCCAGTGCGCGTCGAGCTGCTCACGCAGGTGGACCTCACCGACGTCCCCGTTCTCGTCGAAGCGGAACTCACGTTCGGGACGCTGCACGAAGAGGCTGCCGAGCTCGCGACGTCGCCGGCGCAGCAGCGTGGCCAGGCTGTGCATGCTGCGCACAGCCGTCTGCAGCTCGCCCGCGCCGGTGTCATCGCTCACACGCTCAGACGGCGGCGCATAGCCATCCTCGAGGATGAAGGTCTCGGCATGTTCGTAGGCCAGGCTGGCCCGACTGCGGATCCGTGTCAGGCCGATGTCGATTCTGCGACGTGAACCATCGCTGCCGTAGTGAATGCGCGCGGTCA
>Ga0164313_10000129_pt1 | contig 50224 bp, 46 predicted proteins | sample GuaBasSedimGuay4_FD_113735 | JGI IMG/M metagenome (GOLD analysis project Ga0164313, IMG submission 113735) | Subseafloor sediment microbial communities from Guaymas Basin, Gulf of California, Mexico - Guay4, Core 4569-4, 0-3 cm | ecosystem: Environmental > Aquatic > Marine > Hydrothermal vents...
CAGCCCTTTTCCCAGTACTACTTTTTTTATTGCCGCTCTGATCATGATTTCCTCCCTTGTGATTGATGAATAAAAAAGCCGCGAGGCCTTCCGGCCCACGGCTTTCCTGAACAAAAAAACCGCAGACAGCCAAGATGCGGCCCGCGGTTCCGATTTCCTATGTTAGAATCTTTTCAGACGACGGCTGCACCTCCACCAGCAAAGATGCACCACCAATTGTCTGAAAAAAATTGAATGTCTTGTATTGAGTGATCGTTCATAATACTTTTTTATTGGTTTTTAAACAGTTTGTCAAGCGGTCTCTACACCCATCTCCTGTCATATTCCTACTTTTACGACTCGAAATTCAAGGGAAAGAGCGAATAACCAATATCCAATAACAAATGATCAATGTCCAAATAGTTCAGGACTTCAGCCCTGCAGAAACTTGATAATTGGACACTGGATATTGGATATTTAAAAAGGCGGATTGCTAATCCTGCTTGTGGCTATTCGACGTTCAATGTTGAACGTTCGATGTTCATCTTTTTCCGGTCCATCCGGGTTAGGGTTTACACAGCTACCATCGACACCCTGTAGCACCGCAGACAGCGCCGGGCTTCCTCTATGGCTTCCGGTGTGGAATATCCCTGTTCCACCTCATCGAAGACGTATTTTCGGATATCCGGAGAAAGCATTTCCAGATGTTTACGCCGGCTCTTTCCTATTTCTCCCAGGTCTTCGGCCTGGTCATAAACCTTGACGTCCCTGAACAGTTTGTGAAAGTGGTCGTTATCCGTGTACTCCGGGGCCAGCCCGTTGATCTGTCGATCGATGCTCTGTGCCGCTTTGCGCCCACCGGCACATGCCGTGATCAAAGCACCCGGACCTGTTTCGCAGTCACCCGCCGAGAACAGCTTCGGACGGCTGGTCTGCTTGGTCACATCATCCACGATGATGGTGTTCCAGGCGGTGGTCTCCACCCCGTCGACACCTTCCAGCAAAGATAGATCCACACGCTGTCCTATGGCCGGTACAACGGTGTCGCAGTCGAATACGAATTCGGACCCTTCGATGGGCACGGGACGACGGCGACCACTCTCGTCGGGGGTGCCCAGTTTCATACGGATGCACTCGAGCCCTTTGACCACACCGTTTTCCTCCAGGATCCGCACGGGTGTCGTCAGAAAGTGGAACTGCACCTCCTCCTCCTCGGCATCGACGATTTCAACTTCATCCGCCGGCATTTCGGCCCGGGTCCGGCGATAGACCAGATTGACATCTTCCTTGTTGATTCGGAATGCACACCTGACACAGTCGATGGCCACATTTCCGCCGCCTATCACCACGACGCGCTTGCCTTCCGGGTAGGGATCGCGGCCCTCGTTGATATCCCGGAGATACTGTACGCCCGGGACGAACCCCTTGTACCCCTTTTCCTCGCCCTCGACCCGCATGGGGGAACTGCCCTGGGCACCGATGCCGATAAACACCGCATCGTAATCTTCCTCCAACCGGGATAACGTCACATCCTTACCAACGGAGGTGTTGTAATTGATGGTGACACCCATTTCCTGAATTCGTTCCACCTCGCCGCGCAGAATATGGCGCGGCAGCCGGTAGTCCGGTATCCCCATAGCCGACATGCCGCCCGGCTCGCCCAGGCCTTCAAAAACAGTGACAGAATGTCCTTTCTGCGCCAGGTGGTAGGCACAGGTCACCCCGGCAGGGCCGGCACCGACAATGGCAACCTTGCCGGTTTTTTCAGATGGATGCACCGTGTAATCAGGCGCTTTGTGCATGGCCAGCTCGTGGTCGGCCACGAACCGCTTAAGGTATTTGATAGAAACGGCATCGTCCAGATTTGCCCGGCGGCAACTTTCTTCGCAGGGACGCACACAGACGCGCCCCACAATACCGGGAATCGGGAGCCGGCAGCGGATCACATCCAGGGATTCCTTAAATTTTCCTTCCTTGATGAATTCAACATAGCGCGGGATATCAAGATGTATCGGACATGCATCCGCACAGGGAGCCGTAACATTAGCGTGATAGTCTCCGGCTTCCATTTGCACATCGCCATTGACGGCATCCGCAAAGGCCTCCGGGAAATGGTCCAGCGCGTGCAAAAGTGCAATCGGACCTGTTTTTCCGATGCCGCATTTCGCCGAACCGCTCACGACATGGGCAATGGCGCCCAGGTTCTCCACGTCGGCGGACGTCCCGTCCCCTTGGCAGATCTTATCGAGCGTGGATGCCATGACATTCGTGCCGGTCTGACAGGGAATACACTTACCGCACGATTGGTCGCGTACCGCAGCCATGTATGCCCTACAAAGGTCAACGATATTGACATCTGCAGACCGGAGAACGATTCCGTCCCACCCTATGAAAGCCTTGATGGCTGCATCCTGATTAAACTGTTCAGGCAGAGCAATCTGCGGGTCTGTTCCGGAACCCTGATTTGCAGCATTACGATTGTCGGTTATCTGATCGCCCCAGGAGCTGAACAGAATCTCATTCATATTGTCACCACCTAAGCATTCACCCTTAACGTGGGTGTTAAAAATTTAAAAACCTAAGTTTCAGCAGAAAACGAACCGGTTTTATTTATCATCAATCAAAAAAACCTTCAAGACTAAATCAATGTTTAAAGCTACGCTGCCCGGTGTACACCATGGTCACACCCTCTGCATTGCATGCTTGGATGGACTGGTAGTCGTTGGCCGACCCCCCGGGCTGCACAACGCATGAAATTTTCTCATTGATGCCGACATCGACACCGTCCCTGAACGGAAAAAAAGCATCGCTGACCATCGCCGCCCCGATGAGACCGCCCTTTGCGTCCGCCACCTCCCGGTCTATTTCAGCCCTCACGTCCAGGTCCTTCATTTCATTGTAGGGGGTGCCGTGCTTTTCAAAACAGAGGCGGTCCGCCAGCTTCCGATAAGCCTTGTCCCTGGCGATTTCCGCCACCCCGACCCTGTCCTGCTCGCCGGTCCCGATGCCGACCGTCGCCAGGTCCTTGACATAGATGACCGAATTGGAGGTAATGCCGGATTCCACCAGCCAGCCAAACAGCATGTCCGCGTACTCCCGGTCGGTCGGTTCCCTGCCGATGGTATATGTCTCGCCCTTGTATTCACAGGAAGCCAGCTTCAGATCCTGTTTGGCTCTGGCGGCGGGAACAAAAGACCATTGAGCGATAATGCCGCCGTCGATCAGGCTTTTGAACTCGACGCAGCGCTTACCAACAAAGGACTGCAGACGGTTGATATTATCGATGCGGATAACTCTGAGGTTTTTCTTTCTCTCGAAAACGGCCATGGCCCCCTCTTCGAAGTCCGGCGCAACCACGACTTCAGCATACTGACTGGTAATCGCTTCGGCGGCGGATCTATCCACGGCCCTGTTCAAGGCAATACACCCGCCGAACGCGGCAACCCGGTCTGCCATGTTGGCTTTAACATAGGCGTCCTCCAGGGAATCCGATTGGGCCACGCCACAAGGGTTGTTGTGTTTGACAATGACCGCGGTGGGTTTGTCGACAAAGTATCTCAGGATGTTCAAGGAGTTGTCGGCATCCGTGAGGTTGGTCTTACCGGGGTGTTTACCGGACTGCAGCAACGCGATGTCCGATGCCAGGTATTGTCCCGGCTGGATGGTTTCCGTCTCACCCAGCACGAGGTTGCCGTTGACAAGCCGGTACAGGGCAGCTTCCTGCCCTGGATTTTCACCATACCGCAAGCCCTTATCGACCGCATCAATCCGCCAGGTCACTTTTTCATAAAAAAGTGTCTGCCGATTGTTTTCATCTACAAAGCTGACCTCCATTTTCGGCGGGAAGTGATCATCGACGATGGTTCGATACATTTTTTTCAGGTCTTCGGCCATGTTTATCTCCTTTGTGTCCTTTGTGGTTTCTATACTACTTGGATCCAGAGTTAAAGGTTATAACATCCGGAAACGTCTTTTATGCTTCTTGCACCCAGAAAATCCCTGATGGTGCTGTCGTATTCCGCCGTGTGCCCGAAGGCCTTCTGCGCCAGGCGGAATCGCAGCGCCAGCGATATGGAACCGTTGTTTTCCGTCATGTCGGCCAGGATGGCATCGTATTCAGCGGGATCCACCACCGATGCAACCCGGATAAAATTCTTTGCCGAGGCCCGGATCATGCATGGACCGCCGATATCGATGTTCCCGCGGGCCTGCTCCACGCTCACGCCCTCTTTGGCAATGGTTTCCTTGAAAGGGTACAGGTTGCCGATAACCATATCGATGGGAACGCTTCGGGTTCTCTGCAGGTCGGCCTGGTGGGCATCGTTATACGTTTCTGTCAGCAGGCTCAGGTAGATCTTGAAATCCAGCGTCTTCACCAGCCCGCCCTGTGTTTCCGGCTGACCGGTGTACTCCGCCACCTGACTGAGATTCAGATCCGCCGATTCACCGAGGATCTCTTTCAGCCGGCTGTAGGTACCCCCGGTACTGAAAAACTTCACCCCCGGGTTGATTTCCATCAGACGGGGTATGAATACATCCAGCCCCCTTTTATCCGAAACACTGACCAGCACATGCTGAACTTTTACCAACCCATCGATCTTGTCCACAACGTTCATACTCATAATTTTCTCCCCTCAGTGTACTGCTTATTTATGCAACACCCCTTCCCTTTACCTGATGGTTCTGGATGCCGGCCTTCACGGAACCTGCTGGCTTGACTAGGCCTCCCCCCTGTGTTCCGCCTGCAGGCGATCAAAAAAGGCCGCCATGAAGGCATGCCGCCGGCCGGCCATTCTGGCCCCCTCCCGGGTAAGCATGCCGTCCTTGATTTTGGAAAGCTTGACTTTGAATTCTCTGAATCCGGTGTCCTCATCGGAGTAGGGCCGGGTTTTTGCAACATCCACGTCCGGGTTGTGCAGGCGTGCCCCGACCTCTCCCGCGAACTGAAAGGCCCTGGCTACACCCACGGCACCGATGGCATCCAGTTTGTCCGCGTCAAACAGCACCCTGGCTTCCGGAGTACCGGGTAGGGGCGGTTTCCGAAAACGGTGCGCATGGATACAATGCAGAATGTTGGTCTTGCGTTCCATCGAAATGGGCAACGGTTCGATAATCGGACGGGCCAGTTCCCTGCCTTTTTCGGCATGGCAGATTTTCCCGCCGGACGTATCCTGGTACCCCCTGCCAACATCATGGAGGCAGGCCGCCGCAAGCAAGACCTCCATGTCCACCGCTTCTGCCGCTCCGATGCGCTCGCAGAGCTGAAACACGCGCAGGGTATGTTCCCAGTCATGGCTTCCCCGGCTAGCCGCAAACATCTTTTGCGCATGTATTTTAATCTTCGAAACCAGGGTGCCGGAACCTTTTTCAAGCATGTTTGCGGCAGATGCCGGCGGTTCAGCAGTACCTGGGGTGTTATTTTTCAGCATAAATTCTCAGGCTTCATCATCCTGATAACCGGCGGAAATGTTCCATTGAAGGCTTTGATTACAATGCAATCCTCACCGGATTGGTAGAACCTTTTCAATTCCCACCGGCAGCGCCGATGGCTCAAAAAGGAAGTTATTCCAGATGCATCACGCTCTCAAAACGCTGGTATTCCGATGCTGTTGCGGATCCTCGATCTTTCAGAATCGCTATCATTTCCGGATGGTTATATCTTAAAAAGGGGTTGACTTTCAGTTCATCCTCAAGCCTTGAAAAAACGTGTTCAGGGGTATAGCCCGCCAGGTAGCCGTCGATATCCGGATTGTCGGGTTCCACCAGCCTGGCAAACGCCATGGCGTATTCCAGATAATCGTGACCGGCATAGACCACCGTATCCCCGGGCAGTTCCACCAGGTGCTGAATCGAACGATAAAATGCCTTCAGGTCACCGGAGAAGCAAGTGCCCACGGTACCGTTAAACAGCGTATCCCCCGTTATCAAATAGTGGTCCCAATGAAACGTAACCGAGTCCAATGTATGACCGGGCGTTGGATAGATCCTTATGGTTTCATTATCCAGAACAATGCGCCCGTCTTCAGCCAGGGTATTGTGGTCAAGGATCCGGGCATCTGATTTTTCCAGGAGTCCCCGGTTCCCGGATGTGTGGTCCGGGTGTGCGTGGGTGTTGGTGATGTACTGCAGTTCCAATCCGGCGGATCCGATGAAGTCCAAAATCGCTTCAACGGCACCCCCATCAATGGCCAGGACTGAATTTTCACCATAAATCAAATAGCTTAAATTATCCGCCCCATATTTGAACTGTTTAATATTCATGCTGTATTCAGTATCAACCCTGTTGATTTATTGTCAACTTCTACATTCAAAATTTTAACATTTCATCTGTAACATGCCTTGATTTTTCAACATCCATGTAATAATAAGTTACCCCACAAAAAACCACATGGATAATGTTTTCAATTTACTAATTAACATTCAATAATTATTATAAAAAATATCATAATTCTTTAATTTTTTGCTTGACATTATTTCCATAATGTATTCTTATTGCGAAAAAGTGGATTTAAGTGGATATTATTGGTGAATTATGTTCAGAGGAAGTTCATTCCATACCATCGATGCCAAGGGCAGAATAATTATCCCAAAAAGGTTTCGCGAACCCATTCAAAACAGCGGAAATCCGGGTTTGATGATTTCGCGGATGGACAACGGCCTGGTGGCTTATACGCTGTCCGACTGGGAAAAAATCGAAGCTAAGATTCTGTCCCTGGCCGAAAAAAGCGACAGCATGCGCCGGTTCAGGCGGGTATTTATCGGCGGCGCCTTCGAATGTAATTGTGACCGGCAGGACCGAATCCTGGTCCCTCCGACACTGCGGGAATATGCCATCCTCGACAGAGAAATCGTTATCGTGGGTGTTCTGGACCATTTTGAAATATGGTCACGCCAAAACTGGGACAAGGAAAACAGTTTCATGGAGAAAGATATGCAAAAGGAGGAAGTCCGAAACGAAATCGCCAGATTAGGGATTTGATCACATGGCCTATAAGCATATTCCGGCCATGCTGGCGGAAGTTATCCAGTGGCTCGAACCCGAACCCGGAAACATATTTGTCGACGGAACCGTCGGCGGGTGCGGCCATGCCGCCGCCATCTGCAACGCTATCGAGCCGGATGGAACCTATATCGGCCTGGATCAGGACCGTGATGCGATCGATAACGCAAAACGTGCTCTTGAACGTTTCAAAACGACTGTCCACCTCTTTCACGGCAATTTCGTACAAATGCCGGATTTTCTCTCCCAGCTGAACATCCCTGCAACAGATGGCATTCTTCTTGATCTCGGAATATCTCTTCACCACGTTGCTTCCTCGGGGCGTGGATTCAGTTTCAGAAAGGACGAGCCGCTGGACATGCGTATGGACATCCGCTCCGACGTTAAAGCCCGGGATCTGGTCAATGGCCTGGATGAAACCAATCTCAGACAAATATTTCAGCGTTACGGAGAAGAGCGCCGGGCCAGGCAGATCGCCCGGCGGATCGTGCAGGCAAGAAAACGGAATGCAATCAGCTCCAGCCGGCAGCTTGCCGATATCGTAAGTCAGGCAGTGCCGAAAGCCAGTTGGAAACCGGGATTTCATCCGGCCACCCGGGTGTTCATGTCACTGCGGATAGCAGTCAATAAAGAGCTGGAGCGTTTAGAGCAATTCCTGGACACCGCTGTCGATTTCCTGGAGCCCGGTGGACGCATCTGCGTTCTCTCGTTCCACTCCCTGGAGGATCGGATCGTCAAACACCGGTTCCGGATGCTTGAAAACCCATGCACCTGTCCATCCGATCTGCCTGTGTGCGCCTGTGGCAGACAAGGCACGCTGCGGGTTCTCACGCGAAAAGCACAGCGGCCAACCGCTGAAGAAGTTATGGTCAATCCCATGGCACGCAGCACGAAATTGAGAGCGGCTGAAAAACTATGGCAGTAAAAAAAACTCAAAAACTGACATTCACCGGGCTTTGGCTGGTCATGCTCCTGTTGTTCATTGGCGAACTTTTTTTTTACACCTGGTGCCGCGTCAACAATGTTAGATTAGGGTATGAGATTGCCAACCAAACCGAAAAAAAAAATAGGCTTCTGGCGTACCAAAACAACCTGAAAATCGAACTGGCCAGTCTGAAATCACCCGAACGCATTGCACGCATTGCCAATAATCAGCTCGGTCTTTCCATGCCCCGGGCCGAACAGACCATTGTTATGCCATGAAAAATAAAGCCCATAAATATATTAACATGCGTATCGGCATCATTGGCTTTTTCTTTTTCATGCTGATCATGGTCATTGGTGCCAAGGCAGTATACCTGCAGATGTTCTGCGGCAGCTGGCTTTCAGAACGGGCGGCCAACCAGTACGAAAAGGCCCTGGTTACCATCGACAAACGCGGCCAGATTTATGACCGCAATCACCACGAGATGGCCGTCAGCATCGAAACGACCTCATTGGCTGCCTACCCGGCCAGGATGCAGGCAAAAAAATCCGCTGCCCGGTCCCTGGCCAGAATATTGAACCTCGACCGCCGAATGCTCGAGAAAAAATTCAATTCCCAGAGTGCCTTCGTCTGGATAAAGCGCCAGGCAACCCCGAAAGAGTTGAATGAGATCAGGGCCCTTAATCTTGAGGGCATCGACTTTATTCCGGCCTACAGCCGGTTTTATCCCAACAAAACGCTGGCAGCCCAGGTTCTGGGATTTACCGGCGTGGATGGCCATGGGCTGGAAGGGGTAGAATATTACTACGACAAAATGCTCAGAGGTCAGGAAAACAGCCGGGTCATCCTCAAGGACGCTCTGGGCCGCGGATTTGCCAAAGAGCAAACCGCCGAACAGATACTTCCGGCGGCAGATAATGCCAAAAACATCGTACTCACCATCGATCGGGCCATTCAATTCATAACCGAAAACGCTTTGGAGCAAGCGGTAACTGAATACTCGGCGGAATCCGGCATGGCCATCGTCATGGACCCGGACACGGGGGCTGTGCTTGCCATGGCCAACATCCCTTTGTTCAACCCCAACACCTTCGGTCAGTTCCCCAGGGAATCCTGGCGAAACCGATCTATTACCGATCCTTTCGAACCGGGATCGACCATGAAAATATTTTCGGCAGCCGCCGCGCTGGAATCGGGAAACTGTACCCCCAACTCAATTTTTTATTGTGAAAACGGCCGCTATCGCATCGGAAGCAACATCATCCATGACACCCACCCCCGGGGCTGGCTGTCACTGCAGCAGATCATAAAATATTCCAGCAACATCGGTGTGGTCAAAATCATCGAAGCCGTCGGACCTGACACCCTGCACCGGACGCTCACCGATTTCGGTTTCGGTAAGAAAACCCGTCTGGACTGTCCGGGGGAAACTGCGGGTATACTCTCGTCACCCAAACGGTGGACACGGATCGATACGGGGACCATTTCATTCGGGCAGGGAATATCGGTTTCCGCGCTTCAGCTGGTTACGGCTGCCTCGGCCATTGCCAACGGCGGCGATCTCATGCAGCCCTACATATTGGCGGCCGTCAGCGATCACAACGGGGGCATCATCGAACGGACCGAACCCCGGGTTGTCAGAACGGCGGTATCGCCCAAAACAGCCGGGATTGTAAAGCGCATCATGAAAACCGTCATCACCGAAGGGGGTACCGGCATCAATGCCGCGCTGGATGGCTACACGGTTTCAGGTAAAACCGGAACAGCCCAGAAAATTGATGACACCGGAAAATACGCCCGAGGAAAGTATGTCTCCTCCTTTTTAGGATTCGCCCCGGCGGATAAGCCCGAGGTTGTCATTCTCGTAATTATCGATGAACCCGAAGGATCTCACTACGGAGGAACGGTAGCCGCCCCGGCCTTTAAAAAAATTGCCCACGAAACCCTGAACTATTTGAATATTCCGCCGCAGATAGAGCAGGACAAACTACGGGTGTCCCTAAGGATCGAGGACAAAGGATGATTCTGAAACGGCTCATTGAGACAATCGAACACGAGAAAGTCTCCGGAACGGCGGCGATGGAAGCGTGCCGGATAGGATCCATCCACTACGACTCCAGGGGTGTGGTTCCAGGGGGCCTTTTCGTAGCCGTTAAGGGTCTGATGGTTGACGGGCATGATTTCATCGAGGAAGCCATCGACCGGGGGGCGGCAGCCATAGTCGCTCAAAAACCCTTGCCGGCCAAAGTGCCTTATTACCGTGTCAAGAATACGCGCAGGGCCCTCGCATCCCTGTCCGACACTTTTTTCGGCCACCCGTCACACGGGTTGACCATCATCGGCATTACCGGAACAAACGGGAAAACCACAACGGCCTACATCCTGGAAAATATCCTGAAAAATTCAGGCTGCAACGTCGGTGTTATCGGAACGGTCAATTATCGTTACAACAAAAAGGTTTTTGACAATCCCGTAACGACGCCCGAATCGCTGGATCTTCAACGAATTCTGGCGGAGATGAAAACGGACGGGGTTTCCCATGTGGTCATGGAAATTTCGTCCCATGCCATCGACCTGGAAAGAATTTTCAAATGTGAAATTGATATTGGCATCTTTACCAATCTCAGCCAGGACCACCTGGATTATCATCATAACATGCAGTCCTATTGGGACTGCAAGAAAAGGCTTTTTACCGAACACCTGGGCAGGGCGACCGACACCGGCAGCAAGACCGCCGTGGTCAACACCGGCACCCGGCAGGGACGCGAACTTCGGGAAGAACTTGCCTATGCGCTCATAACCGTCGGGCATGAACCGGAGAATATGATCCACCCGCTTTCTGCTGACTTCAAACTCCAGGGAATTGCGGGAAGGCTCCAGGCCCCTGGCGGCAGCTTCGATTTTCAGTCACCGCTGGCAGGCCGCTACAATCTCGAAAACATCCTCTGTGCAGTCGGTGCCGGCTTGGCGCTGAAACTTTCACTTGAATCCATAAAGAAAGGGATTCAAGGCGTTTCGGCCGTACCGGGACGCCTTCAGCGGGTTCCGGGCCCGTCAGATCGGCATGTATACGTGGATTACGCACATACACCGGATGCCCTCGAAAATGTCCTGCATGCACTAAAAGCGCTTGGGCCTGAAAGGCTGATCTGTATCTTCGGCTGCGGCGGCAACCGGGACAGGGCCAAGCGGCCTCTGATGGGTGCAATTTCAGGCAGGCTGTCCGATCTGACCATCGTCACCTCGGACAATCCCAGAACGGAAAAACCGGGCACCATCATCGGCGATATTCTGCCGGGATTGAAAAACACCTGCAGCAACCAGTACCGTCCCGGCGAAATTCGGAACGGCTGGCGCGCAAAAGGATTTCTGGTGGAACCCGACCGAAAGCAGGCTATCCGACTGGGGATCGAGGCTTCGAAAGCCGGCGACATTGTCGTCATTGCCGGAAAGGGACATGAAACATACCAGATTGTGGGTAACCGCACGCTTTCTTTTGACGACATGCGCGAAGCTGAAAAAATGCTGATGACGCATGAAAACCAGCGCAGACCTGAACATTGATAACCGTTATGGACAACTCAAACCGCATACCGTGGACAACATCCGACATCCTTGAAGCGACAGGTGGTGTTCTCCAGACCGGGCCTGGCGATTGCGTATTTAGCGGCATCTCCATCGATTCCAGAACCATTGGCCCCGGTGATTTTTTTGTTGCCATCATCGGTGATGCCCATGACGGTCACAATTTTATAGCCGGTGTTCTGAAAAAAGGCGTGCGCGGCATTCTGGTTGGAGAAGAAAATACAGGCGCATCAACGTTTGAAGAACTCGCGTCGGGGGGACACGTCGTTATCAGCGTGGCGGACACCACCCGGGCATTGGGCGACCTGGCATCTTACAACCGGTGCCGAACGCCCCTTTCGGTGATCGCCCTGACCGGCTCAAATGGAAAGACATCCACCCGAAGCATGCTGACCTGTGTCACGGCTAACCGATACGAGACCCTGGCAACCGCGGGTAACTTCAACAATGCGATCGGCCTGCCCCTTACCCTTCTCAGGCTCGAAGAAAAACACGAGCTTGCCGTACTCGAACTGGGGATGAACCGACCCGGAGAAATCAGAAGGCTGGCTGAAATCTGCCGCCCCGACATCGGCATGATCATCAACGTGGCGCCCGCTCATCTCGAGGGATTGGGATCTATCGAGGGTATCAAACGCGCCAAGGGGGAATTGCTGGAAAAGTTGAACCCCGGCGGCAGGGCCATCTTGAATGCAGATGACCCTAACGTGCGCGCCCTGGCTGAAGATGCACCCGGTGAAGTGCTGCTGTTCGGCATTTCCGACGATGCCGCCATTCATGCAAGCCGTATCCGTGAACAAGGAAACGGGCTGTCCTTTCTCCTTGAAACGCCCGGTGAAACCGCTGAAGTCATGCTCGATACCCCTGGGCGCTTCATGATCTCAAATGCCCTGGCTGCTGCAGCCGCCGGATATTTATTGGAAATCCCCCTACCGGAAATCAAAGCCGGGCTCGAACGCTTCAAACCGGTCAGCGGCCGCATGCACATCCGGGAACTTAGCAACGGAACCCGTATCATCGACGATACATACAATGCCAATCCGGAATCGGTGAAAGCCGTGCTCGACACCCTGCAGCAGATTGAAAAACAGGGGCGCGGGGCGGCTGTGCTGGGAGATATGCTCGAACTGGGCGAACAGTCCGCGGCCCTGCACCGCGAGGTCGGACGCCATGCCGCACTTACCGGCCCCGACAGACTTTATTTGACGGGCGATTTTGCGCTCGACATGGCCCAGGGTGCCCGTAACGGCGGCATGGATACCAAACGGGTCATCAGTGGCTCGAAACAAAAAATAGCTGAAGATCTCATCGCTTGGGCAGGTCCCCAAGACTGGATTCTGGTAAAAGGCTCCCGTGGCATGCACATGGAACACATCGTCCAGGAGCTTGTCAACACTTTCGGACAAAGGTAGCACATGCTTTATCACCTGTTATATCCGTTGCACACGACCTTTTCGGCATTTAATGTATTCCGCTACATTACATTCCGAACCATTTATGCCAGTCTGACGGCTTTCCTGATATGCTTTATACTAGGCCCCTGGGTGATCCGCAGACTCAAACGACTACAGGTCGGTCAGTACATCCAGGAAGACGGACCCGAAGCCCACCAGGCTAAAGCGGGGACACCGACAATGGGCGGAATACTGATCCTGTTTTCGATTCTCATGGCAACGCTTTTATGGACCGACCTGACCAACGGCTACGTCTGGATAGCACTGATCATCGTCTGTGGGTACGGATTGCTCGGCTTCGCCGATGACTACCTGATGCTGGTCAAAAAAAGAAACAAGGGACTGACCGCCCGGGCCAAATTTTCAGGACAGATCGTCCTGGCAGCCGTGGCCGGAGTGCTGCTCTACATCAGCCCGGATTTTGACACGCGGGTGACCATACCATTTTTCAAAGAGATGTCACCCGACCTCGGGTGGGGCTATATCCTGTTTGCAATCCTCGTGATCGTGGGTTCGTCCAATGCCGTAAACCTGACCGATGGCCTGGACGGGCTTGCCATCGGGCCTGTGATTATCGCCGCGGTCACGTACATGATTTTCGCATACGTATCCGGGCATGCGAAAATGGCGGACTACCTGCAGATCAACTACGTGGCGGGAAGTGGTGAGCTGACGATTTTCTGCGGCGCCATCGCCGGTGCCGGCCTCGGTTTTCTCTGGTTCAACACCTACCCGGCTCAGATTTTCATGGGAGATGTGGGATCCCTCTCCCTGGGCGGCGCACTGGGTACTGTTGCCGTCATCACCAAGCAGGAAATATTGCTGGTGATTGTGGGCGGGTTGTTTGTCATCGAAGCACTTTCAGTCATTTTTCAGGTCAGTTTTTTTAAGATGACCAACGGCGGGCGCATATTTAAAATGGCCCCTCTGCACCATCATTTTGAATTGAAAGGGTGGGCTGAGCCCAAAATTATCGTCCGTTTCTGGATCATCGCCATCGCCCTGGCCCTGGTCTCCATGAGTACCCTTAAACTTCGTTGAGGTAGCGAGCAAATAGAATGAAGACAGACCAATCAACGACATACGACATCACCCTGCTCTTTTCCGTACTGTTCCTGGTGGGAATCGGCATCGTTATGGTCTACAGCGCCAGTTCGGCATTGGCACTGAAAAAGTTCGGCTCAGGCTATTATTTTCTGAAACGGCAGGCTTTTTTTTCCCTGGTCGGCATTATCACCCTGGTTGTCTGTGGCCATATACCCTTTAAAACCTATCGTATACTGACCTATCCCATATTGTTGCTGGCTCTGGCGCTATTGGCCGCGGTTCAGATTTCCGCCCTGGGCATATCGGCGGGAGGCGCCATGCGGTGGCTGCGGATCGGCCCGTTTTCATTTCAACCTTCCGAGTTTGCCAGGCTGGCCATGATCATCTACCTGGCCTACTCCATGAGTAAAAAGCAGGAAACCATCAAGGATTTTTTCGTAGGGTTCATGCCGCACGTCATCGTTCTGGGCATGTTCACGATCCTGATTTTCATGCAGCCTGATTTCGGCACGGTCGTCATATTGGCTGCCGTCACCTGGATGATGATGTTTGTCGGCGGGGTCCGCATACTGCACCTTTTGTCGGCGTTTCTGTTGTTCCTGCCGGTGGCCTATTACTTCTTGCTGAACGCCGAATATCGTATTCGACGGATCATCAGCTTTCTGGATCCCTGGCAATACCCGACGGATGAAGGCTACCAGATTGTCCATTCACTCATGGCGTTCGGCACCGGTGGGATCTGGGGAGCCGGCATTGGAAAAGGATACCAGAAGCTGTTTTATCTTCCCGAACCGCACACCGATTTCATATTTTCGGTCATCGGGGAAGAACTCGGGCTCTGGGGTGTACTCTTCATTCTTGGTATCTATGCCCTCATTCTGTGGCGAGGCATCCGCATTGCGCGCAATACCGACGATACCTTCGGTGCCTATCTGGCCACCGGCATCATCGCTACCCTTACCCTGCAGGTCTGCGTGAACATGGGGGTGACCCTGGGGCTTTTACCGACAAAGGGACTGACGCTTCCCTTTCTGAGCTACGGGGGCACATCACTCCTGATCAACATGGCCTCCATCGGCATCCTCATGAATATCGGGGCCAAACATTCAGGGAGGTCGCATGCAAGTTAGCGGACACGCGCATATAAGAAAGCCATGCCTGGGTGCAGCCGTTGCGGATGGTCTTCACCGGCAGGCCACACGACCTGCAGGCAGTCGTGCCGCCAATCAGAGGACCCATCCCGTCCGCGTGGTCATTGCCGGCGGGGGCACCGGCGGGCACCTCTTCCCCGGTATTGCCGTTGCCGAAGAAATTCTTTCCAGGAATGCGGAGAGTGATGTCCTTTTTATAGGAACCGGCAAACCATTCGAAACATCCGTCTTAAATGAAAAAGGCTTCAGGCATGCGGCCCTATCCGTGCAAGGCCTTAAAAATCGGGGGCTGCTGAAACAGCTGTGGGCCTTGATGCTGCTGCCCGTGAGCCTGGCTGCCTCGGCAAAGCTCCTGAAGGACTTCAATCCGGACCTGGTTCTGGGCGTTGGCGGATACTCAGCCGGACCCGTGGTGGCCGCCGCCTGGATGAAGGGCATAAAAACCGTGCTCCAGGAACAGAATATTCTGCCGGGCATAACCAATCGATGGCTCTCCCGGATCGCGGACCGAACCTATCTTTCATTTCCGGAAACAAGGGGAATGAAAAGAGCGGGCCAAGCAATGGTCACCGGAAACCCGGTGCGGCATGAGTTCCTCGCATCGTTGCCGCCAATCAAACAGGCATCGGCGGAAGCTGTGAAGACGCCATCGCCATTTACCATACTTATTGCCGGCGGGAGCCAGGGAGCGCATGCCATCAACCTGGCCGTTATCGGCGCACTCGGGCATCTCAAAAAAAAGGAGCATTTTCACTTTATCCACCAGACCGGTATCGACGACAAGGGACGGATGAAAAAAGCCTATGCGGACAGCGACACCGGCAGTACGGTCAAAGCCTTCTTCACCGACATGGCGCAACAGTATCACACAGCAGATCTGATAATCTGCCGTGCCGGGGCAACAACCGTGGCCGAAGTGACCGTATTGGGGAAGCCGGTAATATTCATCCCCTACCCGCACGCTGCAGATGACCATCAGCGACTGAATGCAGAAAGTCTGGTGCAGGCCGGGGCATCGGAAATGATTCAACAGAAAGACCTGGATGGAAAGTTGCTGGCGCACCGAATCGAGTATTACGCGGATTCACCTGAAAAACTCGCTCAAATGGGCGTCCGGGCGTCCAGACTGGGCCGTCCCGATGCAGCCAGGACTATTGTGGATGATATGTATGCGCTCATTAACAAAGGGTAGAGGATAAAGAATTATTGGGAAATAAACCTAAAGAGCAACTTATTATTATAAATCGTAAAACGAGTAGTCACTCATGTACCATGAAAAATATCATATCCATTTTGTAGGCATCGGCGGCATCGGCATGAGCGGCATAGCGGAACTGCTGATCAATCTCGGCTATTCAGTGTCAGGCTCCGACCTCAAAACCTCGGACATCACCAGACGGCTCGTGAAACTGGGTGGCACCGTCTATGCGGGCCACCGCGAGGATCAGGTCAAGGGTGCTGATGTCGTGGTCATTTCTTCTGCGGTAGGCAGTACCAACCCGGAAGTGATCGCCGCAGAACAGGCCTCAATCCCGGTCATTCCGAGAGCGGAAATGCTCGCTGAGCTGATGCGCTTAAAATACAGCGTCGCCATAGCCGGTGCCCACGGCAAAACATCCACGACCTCCATCGTCGCCTCGGTGCTTGCCCGCGGAGGCTTCGACCCGACGGTCGTGATCGGTGGCAAGCTCAAAAGCATCGGTTCCAATGCACTGCTGGGCCAGGGCGATTTTATCGTCGCCGAAGCGGATGAAAGTGACGGCTCCTTTCTTAAGATGTCTCCAGCCATCGCTGTAGTGACCAACATTGACCGTGAGCACCTGGACCACTACTCAGATCTTGAAACCATAAAATCGGCTTTTCTAAGCTTTATCGACAGAATCCCCTTCTATGGTCTTGCCGTTCTCTGCCTGGACAACGAACACGTCCAGGACATCATCCCCATGGTCAGGAAACGCTATATGACCTACGGAATGACATCACAGGCTGATATTCAAGCCAAAAAGGTGTCTTTCAAAGGCTTGAAAAGTTATTTTACGGTTTCTTTCCAGGACAAGGAACTCGGCCGGGTCGAGCTCAACCTCCCCGGAATGCACAACGTATACAACGCCATGGCCAGCATTGCCGTGGGCATCGAACTCAATATGCCCTTTGACGTGATCAAGTGGGCCCTTGAAAGCGTCGAGGGTGTTCAGCGCCGCCTGGAAATCAAGGGAGAAATCCAGGGCGCCACGGTGATCGACGACTACGGGCATCATCCCACGGAGATCAAAGCCACTCTCCAGGCGCTCCGGGATGCCTGGCCCGACAGGCGCAAAGTCATCGTGTTCCAGCCCCACAGGTATACCAGGACCCGGGATCTGTTTGACGAGTTCACGCGCGCATTTTATCAGTCCGACCTGCTTTTGGTAATGCCCATCTACGCGGCCGGTGAAGATAAAATAGACGGCGTGGATGGGCACGACCTGTGCGAGGATATCATGGCGCACGGACACAAGCAGGTGATCTGCGTCAAGAGTATGGAAGAAGCGGTAACCTGCCTGCAGACGCATATTGCCGTCAATGATATCGTTCTCACGCTCGGAGCGGGCGACGTCTGGATGGTCGGGAAAAAACTGCTGGAGACACGCTGATGCCGCTCAATCGGAAAGCCCGGACCTGGTTGACAGAATCCTATGCCGGGGATGTCACTTTTGAAGAACCCATGTCGGACCACACCTCTTTTAAGGTGGGCGGGCCGGCGGATGCGCTTGTGAGACCGAAGAAAAGGGACGACCTTGTCCGGCTGGTCCGGTGGGCGTCCGAACATGGGATTACCTATATGCCAATAGGAGCAGGCAGCAACATTCTTGTCAGGGACAGCGGCATCCGGGGTATCGTGATTTTGCTGGACGGGTGCCTTCAAACGATTGCTGCAAAGAACCCGGCATCAGGGCACCCTGTGGTCGTGGCCGGAGCCGGTGTAAAGCTGCCGGCCCTTTGTGCATATGCACTGAAGCACGGGTTCAAGGGTTTCAATTTCATTCTGGGCATTCCCGGCACCGTGGGCGGCGGGTTACGGGTCAACGCGGGTGCGGGCGGCAGGAGCATGAGGGATGTCGTCGAAACCGTCGGCCTGCTGATGCCCGGCGGGTCCATCCGAACTTTGCAAAAAACGGATTTGCATTTTTCATACCGAAATTTGGATTGGCCGCCTGAATTGACCGCCGAACCCGGAAGTACGCCCATCATTCTGGAAGCAGATTTTTGTCTGAAACAGGCGGGCAAGCCCGGCATCAGACAGGAGGCTCGTCAGATATTGAAACTCAGAAATGCACACCAGCCCTGGACGACACCCAGTGCCGGGTGCATTTTTAAAAACCCCGAGGGTGATCGGTCAGCCGGGCAACTGATCGACATGGCCGGTTTGAAAGGCAAACGAATCGGTGATGCCCAAGTTTCACCAAAGCACGCCAACTTTATTGTCAACCGGGGACAGGCAACCGCCGGTGACATCCTGGTCCTGATGGATATCATCAGGACCAGCGTATACGAACGCTATCGCATTAAACTCGAGGCAGAGGTCAGAATTGTTGGTTAAAAAGAAGAAAAAAAGAGCCAAAAAGAATTACTACAAAAACAGCGGGGCCAAAAAACGTGCCGGCATCCTGATCTCTGTGAGAGGCGTGTTGAAAATATCATCCCTGTTTGTCGCCGTGGTCCTCATGAGCTTTGCATTTATTTTCGGTTACGACCTGCTGACCCAGTCCGATTTTTTCAGCGCTGCTAAGATTACCGTAACCGGCTTCGATCGGTTATCGCGTCAGCAGGTGATCGACCACGCCAAGGTCTATCCCGGCAAAAATATATTTTCAATCAACCTAACCACCACGCGCAAACGGCTGCTGGCCCACCCCTGGATCCGGGAAGCCGAAGTCAGCAGAGAAATTCCTTCAGGACTCGCCATTCGTGTAAAGGAGCACGTTCCTCTGGCCATCATCGATATGAACCACCGCTTTCTCATCGACAGGTCCGGAATAATATTCAAGGAATGGGATGAAGGCGATCCTGCAGACCTTCCGGTCATTGCGGGTCTGAACATCTCTGATCTGAAGGTCGGCAACGGCCCATTCAGCCGGTCGTTCAGCGCCATCATGTCGGTATTGAAACTCGGCCAGGCCAACGGCAGCACGATCCCCATCGAACGGATCAGCAAAATAGAGGTGGACAGGGACATCGGCCTGACAATCCAGGTGAAAGACAAAATGGGTAAAATCCATTTGGGGTATAACGACTATCCCAGCAAATACAAAATACTCGCGAAGGTCTTCGTCTATTTTCAAAACAACAGCGGCAGCTTAACCTTCCGCTCGATCGACCTGAACAACCCCAACCGTATCGTGGTCAACATAGATACGAAATCGTCGCCCGCCATGGGTCAAAAGGAGGTGTAAGGTGCATGGGCAGGAGAATATAATTGTCGGACTGGATATAGGGACGACCAAAATATGCGCAGTGGTGGGAGAAGTGTCGCATGGAGAAATCAATATCATCGGCACCGGAACAAGCCCTTCCATAGGACTCCGCAAGGGTGTTGTCGTCAACATAGAATCTACCGTTGATTCCATAAAAAAAGCGGTTGAGGAAGCCGAACTCATGGCAGGATGCGAGATCTCATCCGTCTATGCCGGTATAGCGGGCGGGCATATCACCGGTTTCAACAGCCGCGGAATTGTTGCCATAAAAGGAACGGAGATCACCCAGAGCGATGTCGACCGCGTCATCGATGCCGCCCGGGCCGTGGCCATTCCCATGGACCGTGAAGTCATCCATGTGCTGCCCCAGGAATATATCGTCGATGAACAGACAGGCATACAAAATCCTGTCGGGATGGCCGGTGTAAGGCTGGAGGCAAAAATCCATATCGTCACCGGTGCGGTGACATCAGCGCACAACATTGTAAAATGTGCCAACAGGTCGGGGCTCGATGTATGCGACATCGTCCTGGAATCGCTTGCCTCCGGTGAGGCTGTGTTGACCAGCGAGGAAAAAGAACTGGGTACCGCCCTCCTGGATCTCGGGGGCGGCACTTCGGATCTGGCCATTTTCTCCGGGAAAAATATCAAGCACACTTTCGTCCTCTCCCTGGGGGGGAATAACCTGACCAACGATATCGCCATCGGTTTGCGGGCCCCGCTTGTGGAAGCCGAAAAAATCAAGACCAAATTCGGTACATGTCTATCCGCAAGTATTAACAGCGAGGAAACCATCGAAGTACCGGGCATGGGGGGGCGTGATCCCAGAAAGCTGCCCCGGCAGATCCTGGGTGAAATTCTGGAACCGCGCATGGAGGAGATATTTACGCTTGTGCGGCGGGAAATCTACCGTGCCGGTATGGAAAACACCATCAATTCAGGTATCGTCATTACCGGCGGCACCGCCCTTCTGGACGGCATTATCGATGTTGCCGAGTCGATTTTCAATCTGCCGACCCGGTTAGGAAAGCCCAGCGGCATCAGTGGGCTCGTGGATGTCGTCAACAACCCCATGTATGCCACCGGCGTCGGGCTGGTGCTTTACGGTGCGCGAATGCAGCCATCCAAAAAATTCAGGATAAGGGATAAAAATATATTCAACGGCATCATAAGCCGCATGAAAAAATGGTTTAAAGATGTCATTTAATTAAAATTGAAACACTAACTTAAGATGTTGTTAACCATTCAAAAGGGGGGGAAATGTTTACTTACGTTGAAAATGACAAATCGGCTAAAATTAAAGTCATCGGTGTCGGCGGCGCGGGCGGTAATGCCATCAATAACATGATTGCCAGCAACCTCACGGGTGTCAAATTCATCTGTGCCAACACGGATGCCCAGGCCCTTGACGTTTCACGCGCGGAAGTCCGAATCCAGTTGGGGGAACAGCTGACTGAAGGCCTGGGTGCGGGCGCAGACCCCGGCATCGGCAGGGAGGCCGCCATCGAAAATACCGAGGCCATCCGACAATCCCTTGAAAACAGCCACATGGTATTCATAACCGCCGGTTTCGGCGGCGGTACCGGAACCGGGGCGGCGCCGGTAATCGCCGAAATCTGTAAAGAGTTGGGGGCGCTTACCGTGGCCGTCGTTACCAAGCCATTCTCATTCGAAGGCAAGAAACGAACCCGGCAGGCGATTGATGGCATCGAAGCCCTCAAGGAGGTCGCCGATACCGTCATCACCATTCCTAACGACCGGCTCCGGGGACTGGCATCCAAGAATGCCAAGATGATTGAGATGTTTAAAAAAGCGGATGAGATACTGCTTCACTCCGTCAAGGGTATTACCGATCTTATCATAATGCCGGGGCTCGTAAATCTCGATTTTGCAGATGTCAGGACCACCATGTCCAGAGCTGGCCTGGCCATCATGGGCATCGGTATTTCAAGCGGGGAAAACCGTGCCGTGGAAGCTGCTGAGCGGGCGATTTCCCATCCGCTTCTTGAAGATATCGCTATTTCCGGCGCTAAGGGCGTACTGATGAACATCACCAGCAGCAGCGACCTCACCATGGAAGAGATGGCTGAAGCCTCAGAACGGATCTACAGCGAGGTCGGCGATGATGCGGATATTATCTGGGGAACGGTGGTTGACGACACCCTCGAAGATGAGATGCGGGTGACCGTCATCGCTACCGGCATCGGATCAGGCCCGGATATTTCATCCTCCTCCAAGGTTACCGACCATCCCCTGCGGGGAAAAGTCCGCGATATCACGCCTGCGGATATAGAAAAAGGCATCGATTTCGATGAACCGACTTTCATCCGCAAAAAAGAGGCCACCAATGATATGGGTATGGGCGGATATCCGGGCACGGAAGGGATGATCATCGACAACAGCGATCTCGAGGTGCCCACATTTTTACGACGCAAAGCCGACTGAAAATGTAATCACTAAACAATATGGCCAGAAAAAAAGACAGGTCCCGGCTGAGACTGTTGGAAGCGGAGACGGGGACTATCCACAAAGAACATGGTGACCGGGCCAGTGTGGTCTTGATTTACCCGAACACATACCATGTCGGAATGTCCAATCTGGGTTTTCAGACAATATACCGGATTCTTAACGAACTCGATGGTGTTACCTGTGAAAGGGCTTTTTTACCGGAAACCCCTCCTTCCGGTCCTAAAGCCCTTTCCAGCCTGGAATCGGGAAAGCCCGTCGCCGCTTTCGACATTATCGCCTTTTCCATCTCATTTGAAAATGATTTCCCCAATCTGCTCACGATCCTGGAAATGGCCCACCTTCCCCTCCGGGCCGTGGATCGCGACCATCGCCACCCGCTGGTAACAGCGGGTGGCGCGGTCAGCTTCCTGAATCCCGAACCAATCGCCGACTTTATTGACTGCTTTTTCATTGGTGAAGCCGAAAATCTTCTGCCCCCGTTTTTCGACCTTTTTTCACGGCAGGATGACCGGAAATCCTGGCTCCAGAAATCGGCACGACAGTTGACCGGTCTATATGTACCCGCCCTTTATAAAGATAAATATAACCCGGACGGCACATTCAAAGCCTTGGAATCCAATCCGAATCTGCCGGAAAGGATCCGCCGGGCCTACGTGGCTGACCTGGCAGGCACTCGGACCTGCAGCACTATCCTGACACCCCACACCACCTTTGACCAGACCTTTCTATTGGAAGTGTCCCGGGGATGTCCGCACGGGTGCAGATTCTGCGCTGCCGGCTTTGTTTACCGCCCTCCCCGGTTCAGGCCCAGCAAGGAACTTCAGGACTGTATCCAAACGGGAAAATCTCTTTCCAGGAGAATCGGGTTGGTCGGGGCGGCTGTCTCGGATCTGCCCGGCTTAGAGACTCTGTGCCGTGACAGCGCGGGTGACGACACGGAATTTTCATTCAGCTCCCTCAGAGCAGACGCCCTCTCCGACGAACTGCTCGCCCAATTGAAAAAAAACAAGGTGAAGACCGCCACCATAGCACCGGATGCCGGATCCGAACGCATGCGCGCGTGTATTAACAAGGGATTGTCTGAGAAAGAAATCCTGGACGCGGCCGCAAAACTGGTTGTAAACGGCATTCCCAATCTGAAACTGTATTTCATGATAGGCCTGCCAACCGAGACCATGCAGGATGTCGACGCCATTATCGAACTGTGCAAAAAAATAAAACACGCTTTTCTTGAATCGAGCAGGGTTAAGGGAAAAATTGGCCGGATAACCGTAAGCCTGAACACCTTTGTTCCCAAACCCCACACCCCCTTCCAGTGGGCAGCCATGGATGAAGTGCCTGTCCTGAAAAAAAAGATAAAACGGATCAAACAGGCGCTCAATACCGTACCGAATCTAAATGTGCATGCAGATGCACCCCGGCGGGCCTACATCCAGGCTCTTTTTTCACGCGGTGACCGGCGGGTCGCCGACATCCTCCTGCTTGGCAGGGACAATCAGTGGAATTGGGCCAAAACATTCAAAGCGTCCGTCATCGATCCGGATTTTTATGTTTATCGTAAACGCGGTCAAGATGAGGTGTTCCCCTGGGATTTCATCGACCATGGGATAAAAAAATCCTTTCTCCTGGCAGAGTACAAGCGGGCCGAAAAAGGTAAAAGAACCAAGGAATGCGATCCCCGATCGTGCAGTTTGTGCGGTGTGTGCCATCCTCGATCCCGGCCCTGATAAACCGCTTTGACACAAATAAAAACTTGAAAGCAAATGCACATTATGGTAGTCGGTTCACTGCTGCTCAAAAACAAAAATTTAATTAACAGCATAACATGAAAGGGTATATTGAATATGCTCTCGGAGAAACAGTTGAAGATTGTCTACGGGTTGATCATATATCTCCTGTTTGTTGGTGTATTGTGTTATGCAGCGTTCCCAGAAAAATCCCCGGATGAACCGGTGAGAATGATGTTCAAAGTCGCTGCAGGAAAGGTTCTATTCGACCATAAAGCCCATACATCCGAGCTGAAATACGGCCTTTCCTGCTATGATTGCCACCACCACCCCATGGATGACGATTCCTCCCTGGTTGCTTGCGGAGATTGCCACCATACCACCGAAAAAGCGGACGGCCTGCCGGAAAATTGTCTCGAATGCCATGATGCTGATGAGGTAGAAGACACGGAGATGTTGAAACGGTCCGATGCATTTCATGACCAGTGCATCAACTGTCACCAGGACTTTGAGGCTGGGCCGGTTGCCTGCGCAGCCTGCCATGTCGTGTTATAGGCCGATTGCATACATGTTCACCCTGTTTCAAAAGATGCGGTAAAACAAAAAGGTTGAATTATGATAAAGCGTTCATTTTTTGGTTTCACAACACCCCGGATTCAATACCTGCCCATGCCCGGGCAGGTGACCACCCCGGCCCCTTTAAAACGGCCGGATAATGTCACCCTGCTGGTGCCGTGCCCGGCCGGCGATGTGGATGACAAACTTGTCCAAATAGGGGATCACGTTAAAACCGGCCAGAAAATTTCCCTGACATCGGCCCCTGGCGCTTACGGCATAGCAAGCCTGTCCGGCACGCTCTCTGCCATCGACCGGTTCCCCGGTGAGGCGGGCCGGGAATATACCGCCGTAACCATTACGGCTGCAGCTACTGAAACCCTAGACAATGCTTTCGAGGACCGATCTGAGCCAACCCTGGAAAACGCGGCCGCATTTCTGGCCTGCGCCCCCGGGGCGCCATCATTCGAACCCTTCACGGAACCGGATAAACCGATCCACACCATCATTGTCAATGGTATGGATCAGGATCTGCTGGTCATGACGGCGCAGTACACGCTGGCTTTCCGCATGGCCGACATCCAGGCCGGCATAAAATTTCTCAAAGCGGTCACAGGCGTTGAAAACATCGTTCTGGCCACACCCCGGGATGCAATGCATGGATACGGTGAAATCGGAGCCTCGGTGATGACCATGGATGCGACCTATCCATCGGGGCTGCCAAAACTCATCGCCCAGAAAGTTCTGGGGGAAGAGATCCCCAACGGGAAAAGCTTTCAGGACATGGGGGTGTGCTTTTTCACCGCCGAAGCCGTCGCTTCCATCGGTCGGGCCTTCTCCGACAGACAGATACCTTTCGAAAAAACAATCACATTCATCGACAAGCAGGGCAACCGCTCCCTGGTATCTGCCAGAATCGGAACCCCCATTGCCGATATTCTAAAGGAATACCAGGTAAGCCTTGAAGAGAAAGACCGCATCATCATCGGCGGCCCCATGACCGGGCACAGTATTTTCTCGACCCAATATCCCGTGCAGCCTTTCACCGATGCCATCCTGCTTCAGGATCACGGGGACATCGCCCTGACATCCGATTACCCCTGCATCAATTGCGGAGATTGCGTCCGGATGTGCCCGGCCAGGATCCAGGTCAATCTTCTGGTCCGCTTTCTGGAAGCCGGATTCTACGAGGAAGCCGCTGAAGCCTATGATCTTTCCGCTTGTCTCGAGTGCGGCATCTGCAGTTATGTGTGTGTATCCAAAATACCCATTTTTCAATACATCCGGTTGGCAAAGCATGAACTTGGCCGAGTAGCTTCCGAGGAGACAGCTACCGAGGAGGCAACAGATGAATAGCCAGAAAAAGTTAATCGTTTCCCACGCTCCATTCCTGCACATCGGCAGTGGCATCACCGAGCGCAACCTTCATATCATCTATGCCGCGCTGCCCGCGCTGCTCCTGGGAGGCCTTTTCCGATTCGGCATCCCGGCTATTGGTGTTGTGTGTCTCTCCGTCTCCACGGCAATGCTGTGGGAGCTGCTCATGAATCGGGCCATGAAAAGGCCTGTTTCCGTCGGTGACGGCAACGCAGCCCTTATCGGTCTGCTGCTCGCCATGCTCCTGCCGGCGACGGCTCCCTGGTGGCTGGTGATTACGGGAACTTTTGTGGCCATTGTCATCGGCAAACAGATATTCGGCGGCATCGGCGGCAATGCCTTCAACCCTGTGGCACTGTCCGTGGCCATATTAATGGTGTCCTGGAAGGACTATTTTGATTTCAACGGGATGCTGATGAACTATGATCCGGATTTCATCATGGCCTATCCGCTGGCCACATTGAAAAATTTCGGGGTGAGCGGCATCGAGCAGTATTCCATTGGTGATTTTTTGATAGGCCGGCAATCCGGCGGCATCGGCGCCACCTTCGGCATCGGCCTCATCCTGGGAGGCGCCTACCTGATCATGAGAGGCTTCATCCGCTGGGAAATATCGATCGCATACCTGGCGGGGGTATTTGTAACCGCTCTGTTGTTCAATCTCGTCGATCCCACCCGTTATGCCGATCCCTTCTTTCACATTTTCACCGGCTACACACTGATAGGGGCATTTTTTCTGGCCACGGAAGACTCATCGTCACCGGTCAATTTTATCCCCATGCTGATTTATGGTGCCGCCGGCGGGCTCATGACTATCCTGATCAGAAATATCGGTGCCTATATCGACGGAACCGTACTGGCCATACTGGTGATTAACCTCATCAATCCCCTGCTGGACAAAATCCGGCCCAAAGCCATGGGAAAGGTTGTTTGATATGCGCGAAATGATCAAAATGATTGTTGTCCTCACCGTCCTGAGTTCTTTTTCCGGCGGATTGCTGGCTGCCGTCAGAAACAAAACCATTGACAGAATTGAGGTTCAACAGCTGACCTTCGTCAAGGGACCCGCCATTCAGGCTATCCTGGAAGGCGCCTCCAACGACCCGATTGTCGACCGCTTTAAACTTGAATACGAGGGCGGCGAAGCCAACTTCTTTGTGGGTGTCTTCAATGGCGAACCGGCAAAAATCGCCTTTGAGAGTGCCGGCAAAGGATTTGGCGGTGACATCGGATTGATGGTGGGGGTCGACATCAAGGCCGACAAGATCATCGGCGTGGGGGTCACCACCCACAGCGAAACACCCGGGGTGGGGTCAAAGGCCCAAACCGACCCCTCGTTCACCAAACAATTCCAGGATATGGACCTGATGAGTACGTTTCAGGTGAAGACGGACGGCGGTCAGATCGATGTTATTACCGGTGCCACCATCACCTCAAGGGGTGTCGCCATCGGTGTGACCCAGGCCGGAGTACTTTACAAGAGCCTGAAACCGCAGATAGAAGCAAAACTCAAGGAATTCAAATAGGAGAGAAAGATGGCGAAGTCGATTGTTCAGGAGTTTACCAAGGGCCTGTGGGAAGAGATTCCTCCTTTCCGCCTGGTGCTTGGTTTATGCCCTGTACTCGCAGTAACCAAAACCGTTGAAAACGGCATCGGCATGGGGTTGGCCACGACATTTGTGCTCGTATGCTCCAACATCCTGGTTTCATCTTTGCGTAAGGTCATACCCGGGAAGGTCAGGATTGCATGCTTCATCATCATCATTGCCACATTCGTGACGGTCGTGGAACTGGTGATGCAGGCCTTTACCTACCCGCTTTTTCTCAAACTGGGCATATTCATCCCTCTCATCGTGGTCAACTGTATCGTGCTTGGCCGTTCCGAGGCCTTTGCCTTTAAAAACGGTGTTGTCAGATCCCTGGCCGACGGTCTGGGAATCGGTATCGGCTTCACCCTCGCCCTGGCAGCCCTGGGAGCGGTGCGGGAACTGTTCGGCAACGGCACACTGACCATCTGGGAAACGCCCATACAGATTTTCGGCCCCGCATTTCAACCTTTTACATTTATGGTCGAAGCACCCGGTGCATTCATATGTCTGGGTCTCATGCTTTGTCTGATGAACCTCGTAGGCAGTAAATAGGAGAATATCAATGGGTGATTACGTACTTCTTGCCATCAGCTGTATTCTCATCAACAATATTCTGCTGGCACAATTCTTAGGCAACTGCCCCTTCCTGGGTACATCCAAAAAAATGGAAACCGCCGTTGGCATGGCCATGGCAGTGGTATTCGTTCTGGTGTTGGCCGGTGTCATTACCTGGATGCTCAATACGTTCATCCTGCAGAAATTCGGACTGGAATATCTGCGAACCATTGCCTTTATCCTGGTGATTGCTTCGCTGGTCCAATTTGTCGAAATGTTTCTGAAGAAAAGCATCCCGGCGCTCTACGCCGGCCTGGGCATATTCCTGCCGTTGATCACCACGAACTGCGCCGTCATGGGCGCCTGCCTCATCAATGTAAACGAAGAATATACTTTCATGCAGGCCCTGGTGGCTTCCTTTGCCTATGCTGTGGGATTCGGCCTGGCCTTGATTCTATTCGCCGGGGTCCGGGAAAGAATCCTGCTGGCACGCGTTCCCAAACCGCTGCAGGACACATCCATCGCCTTGGTTACAGCAGGCATTCTCTCCCTCACCTTCTTTGCCTTCAAGGGTATGGTTTAGAAAAAGTTACTCGGTAATCTGAAGATTCAAAGCAGGGCCAATAAGGCCCTGCTTTTTTTTGATCGTTGCAATCGATCTATATTTTTTTCCGCCCTCACCGACGGTTTGTGTCTGAATTCTGAATCCTATATGAACAAATTGTCCATATCAGGAATCGCTTTTCCCTTTTTTCCGCCCACGCGCCCAGTTCACAAACTTTCTGACTCTGCTCCTGAGGTAAAACGCCACAATAATCAGCACCATAAAAAAGACAATGTTGAAAAGCGGAATATGGGTGTACTCCCGGTCCACTTCTTTCAGAGAAATGGCATTGGGGAACATCGAAAAAATATTAATACGCCAACCGTAAAATTTGACCAGGACCCAGGACTTTTTCTGCGCAGATGCAAAGGCCTGAGCCTCGGCGGTAAGGTCAGCACTGTTGAACTTCAAATAGGGCGGCCAGCCCCACCCGGTATCCTCATTTCTGAATACCATGGGCTTCCCTTTGCGCGTCAATGAATTGATAAAGCGCACATCATAAGTATGCACCGCATTTTTTTTGATATCGGCGGATTCGTCCCATTCCTCGATGACCTTTCCGGTTTTGTCGACCCTTTTGACATCGGTGCCGGTAATCTGAACCACTACTGTACGTGGCAGGATATTATGGAAAAATAGACCCGCGACAAGCAACAGAACGATGCCAACACTGATTTTGATCTTTTTTGTTTTCTTCATGACGACTCCTTCATGATCGTTATCATAACTACGGTATATTTGAATATGTTGCCAGATCTGCCATAAGGCTACGCATATCTTCGGGAACCGGTGCCTCAAAAGTGAGAGATTTCCGGGTTATCGGATGCACAAACTGCAGACGCCGGGCATGCAGCATCTGGCGCTTCACCCCTGCGATAAGATGTCTGAATTTATCTACAGCAATGCCTGCGGCTGAAATATTTCGGCCGCCGCCGTACAAGGCGTCGCCTACAACCGGATGCTGAATCGCGGAACAGTGGACCCGGATTTGATGTGTCCGGCCGGTTTTCAGATCGAGGCGCAGCAGTGTTACCCCCGCATACCGTTCCTTGATCTGCCAGAGAGTTTCAGCTCTGCGGCCGGCGCTGCCCACGGTCGACATTTTTTTACGCTGCGTCGGGTGACGCCCAATGGGCAGGCATATCCTTCCGGCATCGGCTTTCATATTTCCGTGTACGATTGCCAGATACTCTTTTTTAATGGACCGTTCCTTGAATTGACGGGTCAGAAAATTGTGCGCTGTTCCGTTTTTGGCCACGACCATGGCACCCGAGGTGTCTTTGTCCAACCGGTGAACGATACCGGGCCGGATGTCTCCACCGATATTGCCCAGATCAGGGCAATGGAACAGCATGGCATTCACCACGGTTCCCGTGTAGTTGCCCGGTGCCGGATGAACCACCATTCCGGCCGGCTTGTTGATAACAGCGAGTTCTCCGTCCTCGTAAAGAAATTCAAGGGGAATATTTTCCGGACCAAAGGTCACCGGCTCGGGAGGAGGAATGCTGCCGCCCACAATATCACCCGGTTTCAGGCGATAGCCCGGTTTAACGGCTGTACGGTTTACCCTGATGCTTCCATTGCGGATCAGAGCGGCAGCGAATGATCGGGAACACTCGGAAAGACGGGAAGCAACGATAACATCCAGACGCTGATTAAAATCCGTTTTTTCTACGGAGAAAACAAATGGTCCTGTAACGGACATGACGGGGGGCTACTCTTCTTCCTCTTCTGGGGGTACAAAAAGTGATTCGATCTCGGAAACGATGGTCTCCTCTTTGGTTTTCCTGGCAGTAGAAAGTTCCTTGACCAGAAGCCCCTGGGCCGTATCGTAGAGTTTTCTTTCGCCGAAGGAGAGGTCTTTGGTGAACTTCAGAAGGGATAAATCTCTGAACACTTCGGCTACTTCATAAAGTGATCCGGTTTTAATTTTGTCCATATATTCGCGGTAACGCCGGTTCCAGGTCTGATTGTCGATGCCGGATTCGCGCTTGGCTTTCATGACTTCTATGATTTTGGGAATCTCGTCTTCACTGATCACATCCCGCAACCCCACGGCCTTGACGTTCCAGGTGGGAATCATGATGACCATACCGTTCTCGATGATCTTCATGATGTAGAAATCATGAGTCTCGCCGTTCACGACCTTGCTTTCAATCGCTTCGATCTGTCCCACACCGTGTGCCGGGTAAACAGCCAGGTCCCCTATCTGGAACTTACGCACCGCTTCCGGACCATCATCCGACGTTTCGTTCTCAACATTATTTGACATTGTCACACCAGAAACCTTTGATTCTATGTTGACTTAGGATGTCAATCATACCATTCCTCATGGGAACAATCAATGAAAAAAAGGATTGGTGCGGAACCGCACCAATCCTTTTTGGATTACACTATTCTGAAGGTCATGAAAACTACATCAGGAACGGTACCATCAGCAGCGCAACAACATTCAGGATTTTGATCATGGGATTGATCGCCGGGCCTGCCGTATCCTTGTAAGGATCGCCGACAGTATCGCCGGTAACGGCTGCCTTATGGGCATCACTGCCCTTGCCGCCCAGATGACCGTCTTCAATGTATTTCTTGGCATTGTCCCATGCGGCCCCGCCGGTGGTCATGGAGAGTGCTACGAACACACCGGTCACGATGCTGCCGATGAGGAGTCCACCCAGAGCAATTTTGCCGAGTAAAAATCCCACCAGAAGCGGTGCGGCAATCGGCAGAATAGCCGGTACGATCATCTCTTTCAGGGCAAACTTGGTGACGATGTCGACGCATGCACCGTAATCCGGTTTGGCTGTGCCCTCCATGATGCCCGGAATTTCACGAAACTGACGGCGAACTTCTTCAACCACGGCGCCGCCGGCGTTGCCCACAGCTTTCATGGCGATGGAGGCGAACAGGAAGGGCAGCAGGCCACCGATGAAAAGACCGATGATAACGTTAACGTCACTCAGGTCAAACCTGATTACCTCCCCCCCACCATGCAGATTGAACTCCTGCACGTAGGCGGCAAAAAGAACCAGGGCAGCCAGACCGGCGGAGGCGATGGCATACCCCTTGGTAACAGCCTTTGTGGTGTTGCCAACCGCATCCAGGGGATCGGTTACCGCACGAACGCTCTCGTCCATATCGGCCATTTCGGCAATACCGCCGGCATTGTCCGTAATGGGGCCGTAGGCATCGATGGCGATGACCATACCGGTCATGGAGAGCATGGACATGGCCGCAATGGCGATGCCGTAGAGCCCGGCAAAATGGAAAGACAGCCCGATGGCCAGACACATTGCCAGAACAAGCGCTGCCGTGGCCTGCATGCTGACGGCCAGACCGGCAATGATATTGGTGCCGTGACCGGTGGTGGAAGCCTCGGCAATGGCTTTAACCGGTGCATAGATACCGGTGTAGTACTCGGTGATGATGACAATGACGACCGTCAGTACCAGGCCGATCAACGAACAGTAGAAAATGTCCATTGGTGCAAGATCACCTACACCCACCATGAATTTGTTGCAGGCATAATAAAAGGCGATACCGCCCAAAATGGCGGAACCGAACATGCCCTTGTAGAGCGCGCCCATGATGTACTCGCTTTTTCCCAGCCTGACAAGAAACACTCCAATGATCGATGTGATGATGGATATGGCACCCAGGATCAGCGGGAATTCCGTTGCGATGGGAGTTTCGGGGAACAACAGGTGAGCTATAAGCATGGCGGCAACAGCTGTTACCGCATAGGTCTCGAAAAGATCGGCGGCCATACCGGCGCAGTCGCCCACGTTGTCACCCACGTTGTCGGCGATGGTGGCCGGGTTTCTGGGATCGTCTTCGGGGATACCGGCTTCGACCTTACCCACCAGGTCAGCGCCCACGTCCGCGCCTTTGGTAAAGATACCACCGCCCAGACGGGCGAAAATCGAGATCAGGCTGCCACCGAAACCGAGAGCAACCAGCGCCATAATGTCGTGCGTAAAAGCGTAGAAGCCGGCGGTAACCATCAGCGCCAGGCCCGCAACGATCATGCCGGTTACAGCCCCACCCCTGAAAGCCATGGCCAGGCCGGCGGCCATGCCTTTTTTGGCGGCTTCAGCGGTCCTGACATTGGCGATAACCGACACGCGCATGCCGATGTAGCCGGCCAGAAATGAAGCCAGGGCGCCCACCAGAAAACCGATGGCGGTCTTGGCACCCATGGTGGCGAAAATAACGATAAAAATAATGATGCCGGCGATACCCATGCTCTTCATCTGACGATTCAGGTATGCGATGGCGCCTTCTTTGATAGCGGTCGCGATTTCCTGCATTTTTTCATCACCTGCAGGAGCACTCTTGACGACCGTTGCAAGAATGATCGAAAACAGTACACCTATGACTCCGACAAGCGCACAAATCAACGGGATATTGTTCATTACAACTTCCATTCTTTCCTCCATTTGATGCTTAGCTTGAAATGTGAATTCTTCTGTCGTTAAACCTGTTCATACCTTCCTTTGTACCTTGACAAAGGATTGTTTCAACAGCATCCCGGGCCCGCCCGATCACCTTATCCAGAACAGCTTTCTCCTGCTGACAAAACCTGCCCAGAACGTGGTTGACCACGTTTCCATCGTTCCCGGAACGCCCGACACCCACGCGAAGACGGGCAAACGCATCTTCACCCAGGGCACCGATTAAAGATCTTATGCCATTGTGTCCGCCATGCCCTCCTTTCTCTTTTATTTTTAATCTTCCAAATTCAAGGTCTATGTCGTCATGGATGACCAACATATCCCGATACGATATCTTGAAATATTCGCCAACCTGCCTGACAGGCAGGCCGCTTTTGTTCATGTACGACTGGGGTTTTACCAGTATGGTATCAACCCCGTCAATCCTGCCGCGTCCGAATTCGACGTTGAATTTTTTCTGGTGGATTGTAATGGACCAGATCGCGGCGACTGCGTCGATCACAAGGAACCCGGCATTGTGCCGGGTGTCCGCATAGTCAGTCCCCGGATTGCCGAGTCCTACCACAAGCCATACATGCTTTGCGGGCATTTAACCTTCACTAGCGGGTTCGTCCGCCGCTTCCCCGTCCTTAGCCTCGGCACCCTCTTCGCCCTCTTCACCCTCTTCGAGATCTTCTTCTTCTTCTTCCTCTTCCTCAAGTGAAGGCGCCAGGACCGTTATCACCGTAAAATTGACATCTGCAGTCGTAAGTTCGACATTTTCCCCTAGTTCAATCTCATCCACATGCAGGGAGTCACCGATATCGAGGTCACCGACGTCAACTTCAATGGATTCCGGAATCTCATTGGGCAGGCACAGCACTTCCAGCTCACGCCGCACAAGTTGGAGCACTCCGCCCAGTTCAACCCCCTTGGACTTGCCGGTGGTCACGATGGGTATGCTGACAATGATCTTTCGATCCATGTCGACTTCATAGAAATCCACATGAATCGGGTTGCCGGAAACCGGGTGAGTCTGAAGTTCCCGGATCATGGCCGTCTTCGTGGCGGATTCGTCCCCCTCGATGGTCAGGTTCAGGAGCAATTGGCCAATATTGGCCGATTTGATAATCAGCTCCAGTGCCTTGGTCGGAACACTCAGCATGATGGATTCGGTATCGGGTCCATACAGTATCGCCGGAATCGCCCCTTCGCGACGCAACACCCTGGCGGGGCCGTTACCCACAGTTTTTCTCACTTTGGTTTTCAATTCAAGTTTTTCCAAAAATATGTCCTCCTAAAATAAATTCTTAATCACCAATTTAAATTCATCCCACGCTGCAAACGGCGGAAAATTCAAATTATACAAACAAAGAAGTTACCGAATCACCTGAATAACTTCGAATAATAGCCTCGCCCACAAGAGCGGATATAGAAAGAACCTGTATTTTATCACACGCTTTAGCTTTGCCGCTCAGCGGTATTGTATCGGTCGCCACCATACTCTTCAAGGAGGATTCCCGGATGCGGTCCACAGCCGGTCCCGAAAGAACCGGATGTGCACAACAGGCATGCACTTCTTTGGCGCCTTCATTGACGATGGCCTCGACTGCTTCTGTCAGCGTCCCCGCAGTGTCCACCATGTCATCCAGTATTACCGCCACTTTGCCGACCACATTCCCGATAACAGCCATGGCCTTGGCCATATTCGGAGCCGAACGACGCTTGTCGATGATAGCCAGATCCGCCCCAAGCCGCTTGGCAAAAGCCCTGGCCCGTTCCACACCACCGGCATCCGGAGACACAACGACCAGATCCTTTTTGAACTGCTCTTTTATATAGTCTATCAGAACCGGCGCAGCAAACAGATTGTCCACAGGAATGTCAAAAAATCCCTGTATCTGCCCTGCATGCAGGTCCATGGTGATCACCCGGTCGGCACCCGCTGAGGCCAGAAGATTTGCAACCACTTTGGCACTGATAGGAACACGGGGCGCCACCTTTTTATCCTGCCGTGCATATCCGAAGTACGGCATAACCGCGGTAACCTTGCGGGCCGAAGAACGCTTCAGCGCATCGATCATTAACAACAGTTCCACCAGGTTGTCGTTGACCGGCCGGCATGTCGACTGGACGACGTAAACCGTTTTGGTCCTTACATTTTCATCAATCTCGATTTGAATCTCACCGTCGCTGAATGTCTTGACCTTGGCCCCGCCCAGGGTCATCCCCAGATAATCACAGATTTTCTTTGCAAGGGTAGGGTTCGAGTTTCCGGAAAAAATGATCGGATCGTTCATGTTTCTCCTGTTAAAAAGCTATGCTGTTTTTCTGATGCCGTCGTCCTGGCTGGGGCGGGAGGATTCGAACCTCCGAATGCAGGAACCAAAATCCTGTGTCTTGCCACTTGACGACGCCCCAACATTTGATCGCCTTTGAACTATCTATAACACTTAGGAGCACCCTTTTCAGCAGCCATACGCTACGGCTCCGTTAAAACAGCGTTTCAGCAATGAAAACCCGCCAGTTATCGTTTTCGGCAAGCACATCGTACGCAAACCGAGCTTTATCCGACTCGGTAAAAACACCGAAAACCGCAGGACCGCTGCCCGACATTAAAGCCCCATTTGCGTTCAGGTCCATTAGCTTTTGTTTTATCTGCAGAATTTCAGGATGCAGAACTGTCGTCACCAATTCCAGATCGTTGCACAGATGTTGCCTGACATCAAATACAGGCTCCCCAAAAAGAAATTTTTTAAGTTTTTTTTCACACTTTGTCAATCTTAAATTCAGTTTTTTGTACACCGCGGCCGTTGAAACCGAGAATTCAGGACAGACCAGCATGAGGGTAAAATGCCTGAGTTTTGCATAGTCCGTCAACTTTTCTCCAATCCCCGCGGCAATCGCGGGTTTACCAAACAGAAAAAAAGGAACGTCTGCTCCGAGGGAAAGCCCCATGTTGCTCAGGGTTGCCATTGAAAACGGGTGGTCATATACGCTGTTGAGGGCGGATAAAACAGCGGCAGCATTGCTGCTGCCCCCCCCCAGACCGGCCGCCACCGGAATATTTTTTTCTATCTTTATCCTCAATCCATTTTTTTCACCAGACTCGGGAAAAGCGGGATCACATCCAAGTTCGCGAAAAAAAAGGGCTGCCGCCCGGTAGGCCAGGTTGGTATGGTTTTCCGGAACCGACGCGTGCATGCAACGGATCTCTATCCCCTGGCAGGATGACGGGGACAGCGTGATGTTATCATAGAGGGATATGCAGCACATCAATGACAAAAGATCATGATAACCATCGGACCTTTTAGCAGTAACGTGCAGGAAGAGGTTGATTTTGGCCGGCGATTTGATGCGCAGGTTCTGGTCCTGTTCGGTAGTCCAATCCCCTGAAAACAATGATTTTTTTGCGGCCACAGCGTGTCATTCCTTCCTTGTGATCGGGCTGCTAACCTTTTTCCTTAACGTACAGCATTCTCAATTCAAACAGAAAATTTTTGAGCATGCCGGCTTCATCCTCGGTTAAATTTCCCTTGGTTTTTTCTTCAAGTATCCCCAGAATATCAATCGTCTGCTTGGCCAGGGGCAGATTTTTAGCCTTCTCGCCGGTTCCAGGGTCTTCGATAACCCCCAAGTTCAGCAGGGCGGATGAATTCAATGAAAAAATAAACGTCGGAAAATTGAGTTCGGGAAACGGGTAATCCCCGTCTTTCTGCCCGTCTTTCTGCCCGTCTGTCTGCCCGGCTTCCGTGTCGGTGGCGTCACTGCTCTCTTCCCGGGCAGCATCCGCCTGGTCTTCTTCTGAAAAAATCCGTTTATCCTTAACCACAAAGTCTTTCTTTTCTTCTACCATCTTTCCACTCCTTTTTTAGAACTCCAGCGGAATCGCGGTCTTTACCGATCCAAGGTTCCGGATTTCGGCCATCACCGCATCCGAAATCTGCGTATCTGTCTGAATGAAAATGATATTCCTGTCACCGCCCTCTTCCTGCCCCACCTGCATACGCCCGATATTGATGCTGTTCTTTCCCAGAGTCGTACCGATTTCCCCGATAGAGCCGGGTCGGTCTATGTTATGAATAAGCACCATATGGCCAAGCGGAATCATCTCCAACCGAAATTTATTGATTTTGACGATCCGCGGATCCTGCTTCCCGAAGATCGTTCCGGACACCGTACTCGTCATTTCGGTGGACCTGACCTGAACGCTAATGAGATTCAGGTAATCCTCGGATTCTGCATTGACCGATTCCGTTATCTTGATGCCCATTTCCTGGGCCAGGGCCTTGGCGTTCACAAAATTGACCTCATCCTTTACCATCGGTGTCATCAGCCCTTTCATCAAAGCCGTCGACACCGGCGCCATGTCCAGATCCTGAAAATCACCCTTATACTCGATGACGACCTCTTCCAGCGGCCCACAAATGAGCTGTGCCTGGAGGCTCCCCATTTTTTCCCCCAGACTCAGCAGGGGACTCATTTTTTTCAGCAGGTCGCCGGTTACCGAAGGCACGTTTACAGCATTGACGATGGTACCTGTTTTCAGACAGTCAATAATCTGCTCGGCAACCGAGACGGCTACGTTGGTCTGCGCCTCCCGTGTGGATGCCCCCAGGTGCGGTGTACACACAATCCGATCCAGATCGAACAGGGGGGACGCTTTCGGCGGTTCCTGTTCAAATACGTCCAGGGCCGCGCCCGCCACTTTCCCGGAAACGATGGCTTCATGAAGATCCGGTTCATTTATGATGCCGCCGCGAGCACAGTTGATCACCATGACACCGTCCTTCATCTTGGCAAACGCCGCTTTGTCCAGAAGGTCGACGGTGCTCTTAAGTTTGGGGACATGTACCGTGATATAATCCGCTCTGCGATAGAGCTCATCCAGGGAAACGCTTTCAAAACCGGCCTTTTCAATCTGCTCGGGGGTAACGATGGGATCGTGAACCACGACCCGCATTCTCAAACCACGGGCGCGGTCGGCCACAATGGAACCAATCTTACCGAAACCGATGACACCCAGAATCTTGTTGTATATTTCCCGCCCCTGAAGCTTTTTTTTCTCCCACAAGCCGCTCTTCATGGTGGTTGTTCCCGCAGGAATGTTGCGTGACAGAGACAGCATCATGGCAATGGTGTGTTCGGCAGTTGTCACCACGTTACCGCCGGGTGTGTTCATCACGACAATGCCCCTTTTGGTGGCTGCCGGAATATCGACATTGTCCAGGCCGATCCCTGCCCGGCCAACGACCTTCAGCAGTTTAGCCCGGCGCAGCAACGATTCGGTTACCTTTGTGGCGCTGCGGATGACCAGCGCATGGTATTGCCCGATAATCTCTTCCAGCTCCTCGGGAGGCAATCCCGTCTTGACGTCCACACTCAGACCATCCTCATCTTTGAACATCTGAATACCCACTTCACCAAGATTGTCGCTTACCAGCACTTTCATCGTTACCTCATCATATCGATTGCCGTTTAAGGTCTCTTTCCCATGGCACCATACGACACAAAAAGACATGGGTGAATTCATCGACCGCTTTCATTTGGATTTTTTTCATGCTTATCGAAAAATTCTTCCAGGGTGTTCATTCAGACTCTGCCCGCAATCGTCCCATGCACTTTTCCCTTTGCAGCAGCACTGCCCGCTTGTTCGTGCTTCCTGGAGCGGAAGCCATGTTTACCCCGACACTACCGGATCGTCAATACCGGGCAGGGCGCGTTCAAAATAATATATTGTGCGTTGGACCCGAACAGGAGTTTTCCCACTTTGGACCTCCGCTTGACCCCAATAATGATTTGCTCGGCTTTTTTGTCTTCGGCAAACTTAACAATGTCCTCACCCGGTTCAAGTCCACGGACAGACATGTGGCCCTCGCAGGCAATATCCGCTTCCAGAAAAAAAGCCTCCGCACCGGAGAGCATATTTTCCGTTTGGACAAATTCCCGCCTTGGAACGTCCGGCCCCCCCTTCATGGAAGCAACCAGTACGATGGATGAACCAAATGCCTTGGCATGCCGGGCAGCCAGTTTGAGAACCTCCTGCGAAACCTTAGAATCGTCTAACCCCACAATAATCATTACACCCCTCCCTGATCGGAAATTTTTCGATGTCACAGTTATCCATGCAACCCAAGTGGTTGTAGATAACCCTATTTATCTATTAGAGAATGAAATACGTGTCAATTACAAAAAATCCCGCGGCACACAGTGCACACGGGATTTTTCAGCAAATATTGAGTTTGACTATTTTTTGTCTTCCTCTTTGACTTCCTCAAAATCCGCGTCGACAACATCCTCTTCGGGTGTACCCGCGCCGGCCGCTGAACCGTCGTCAGCACCTGCGGAACCGCCCTCGGGCTGCCCCTGTTCCTGGGAAGCCTGCTGATACATGGCTTCAGCCAGCTTGTGCGATGCCTGGGTAAGGGCTTCGCTCAGGCGCTTGAGCTCCTCGGTGTCTTCACCTTCAACCGCTTTCTTCAACGGTTCGATGGCGGATTCAATATTCGTTTTAATCTCGGCATCAACCTTGTCACCCATTTCCTTCAGTGATTTTTCCGTCGAATAAATCAGTGCATCCGCCGAATTTCTCGCATCGACAAGTTCCCTTTTCTTCTTATCGTCATCGGCATGCAGTTCCGCATCTTTCACCAGTTTGTCGATTTCCGCCTGGGAGAGGCCGCTGGATGCGGTAATCTGGATAGACTGCTCTTTCCCGGTTGCCTGATCCTTTGCCGACACGTTGACGATGCCGTTGGCATCGATGTCGAACGTCACCTCGACCTGGGGAACGCCTCGGGGCGCCGGCGGGATGCCTACCAGTTCAAAACGGCCCAACGTTTTGTTCCCGCCTACCATCTCGCGTTCACCTTGAAGTACATGAATGGACACGGCGGGCTGGTTGTCGGCCGCAGTTGAGAATGTCTGGCTCTTTTTGGTCGGGATGGTGGTATTTTTTTCAATAAGGCGTGTCATGACGCCGCCAAGGGTTTCGATGCCGAGGGAAAGGGGCGTGACATCCAGCAGCAGTACATCCTTGACATCTCCCTTGAGAACACCGCCCTGTATAGCCGCCCCCAGGGCAACGACCTCATCCGGATTGACGCCCTTGTGCGGTTCTTTGCCAAATATATTTTTCACCCGGTTCTGCACGGCCGGCATGCGGGTCATGCCGCCCACCAGAATGACCTCGTCGATCTCGCTGGCCGGCAGGCCTGCATCCTTGAGGGCGGTAAGGCACGGCGTGTCGAGCTTGTCCAGCAGATCGGCAATCAGTGCTTCCAGTTTCGCCCGCGTAATCTTGACGTTCAAATGTTTGGGACCGCTGGCATCCGCGGTAATGAATGGCAGGTTGACATCCGTTTCCATGGAGGTGGACAGTTCCATTTTGGCTTTTTCAGCCGCTTCCTTGAGCCGCTGTAGAGCCATTTTGTCTCCCCGGATATCGATACCCTGGTCTCTTTTGAACTCATCCGCCAGGAAATCGATCACGCGCAGGTCAAAATCTTCACCACCAAGGTGTGTGTCGCCATTGGTCGCCTTGACCTCGAACACCCCTTCGCCTATTTCAAGTATGGAAACATCGAAAGTTCCACCGCCCAAGTCGAAGACCGCGATCTTTTCCTCTTTCCTTTTGTCAAGCCCGTAAGCCAGGGATGCCGCCGTGGGTTCGTTGATGATCCTCAAAACATTCAAACCGGCAATCTTGCCGGCATCCTTGGTTGCCTGGCGCTGACTGTCGTTGAAATAGGCCGGTACCGTAACCACGGCATCGGTCACGGTTTCCCCCAGATACTCCTCGGCCGTCTTCTTTATATTTGCCAGTATATAGGAAGACACCTCTGCCGCGCTTGTAAGCTTGCCCCGCAGGTCGATGCGAACATCGCCGTTGTCGGCCTGCTGAATCTTATAAGGAAGAATTTTGAGGTCGCCTTGAACCTCGGGCGCGGAAAACTTGCGGCCTATCAAACGTTTAACACCGAATACCGTATTTTCCGGGTTGGTAATGGCCTGCCGTTTTGCAATCTGGCCCACGAGTCGTTCACCGTTTTCTGTTACTGCTACGCTGGAAGGTGTCGTCCGCCCGCCTTCCGGGTTGGTAATGACCTTGGCATCCCCCCCCTCCATAACGGCCACACAGGAGTTGGTGGTCCCGAGATCGATTCCGATTATCTTACCCATTTTTCTCTCCTCCTTGCACTATATATTCATGATTCATTTTTCTGGTCTGAGCCATCGGTCCCGCTGCCATCTCCGGGTCCCGCTGCAGCTTTGGAAACAACCACCATCGCAGGCCTGAGGAGCCTGTCATGGATCGTATATCCCTTTTGAAACTCTCTGATAACCGTATTTTCCGCGTATCCATCAGATGGTTCCTGAAGCACTGCCTGATGAACTGTGGGATCGAATTCCCGTTCCAGGGCCTCGATGGGTTTAACCTGGAACTTCTCAAATACTTTTAAAATTTCCTTCAAGGTCAGATCGACGCCTTTCAACAGCTGTCCATGCTCGCATTGCTCTGATGAAGATTCCACGGCCCGTTCGAGGTTGTCCACAACGCTTAGCAGGTCTTTTAAAAGCGCTTCATTGGCGTATTTCCTGAAATCGTCGACTTCCCGACGGGTTCGTTTTTTGTAATTTTCGAATTCTGCGGATACCCGCAGAAAACGATCATGGGACACCTTGGCTTCCGCTTCAGCCGCTTCTACCTTTATTTCAAGGTCCCCGTTCGCATCCCCGGAAGCTGTTTCCGCGGCATCCTCGACATTTTCCATGTCCTGATCCGGTTCTGCCGGTGGATCCGATTTGACGTCAACCTTCACTTTGCTGTTTTCTGACATTAAAAAAAATCTCCTGAACCGGACGATACGTCCGTTAACCATCGAACAAAATGCTGAGCACCGTTGAACACTGTCCGCCGGCGTTCCAGCCCGTTTGTTGTTGATAGAAAATAAGACGATATGGATCATTGTCAAGATAGCGGAAAGTAATTTTCATTGCAGGCAGGTAAGTGTAAAAACATAAATATTAGAAATGGTTGTGCACCCTCCCTCGTGTTTTTTATCGACCTTGCGCCAATATATGATCGGAAACAATCCACGACACAGTCTGCACCACTTATCGCTGCTTCCTTCCGGACCTGACGAGGTTCGTGGCCGGCTGTTGCGTGGCGGCCGATCGGATTGACATGCAAGGCGTTCAGAAAAACCCTCGGAAGGGAATTCAGCCCCGCTTAAGCGGATTTCGGGTAAAGGGCACCGCTAGCTCCCCGCCTAGCACAACCAGACAGAAAAATAATCATCAAACGGATCGTTTCAAGGTGTATTTTTGAATTTGACTTCCTCTTGATTAACGGCTAGATTTGAAACCATTATGCTGGAAGAGAATATTCATATCAAGCCACATGCAATTTGCGCCGCAGTTGCCGACACGATTTACAGCCGGAGAATGCTTCAGCAAGGCGACCGCGTTCTGGTCGGTGTCTCCGGCGGAGCCGATTCCGTGGCCCTTCTGCACATTCTGTTGCAGCTCTCCGCATCTCTGGGTCTCAACATCGGGGTTGCCCACCTGAACCATGCCCTGCGTGAAGAGGCCTCCGACCGTGATGCCGCATTCGTCACGTCGCTGGCACAACGACTCGGGTTGCCCTGCTACAGTGACATAAAGGATATCGACATGCTTCGGCGGCAGACCGGCGAAGGCATTGAGGCGGCCGGCAGATGGGCCCGCTACGAATTTTACGATCGTACCGCCAAACAGAACGGCTATGGGAAAATAGCTCTCGGACATCACGCCGACGACAATGCCGAACTGGTCTTGATGAACCTGCTGCGCGGGAGTGGCCCCGGCGGAATATCCGGAATTCCACCGACCCGGGGCCTTTCGATTATCCGTCCGCTCATCGATGTAAGGCGCCGCGATATTCTGTCCTATTTATATGCAAACGACCTGCCCTTCGTTGTCGATGCATCCAACCAAAATCCGCGTTTTCTCCGGAACAGGGTGAGAAACGAACTCATTCCAGAACTCAGCAATGCCTACAATCCCAAATTTTCGGAAGCGCTTGTCAGAATAGCCTCGATTTCAAGGGCTGAAGAGGAATGGCTCAAAAAAATGGTCGCCGACTTGCTGGCGGCGGCAAGCCTCGCGACGGGGAAACGCCGCTGGATTCTTTCGGTTGCCTACCTTTCCGGCCTGCATATCGCAGCTTTACGACGGGTTGTGCGCAGTGCCCTTGAGCACCTCGACGGTAATCTGAACGGCATTACCTTCCGGCATGTCGATGCCGTCATAGACATTGTTTTCAGGAAATCCGGGCAGAGCGAATGCCATCTTCCCCGACGGATTCGGGTCAGGCGTCAGGGAAACCGCCTGTTAATGATCAAAGAAAAACATTCCTTGAGAGAAATGTCTCGTGGCCATGCTGCCATCGGACCCCCCCGATACTGCTATGACGTTCAAAGGCCGGTAACGCAAAGCACTTCAGTGTCGATCCGGCAAACCGGACAACGGCTGGTATTTTCCGCCATCAAAAGGGAAGACCTGTCAGGGTTCAGAACCACTGGACAAGAAAGTGCATTTTTTGATATGGAAAAGCTATATTTCCCGTTGTTATTGAGAAATCATCAAACCGGTGATCGGTTTACCCCCTTGGGGATGAAAGGGTCCCAGAAGGTTCAAAAGTTCTTTATCAATGCGAAGATTGGGCGTACGCAACGCCCCGTCTGCCCCATATTGCTGAGCCGGGGGCAGGTCATCTGGGTGGTCGGACATCGGATGGACGAGCGTTTTAAGATCGGGCCGGAAACCCGTTATGTTCTCAAAGCGGAACTTTTGCTTGCCTGACAGCTAAAAATGATTAACTTTGTCCTAAATCTATGAGCAACCGTGCTGAAACAGGAGGGTACATCCTTTGAATCCGTTTTACAAAAATCTGGCCTTATGGCTCGTCATCACCCTGATGATGATCATGCTTTACAACCTTTTCAACCAGCAGAACCAACCCGAGGCTAACGTGAGCTACACCGATTTTCTCGCCATGGTCGAGGATGAACGTATCGGTGAAGTCGTCATCCAGGGTCAGGAACTTTATGTCACCGACACGAACCGGAACCGCTTCAAGATATATGCTCCCCAGGATCCGGACCTCATCAATTTTCTCAGGAAAAAAGGGGTGGCCATCAATGCCAAACCGCCGGCCGAGTCTCCCTGGTATATGTCGGTCCTGATTTCATGGTTTCCCATGATACTTCTGATCGGTGTCTGGATATTTTTCATGCGCCAGATGCAGTCGGGCGGAGGAAAGGCCATGTCCTTCGGCAAAAGCCGGGCCAGATTGGTCTCCGACCAGTCGGAAAAAGTCACCTTTGAAGATGTCGCCGGTATTGACGAAGCCAAAGAGGAACTGGGCGAAATCGTCGAATTTCTGAGGGAGCCAAAAAAATTCACACGGCTGGGCGGACGCATTCCCAAAGGTGTTCTTCTGATGGGGTCGCCAGGGACGGGAAAAACGCTGCTCGCCAGAGCCATTGCCGGTGAGGCCGGGGTTCCTTTTTTCAGCATCAGCGGTTCCGATTTTGTGGAGATGTTTGTGGGTGTGGGCGCATCCCGCGTCAGAGACCTCTTCAATCAGGGAAAAAAGAATGCGCCCTGCATCATCTTCATCGATGAAATCGATGCCGTCGGCCGGCACAGGGGCGCCGGTTTGGGCGGCGGCCACGACGAAAGAGAGCAGACCCTTAACCAGCTCCTTGTCGAGATGGACGGGTTTGAATCCAATGAAGGCGTCATCCTGATTTCCGCCACCAACCGTCCCGATGTTCTTGATCCCGCCCTTTTGCGCCCCGGTCGGTTCGATCGTCAGGTTGTCGTACCCCTGCCGGACATCAGGGGCCGCCAGAAGATTCTGGAAGTACACATGAAAAAGACCCCCATTGCTCCGGATGTGGATGTCATTGTCCTGGCCAAAGGTACACCGGGTTTTTCAGGTGCGGACCTCGAAAACCTGGTGAACGAAGCGGCCCTTCTCGGCGCTAAACGCAACAAAGAAAAAATCGATATGACCGACTTTGAAGACTCCAAGGACAAAGTCTACATGGGGTTGGAAAGGAAGTCCAAAGTCATCAGGGAGGAAGACCGCAAGACAACGGCATATCATGAAGGGGGGCATGCTCTTGTGGCTCGTTTGCTGCCGTTTACGGATACCGTAAACAAAATCACCATCATCCCGAGGGGGCGTGCGGCCGGTATAACCTGGTTCCTTCCCGAAGAACGGGATTTCAAGTATAAAGATCAGCTTCAGAGCGAGCTTTCCGTAGCCTTCGGCGGGCGGGTGGCCGAGGAGATTGTCTTTAACCGGATCAGCACCGGCGCATCCAACGATATTAAACAGGCCACCGACCTTGCCCAAAAAATGGTCCGCGCCTGGGGCATGAGTGAGGTTCTGGGTCCTCTCTCCTACGCCAAAGATGAAGAACAGATCTTTCTGGGTCGTGAAATCGCCCAGCACAGGGATTATTCGGAGTCAACCGCTAAAAAGATCGATGACGAGATTAACCGGCTTATCGACGATGCTTATCAAAATGCGAAAAGTGCGCTCAACGAAAATATCGATATTCTTCACCAGCTGGCCGAACTGCTTCTGGAAAAAGAGACGGTGCTGGGCGCGGAACTGGATGCGCTGATACTCTCGCTGCGGCCCGGAATCGAGCTGCCCTCCAATCCCATACACCACCCGGATGAGGATGCCAAAGAGAACGACGCCGGGGCAACCGATACCCCCGAAAGTGATTCTCAGGCGGACGCATGAAAACATATGTGCTGGAATGGGGGCCACATCGTTTAGAGCTGGGACCCCGGACCCTTATCATGGGCATCCTTAACGTAACGCCCGATTCTTTTTCAGATGGAGGGAAGTACCTGCGGCCAGAAGAAGCCGTAGCACGCGCCCAAGAAATGGTTAACACGGGCGCTGATATTATCGACATCGGCGGGGAATCGACGCGACCCTTTTCCGAAACGGTTACGCATGAGGAAGAGATACGGCGTGTCGTGCCGGTAATCGAAGCCCTGGCCCAACGGGTCTCTGTCCCCATATCCATCGACACGACAAAGCCGGCGGTCGCCGAATCGGCGTTACAAGCAGGTGCCGCCATCATCAACGACATCGGGGCACTCAGGATGGATCCGGGTCTTGCCGATGTTGCCGCCGAACACAATGTGCCCCTGATCCTGATGCACATGCAGGGAACGCCCCGGGACATGCAGATCGAACCCCGCTACGATGATCTCTTTGCAGAAATCAAAGCTTTTCTGGAAGATGCCATGGAGACCGCCGAAAAGCACGGCATACAAAGGTCCAAGATCATCATCGATCCCGGCATCGGATTCGGCAAGACAAAAGGCCACAACCTTCAGATCTTAAAACATCTCGATTTTCTGGAAACATTGGACAGGCCGGTGCTTATCGGACCTTCCAGAAAAGCGTTCATCCGAAAAATTCTTAACATCAATAACGGACCCGAGCTGCCCCCTTCCCATCCGCTTGTCGAAACCGGCACACAAGCGGTCATTGCCGCTGCAATCATGAAAGGCGCCCATATCGTAAGAGTCCACGATGTCGCCAATACCTTCGCGACAGTTACCCTGCTGGACTCCCTGAAACAGGTGACGGTTGGAAATGAGACCCAGTAGACCCATTCCGGCAACGCTGCCATGGACAGCGGCCATGTTCCTATGTGTGCTGCTTGCGGGCGCCTGTCTTCGGGCATGGGCAGCCCAAGAAAGCGTTGATGCCAGCATCAAAATTCCCGTGGTCTCAGCCAATGTCGCCCCGGGCCTGATCATGACCGGGCCATCTGCTCAAGGTATAGAAATCCACGTAGCCGGATCGGCCCAACGCATACAAGCCTTGCAGGAATCCCGGCTGGAATACGTGTTGGACCTGTCCGGTCTGAATGACGGTGTCCACACCATTCCCATTATACCCGAACAGATCCAACTGCCGGACGGCATTTCAATCCTGAAACTGAATACCCCGTCCATTACCATAAGAATCGATAAAGAAATCAGAAAGGAAGTTTCCGTGACCGTGTACATGGAAGGTGAAGCCGCTCCCGGATTCCATGTCACGGGGGCCACGGCTTCACCGGGCAAGGCTGTACTGGGAGGGCCGCTGTACATTCTGAAAAACATTGAGCACATCGCCACCAACCCCATCGATATCGCCGGTGCGTCCGAATCGTTTAAAAGGGAAATCACCCTTGATCTCGTCGAAAATGTAACCGTCCTGTTTCCGTCCAATCCGATAATTGCCCAAATCGACATCATGGAAAAAATGATCACCAGGACATTTGAGAACGTGGCGGTATTGGGCCGTGACACGGGCTTTTCATTCAGTATCAGCCCCCCTGTAATTTCCATCGATGTAAAAGGGCCGGCCAATGTCGTGAATACATTGGAAACCAGTGAGGAGTTCATCGTCTACCTGGATCTCAATGGCCTGAAACCCGGTGTGTACGTAAGGCGGGCCACCATAGTGCTGCCGGTGACAACAGCCCTGGTAGGGGTAAATCCGGAAATTTTTACGGTGACGATAAAGGGGAAGTAATAAAAATCAGATCATGCCCATGGACGTTTCGAGGTCCCTTATCCTTTCCTGCAAGCGTTTGCGCTCCTCTTCGGAAATGTCATCAGCATGCAGGCGTCGCTGGAGACCCAGAAGCAGCATCTCCTCGCGGTACTCGTTGCAGGTATATGGGGTATTGGAGGACAAGCAATAATTCCTTGTTATTGTAAAGATTCGTGGAAAATCCGGTAAAACATGTCGTAATCTGACAGCCCTTTGGATATTATCTTGTCCAGGTCGACGGCATCCTTCTTGTTGATGATTAGGTTGACGCTTTTATTGAAGGCCATCATGTAGTCCATGGTTCTGAACCTGTCACTGATCATGGCCACAAACATGTTTCTGCGAACATCCATCTGCTGCCGTTCGAGGTATATCAAAATACCATTCGACTCAGGGTTATCCGTCCCGAAAAGTTCGTCTACAACCACCACGTCATAATTATGGTAGCGCATTTTTTTCAACCCGTCGCGGTTGTCCTGAGCCGGGGTGACATGATATTCCATGAGGGTCAGGATATCTGTCAAATGCTTTCTGATAACCGGATCCGATTCACAGATCAGCGCTATTTTGCCTTCCTCTTCGATGAAATGGAACGGCCGATTCTCGGATGATTCTTCCCCGGCATCCATGGACTCTTCCTCGAACCCCAGGTCGGCAAATCCCTCTATATCATCACCGGAAGGCGCCGATTCATTTTCATGACCGGGTGCAATGGTAATTTTGCCTTTGCATTTTGGACAAGTGAAAGATGCGGACCGGTCAGCGGGGATCTTTTCATCTGCAATTTTTAGCTTGCTTTGGCAGCTGTCGCAGGTAATCTCCATAGTGTATTTAACTCCTTCCTAAACCCTAATAGATGCAATGACAGGGTAAAGTGAACGTTTGCCCTGGTTGAAAAGCGGCCGCAGGAAGTCACATGGTTTTATCATATTCCCGATCCATCTGCAGGGAGTCGATGTCCGTTGTTGCCTCGCCCCGTGCGTGTTTGACCGAGTCGATACCCCGACCGGCCACACCCTTCCTGGATGCGTATGCCAACGCGTTCTCCTGGGTTATGAGCCCCTGTTCATACAACCCCACCAGGAAGTCATCGAATGTGGTCATGCCGGTATGCTGGCCGGCCTGCATGATTTCATAAAATGTTTTGCCTTCGGATTCTCCCTGCAGGATAGCGTCCTGCACCCTCAGATTGGAAGCCATGATCTCGAATGCGGCAATCCGCCCGCCACCGACTTTTGGAACCAACCGCTGTGAGATCACCCACCGAACTGTTTCGGAAAGGCGAATACGGATCTGTTTCTCTTCTTCGATGCTGAACATGCCCAGTATGCGGTTGACGGTCTGACCGGCATCAACGGTGTGGAGCGTGGTGAGCACCAGATGACCGGTCTCGGCCGCACTCAATCCGATCTCCACCGTCTCCCGGTCACGCATCTCACCCACCAGAATCACTTTGGGCGCCTGCCGCAGGGCAGCTCTCAGGCCGTTGGCAAAAGTGTCGAAATCCGTTCCCAGTTCCCGCTGATTAAAAGTAGATTTCTTGTGGGGATGCTGGTACTCGATAGGGTCCTCAAGTGTAACCACATGCACGGATTTATTTTCGTTGATCTCTTCCAACACGGCTGCCAGTGATGTCGATTTACCGGAACCGGTGGCTCCAGTTACAAACACGATCCCGTTCATCTCCTTGGCAACGTCGTAAAACGAGGCCGGCAGCTTCATTTCCTTGATAGTGGGAACCTTGGATTCAAGCTGACGCAAAACGATGGAATAATTCCCCTGTTGTGAAAAAATGTTGACCCTGAACCTGGCCTTTCCCGGCAGGCTGTAGGACAAATCGCAGGAGCCATGTTTGACAAGCGATTCAGTCAACCGGCGGTCGCGGTCAATTAGGTTCATGGCAAACATCTCGGTCTGAAAGGGGGTGAGATCTTTGATGCTCGGTTTAATGTCAACCGAGACCAGGTTGCCGGAACTCTCCACCTGATAAGGTTTGCCCACAGTCAGATTCAGGTCGGATACATTGGTGTGGGAATCCAGCATGCGGGCCAGAATATGGTCGATTTCCTGTTTTCTCACAAATCCACCTCGCTCACCGGCTACAGCGGTGTGTTATGAAGGGTGTTAGGCTTCCGTAAAATCCGTGGGCGGCGCCTTCAACAGGGGCCTGAACCGGGATTTATCGTTCGATTTCTGATATGCATCGTCAGGGCTGATCCAGCCCTTGTTATAAAGATCCATGATGGCTTCGTCCAGCAGCTGCATGCCATACTTTTTCCCCGTCTGCATCGCGGAATTGAGCTGATGCGTCTTGGACTCCCGAATGAGATTTCTGACGGCAGGGGTCGCAATAAGAATTTCAAGTGCCGGGCACCTGCCCTTACGGTCGATTCGTTTGAACAAAACCTGGGCGATGATGGCCCGGATACCATCCGAGAGCGTGGATCTGATCTGGGCCTGCTCATTGGAAGGAAACACCTCGACAATCCTGTCGACCGTCTTCGGAGCGCTGGTGGTGTGCAGCGTTGAAAAAACCAGATGCCCTGTCGAGGCCGCTTCGATAGCGAGTGAAATGGTTTCCAGGTCACGCATCTCTCCCACCAGAATGATGTCAGGATCCTCGCGCAAAGCGCCGCGCAGGGCAGCTGTAAAGGATCGGGTATGAATGCCGACTTCCCTGTGATTGATGATACA
>Ga0164313_10000130_pt1 | contig 50167 bp, 39 predicted proteins | sample GuaBasSedimGuay4_FD_113735 | JGI IMG/M metagenome (GOLD analysis project Ga0164313, IMG submission 113735) | Subseafloor sediment microbial communities from Guaymas Basin, Gulf of California, Mexico - Guay4, Core 4569-4, 0-3 cm | ecosystem: Environmental > Aquatic > Marine > Hydrothermal vents...
GAAATCCGAAATCCGAAATCCGAAATCCGAAATCCGGCAAGCTGCTACCATCACCGCCGGGATGCAGACTGGAATCAACCTTGTCGACATCGCTCAGGATCTGGCCGTGGAGGCGGGTCACCTCCATTTCGCGTCTCCCGTGACCCACGTCTACAACCCGCTCGACTACGCGCGGGCGATGCACGCCCGGTATCTCGAGCTCTTTGGCGATGCACCCAAGGAAACGCTGTTCCTGGGCATGAACCCCGGCCCGTGGGGGATGGCGCAGACCGGTGTGCCATTCGGTGAAGTGGGCGTGGTCCGCGACTGGTTGAGGATTGACGCGGCGATCGGCCGGCCCGAGCACGAGCACCCACAGCGGCCTATCGAGGGTCTCGCCTGCACCCGTTCAGAGGTCAGCGGTGCGCGGCTGTGGGGATGGGCGCGCGATACATTTACCACGCCGGAACGGTTCTTCGAGCGCTTCTTCGTCGCCAACTACTGCCCGCTGACGTTTATGGAATCCACCGGCCGCAATCGCACTCCCGACAAGCTGCCGGTCAGCGAGCGAACGCCGCTGTTCGCGGCCTGCGATCGCGCGTTACAACGAACAGTGGAGATCTTGGATCCTGATCTGGTGGTCGGTATCGGCGTCTTTGCCCAGGACAGGGCACGATCGGCGCTTGCCGGCGCCGGTGTCAGAATCGGCCGCATCCTCCACCCGAGCCCGGCAAGCCCGGCGGCCAACCGTGGTTGGAGCGAGCGCGCCACCCGCGAGCTCCAAGAGCTGGGTGTGAAGCTGGTCTGAGATCGAGACTACGATTCCCCAGTCTTCCACTTTATTGGTTATGATTCTGCTGGGGGAAATATATGCACTGGAATTACTCGTGTCCCCACTGCCGGTCGCCGCTCAATCCCGAGGATCGGGTGGTCGTGCGAGCCGAGTGCGAAGGTCGACGATTCCTGGTTGGGCTCCACCCCCATCCAGGCAATTACGAGATCGAGCTTCCACCGGGTGAAGTCATCGGCCGGGGCACACGCTGGGAGCTTTCGTGCCCGGTGTGCGACCGCAGCCTGGTCTCGGAGCTCTCTGAGGATCTCTGCGCTCTCGACGTCCATGCAGCCGGCGAGACTCATCGTGTTTACTTTTCGCGCATCGCCGGCGAGGAGGCGACCTTTGTCGTCTCGGCCGAAGGCCTGCTCAAGGACTACGGCATCGACACCGATCGTTACCTCGAGCACCTGGTGCACGAAAAGTACATGCGGTAGGCGCTTCGCGCCAATTCTCAGTTCTCAATTCTCAATTATCAATCCCCTTTCACCCACCCCCGTTCTCTGGGAGGGCTGGTGGCATTCCTAATTCCTAATTCCTAATTCCTAATTCAACCAGTATCCTCACTCCATGAGCCGTATCGCGGTACTGACGTCGGGCGGAGTCGATTCCTCGGTAGCTCTGATGCGGCTTGCCGAGGATGGCGGGCACGAGCTGACGGCGTTCTACCTCAAGATCTGGCTCGAGGACGAGATGGCTTTCCTCGGATCATGTCCCTGGGAGGAGGACCTCAGAATCGTGCGCGAGGTGTGCGGCGCCGCCGGCGTGCCGCTCGAAGTGGTGTCGCTGCAGCAGGAGTACCTCAACACGGTGATCGCCTATGCCCTGGATGAACTCGCGGTCGGACACACCCCGAGCCCTGATGTGATGTGCAATCGGATGATCAAGTTCGGCGCATTTGTCGATCGGGTCGGCGACCGCTTCGATCTCATCGCTTCTGGGCACCATGCCCGGGTGACGATCCGCGACGGCCTCGCACGCCTCATGCGGGGGGCGGACCCGAAGAAGGACCAGACCTACTTCTTGTGCCAGCTACGGCAGGAACAGCTCGCGCGCTGCCGCTTTCCGATAGGCCACCTCACCAAGGCCGGGGTACGGGCCGAGGCCCGCCGCTTGTCTTTGGTCAATGCCGACCGTCCCGACAGTCAGGGGATCTGCTTCCTCGGGCGAATCCCCTTCAACGACTTCGTGCACCACCACCTGGGAGAACGTCCCGGAACGATCTGTGAAGCAGACAGCGGTCGGGTCCTCGGTCATCACCGGGGCACCTGGTTTCACACTATCGGCCAGCGCCGCGGCCTCGGTTTGAGCGGCGGCCCGTGGTACGTGGTTGGCAAGGACATCGAACAGAACGTGGTCTCTGTGGTCCACGCCGACTCGCTCGCCAATCACAACCGGTCGAGCTTCGTCATCCCCAACCCTCACTGGGTCGCTGAACCGCCCACCCGATCCAATCTCCAGGTGCGAATCCGCCACGGCGAGAGGATCGAGACCTGCACGATCTCGGATCGCGCCGACGGATGTTTGGTGGTTCAGTTCGATGCCACCGCGGATCCCGGGATCGCACCCGGCCAGTTCGCGGCGTTATATGACGGTGAGGAGTGTCTGGGTGGCGGGGTGATTGAGTAGGTTCAAGGTACAAGATGCAAGATACAAGATGCAAAATGCAGGCAGATAGTGTGGCGCGGTCTGTACCTTATATCTTGAATCTTGTATCTGTGTGGGTGGCCTACTTCTCGTCGGTGTTTGGTTGGATCTCGAGGCGGTGGATCATTTCGTTGAGAGTTGTCGGGCTGAGCTGGAGCATGCGGGCTGCACGGCGCTGAACCCCACCCGAGCAGCGCAGGGCCTCGCGGATAAGATGCTCCTGGTAGCGGGCCACCGTTTCCCGGAAATCAAGACCGTCGGGCGGAAAATCGGATAGCGGCTCGCTGCAGGGCCCCTCGCCGCGCAGCACCTGCGGAAGCTCGTCGAGCTCCACGGTATTCCCCCGACAGAGCACCACCGCGCGCTCGACTGCGTTTTCGAGCTCGCGGACATTTCCCGGCCAGTGATACTCGGTGAGCGCATCCATGGCCGCCAGGGAGAAGCCATCGATCTCACGTTGATTCTCTTCGTTGTAAATCTTCAGAAAGTGCGTCGCGAGAAGAGGAACGTCGTCGTGGCGATCGCGTAGGGGCGGCAGCTCGATGGTGATGACGTTGAGCCTATAATAGAGATCCTCCCGGAAGTTGCCCGTCTGGACCTCCTGCCAAAGATCGGTATTGGTCGCCGCGAGGAGGCGGGTATCCACGGTCTTTGCCTCGACGCTCCCCACTCGGCGGATCTCCCGCTCCTGGATCACACGCAGGAGCTTGGTCTGGGTCTCCGGTGAGATCGTCCCGACCTCGTCGAGGAAGAGCGTACCATTGTGAGCCGCCTCAAAAAGACCCTTGCGGTTGTTCACCGCTCCGGTGAACGCCCCTTTGACGTGGCCGAAGAGGGTCGACTCGAGGAGATCCGCTGGGATGGCGCTGGTGTGGACCGGCACAAAGGGGCCGTCGCCACGCGAACTCAGCCGGTGAATGGCGCGGGCCACCAACTCCTTGCCGGTCCCGGACTCGCCCACAATCATGATGGTGGAGCGGGCCGGTGCGGCGCGGCGCATGAGCTCGAAGACCTCCTCGAGTCGACGGCTGGTGCCCACGATCTCGCCCATGCCTTCGAGACGGCTCCGAAGCTGGAGGTTCTCTACCAGGAGCGCCCGCCGCTCGGCGGCGCGATGGACGAGGTTGAGGACCTCTTCGTTTTTGAACGGCTTGGGAACGTAGTGAAAGGCGCCCGCACGCATCGCGTCGATCGCCGATTCCACCGACGAGTACGCGGTGATCACGACCACCGGCAGGTGGGGATCGAACGCCTTGATCTCGGGCAGCAGCTCGAGGCCCGAACGATCCGGCAACATGATGTCGAGCAGTACGACATCGATCTCCTCCTCGCGGAGGACGCGCATGCCGTCGGCGGCTGTGGTTGCCTGCTGATAGTCGAACCCGTCCGATGTCAGGAGTGACCCCAGCACGTCCTGAAGGACGGGCTCGTCATCGATCACGAGGACGGTTCCGGCTCCTGCCATCTTTGTAACCTGATCGTCGCTCGGGCCCCCCCGCGATCCAGATTCACGAGCCCGACTTCGCCGCCAAGTTGGCCGATCATATCACGCGTGATGGAAAGGCCGAGGCCGGTTCCGCCACGCTCGGATTTGGTTGTGAAGAAGGGTTCAAAGACCTTCTGACGAACATCGTCCGCAAGGCCGGGGCCCAAATCCTCGATGGCGATCTCCGCCCACTCAGCGTCGGCATCCAGCGTGACCCGCACGGTCCCGCCGGGCGCCGATGCCTCGATGGCGTTGCGCACGAGGTTTCCAACCGACAGCTCGAGGGGCGCAACCGACGCCCACGCCATCACCGGCTCCTCGAGGCTCACGATCTCCAGCGCCCCCTCCGCCCCCAGAGAACGTGCGGCGTCCTGAGCCGCCCGAACCACTACCTCACCGATCTCCAGGACCATGCGGCTATCACTCGAACCACGAACGATCGCACGGAGATTGGAAACGATGCGCGATAGGCGAAAGCTCTGATCCACGAGCTTGCCGACAATGGCTGAGCGTGGGTCATCCTCAGACGTCATTTCGCCCAACATCTGGGCGAAGGACGAAATGCCGGTGAGCGGCGTGTTGATTTCATGGGCCAGACCCGACGCGAGCCGACCAAGACCGGCCAGTCGCTCGTGTTCGCGCATCCCGTCCTGTAGCTCGCGGAGTTCGGTGACATCCTGAAGGACCACCACTCTGCCGTTGAAGCTACCACTGTCGAGCTCGAGAACGGACACTGCCAGGATCACCCGCCTCGGATGATCCGACAACGTTCGCGCCTCGGTGTTGACGGCGTGCAACGGGAGCTCAATCTGCCAAGCTTCGGGCACTTCGACAACCGAGCCGAGCCCACGCCCCACCAGATCCTGGGAGTCGAGCCCGAAGATGTCCGCGGCCCGTCGGTTGGCGGACAGGATATGGGCAGCCGCATCACAGACCAGGATGGCGGCGGCCGACGACTCGATTATTCGCTGAGTGTTGGTATGGAGAATCCGATACTCCTCCGCTTGGCGCCTGAGATCATCGAGATACCGGGCGCTCTCCAAGGCCAGCGCCGCCTGAGCGGCAAATGCGGACACAACCTCTTCACCCTCACTACCAAGCGGGAAGATCCCCCTCCGCAATCCGAGATAGAGGAGGCCGAGGACGGTACCGGCCCGTTCCAGCGGTACCCTCACCGCAAAGCCCGCGGACGCCATGGAATCCTCCCTCTCCCCCGGATACTCGGTTTCGGAGACCCTGGCCGGGAGATAATCCGGCAACAGATCTCCATCCCCCGTAATGCGCTCGAAACGGTCCCCTGCTACCCGCAGATAGGTCGCGACGAGGTCGAAATCGAGACCCTCGGTCAAGGTTGCGGAAAGACTCACGAGCAGCTCTCGCGGGTCGGTGACCCTGGCTAGCTCACGGCTCGCGCTGGTGAGCAGTGAGCGCGGGGCGGGCCGTCCTTGATGGAGCCACTGATCGAGAAATTTTTCGACCCGCAGCCGAACCGGTTGTAGGAGAACGACCAAGAGCACACCGGTGGCAAAGGCGAAGAGGTTGCGCAGGGAACCCAGTCCGCTGGCGTATCTGAGCAGGAGGTGGTTGGTCAGCGTGAAAATGAACCCTCCGGTGACAACAACCAGAGTGGCCGACAGCGAGTCGCGGCTGATCGGCTCGAGATCCCACAGCCTGTATTCGCGGAGCGCGGCCACCACGGTCAGTGGAATCGCACTGATCGGCAAGACCGCCAGCCACGTGAAAGGTTCAAACGAAATGCCGAGCCAGCGCGGGACCATGACCAGCACCAGAAACGGCACCAACCCGACGAATAGGCCCAGTGTCGCCCACTCGATCTGGCGTCTGATCCGGACCTCACGCGACACCGAACGCCAACGCCATACCTGGACAATGATGCCGTATATCATGGAGGACACGAACAAGATCCGCAGCAATGATGCAACCGCCGGCCACCAAGCCTCGGCACCGATGAACAAGGCCGTCATGCCGGAACCCACCACCGCGAACACTGTCAAGAGATCCCATCCCCGCATTGACCGGTCGCGCTCGGGAAAAATGGTGAAGAACCGGGCGATCAGGAAGGGCAACGCCGCCCCTGCGCTGCGTCTCACGACCTGGAGGATCAGCTCGGCCGACGCGATTCGGTTCGGCACCGCGCCGAGAATCAATGCCGCGGCAGCAAGGAGAAGAAAGGTGGCCGCTTCACGACGCCTGGTGCTCCACACGGCATACAGCGCACACCCCAACCCGAGGAAACCCACCAGAGTCCGCGCCAGGTATACCGGGTTGACGTTTGGAGGCGGGGAGCGATACTCAAGCTCTGAGAATCCGCCGTCCGGATGGCTGACCCCTAGAATGTGCTCCTCACCACCCGCAAGAACGAATGCGGGATCCTCGAGGCGCTCTATGGAAACACCGTCCACGCTGACGATGAGGTCGCCGTTGGTCAAACCCGCATTCGCGGCGCTCGATCCTGGGGGGACGTCACTGACGACCAGCCCCTGCTCAATCCATGCCACCGGAAAGTCGAGACGATAGAAGCTCCGCACGGTGCGGATCAGGGAGGTTCCCGCCACCACGACGACAAACACCGCAACAACATTCAGGATCAGGCGCCTTTTCAGCATCGATCCAGTATAGGGAAACCGGTCAGACGTCGGAATGCGGTTAGCCGCCCGAGGCCCGTTCGCCGCCTGAGATCTCGTGATCGCGGTTGACATTGAGTACGCCCGCCAGCAGCATGTCGCGCACCGTAAGAGCGATCTGACCCCTGCTGAAAGGCAGCATCTCGGCCAACACCCCCCAGCCGCAGGGCTCAGCTGAAACCTGATGCCAGATCTCTTCAGCGAGATCCGCGTTACTGTCGCTCCTCCACGTCAATCGGCGAGTAGCGGGCTCCAGGAGTGCGGTTTCGGGCACCGTTGCCGCAAAATGACCGAACTCATCTTGGATTCTCGCCGCCTCAAGGAGGAGCGGTTGAACCTGGCGGTAGGTGTCGGTCGCCGGGGCGACTGAGAGATTCGAGAATCTGAAGGTCCCGTTTATCGGTGGAGAATTCAAGATCTCCAGGAATGCTTCAGTGGCCTCGAGACGTCCGCACATGATGCGCCCAATCATCCGGCTGCTGGTGTGGATGGCTCCAAAGGTCTGACCCTCCGCGTCCGATATTTCGAGCACGCCGGTGGCACCGGAATCAACCACTGTCTGCAGAATCGCGGGAAGATCGAATTGATCGAGCCTGCCGCGGAGGTTGCTGCCACTGTGCGCACCGAGGTGCGCAATGGTGCCCTCGAGACGGCGGGCCAATTGTTGCATGTAGTGGAGGGCCAGATCTGGCGACGAGTAGAGGTGGCGGAGAAGCACCGGCCGCGGCCATTGAAGCGTGGTGCCGCCCTCCGGAAGATGGCCGAGGGAGTTCAGGGCCGCACCAGTGAGCACCTTGCTTTCGGAAACGGTCGAACCGACACCAAGGTAGGCCACCGGCTGCAGTCCCACCTCCGGGCTCTCCTCACGACAGATTTCAACCACCCCTTCGAGCACGAGGTAGAGAGCTGACGGCATCTCGCCGGGGCGAAATAAAACCCCACCCGGCGGATATACATCGACCCTGCCCAGCCGCGCCAGCGATATCTGTTCATCCTGGGCCATGCCGTGAAAGAAGGGGCTTTCCCTGATCGCCCGCACCAGATCCTCAAATAGCATATGCATCCATTATGACATTCCCGGTTTGTTGTCCAATCACCCAACAGTCGGTGCGGCGAAACCTCCTGTGCCGATTGGAGCGGCTCACCCGTTACAATGGAGGGATGAGACGCGACGAAAAATCCATGGGGGCCTTTCGCCAGGTCCTCCAGGAGGATCTGAAGCACCCAGTCTATCTCACCCCGGAAGAGGTTGGGGGAGGGTGGTGCGACATCTTTCCTGCCCTCGCAACCTCTCTCCCCGCTCCATTTCCGATCTTCGGTCGCGACGAAGAGAGTGTCGTGACCTGGGGATATCCGGTCCTACTCTCGGATGGGGTTCTCAAGCTGCGACGGGATCTCGACGGTCTGATCAGGGCGGAAATGGAGTACCGAACTCAACCACAGACCGGTAACGGGGATGACAAACAGCGGATGATGGCGCAACGGGAGCGCTACCACAAGTCCATCTCTGCAACCCTCGAGAATGTCTTCATGAACGATTACCACCGGGGCCTGGTCGACCTCTTCCTGCTCTTCCACTCGGGAGAGGTATGCCGCGCCCTGTCGAAGCTGCCGAGATCCTCACCAACATCCCGTGGCGGCCGTCGACGACCGGGGACCGGCGACTACCGCCAGAGCATCGCAACCATCATTGCGGACCTCCTTAGGCGCGCAGCCCTCACGGCCGTCGACCATCTCCGCAAGCTTGCAGAGGTCCAGGTGACTCCCACCGTCACGCCCCTTTTGGGCATTATCTGCCGAGATCAGCTCCTGCTCATGGAGTCCCGTCCACCGAGTCAACTATCACAGCTCAGAGGTTATATTCAGGCGCAATTCCGACAAAGAGCCGATGCGGTGGAAACCGCCAACCGCGAGGTACTCGAACGCCTCCGTGACCTTGTTTCCCGCCAACCCGAGGTGGGTAATCTCCTCCGTATGGCAGTCGGCTCGAGCCTCAAGCTCGATCGGCCGGAGGCCCTGCTTGAACCTCGTCTTCTTGATGCGATCCACACCTCCGGGCTCGCGGACATCATCAATCTCTCGAGAGTCCAGATGGACCTCCTTCGAGATCTTGGTATGCGTCTCAAGACCTTCGAGCTGCTCGCAGCCCTGAGGCGACGGATCCTGCCCATGCAGCGACACGGCACAACCCTGGTTTTGGCCGGCCCGTCCTCCGCAACTCCGATCGCCAAGACCTCACGCCCGTATGACTTCACCGCTCCGGGAGTGGTCGACTCCTCGATCCGCCGTTTTGGGCTGATCTATGATCTGTCGAACTTCACGACCGTCCTCGAAGAGGTCCGCAAGGCCGGCCGCATGGCCGAGGAACGGGCGCTCCAGTTCATGTATGTTTTTCAGAATCGTCTCGAGGCGATCAGGCGTCGCCGGCGTCTCACCTTCGAGAAATTCCTCGGAGACGGCGCCTTCTACACCTCGCGCCGCGCCCTACGAGTGATTGCCGCCGCATGTGAAATCCAACATGTTTACGAACAACTGCGAGGGGTCGGTTTCCCGTTCAACCACGGTATCCGGATCGCGGTGAACTACGGTGTTTTCCGTCTCCTGCCGATGCTCCATCCGGGTCCCGAGGCCAAGCGTTTCGAGTTCTTTGGTCACGGCATCGTCGAACTCGCCAGACTCACCACCGGCAAGAGCACCCGCGAAATCTCCGACATCGCCGAGTTTCTCATTCATTCCGGATATGATCCCAGCGAGGTCGACCTCTTCTTGTCACCGTTGGTTTCGGTGCGGAGCGGCCACGAGGAAATCTCCACCCGACCCTATGCGGCCACTCTTGACAACCACGGTGAACTCGTCAATGAGGGCATTGTCGTCGCCCTGCCGTTCATTGAAGAACTCGAGCTAGAGATCGATACTGCCAATCTCTCGATGGTGACGATTGACAACGTCCGCTGGGCGTTCCTCCCGGTGGACCCCGGTCTGCCGGACACCCTGTATGTGGGATTTCGGTACCTCGGCGTAGCACGCCTCAAGGGCCTGCCACCACAGGAGCTGGCCGAAGCCATAGTGTGGCCTGAGCTCCCAGGGGATGCCGAGGAGATCGTCTTCGAACGCCCCCTGATCGGCCTCCTCCGACGATTGACCCAGGACGAAAGATCCTCACAGGAAGCGACGTCTGCGATAAATGGAACCATTGGCAACAACCTCCTGGTCATCACCTATCTACTCGAGGACGGCGCCCGTAAGTGGATCTTCGGCGAGTACAGAGACACCGACGACGTACTCTTGCATGCCATTCAGGTTCCAATCCAGACGCCGGAGTTCAATCCCGGGGAGCCCATGGAAATGTGGCTGTTTCGCAACCGATTCGAGCTCGCCCGAGTGTACGAGGGCCTGCGTCGGGAGAATGCAGGCATCACCGCTCCCCTCCCCACTCTCCGCGGCCGTGCCGGCTACCTCGCCTGCTTCCTCGCCGCCCCCCACAGAGCATTGGGGTGATAGCAGAAGCGGTGACGTCGCTGCCTGCGCTCCGGCAACGAACTACCGGATTCGGCGCGACCCGTTTCTCAAAACACTGCCGCGAGAGGATGCCAGGCACACCGATTCGCGGCGAATCGGGATGCCAGGCACCTCCGGTGATCGCGCCCTTGCTTCACAGGTAGCTGGATGGCATTCCTAATTCCTAATTCCTAATTTTTCGAGTCGAGGGCTTCTTTAAGGATCTTATGGAAGCTCTTCAACCGGCTCTCGGCGATCTCGCCTGATTCCACCGCCTCGCGGATCGCGCACTCCGGTTCGTGCTGATGCGTGCAGTCTGGAAACCGGCAACTCCCCGCACTGCCTGCAATCTCCGGGAACGCCGCCTCGAGCTCCTCGGTCGTCGCGTCCCACACTCCAAACTCCTTGAGCCCCGGCGTGTCGACCACGAAGCCGCCGTAGGGAAGCGGCATCAGCTCCGCCATCGAGGTCGTGTGACGGCCCTTGCCGGTGCTCTCCGACAACGAACCGACCTTGAGCCGGAATCCCGGGTAGACCGCGTTTAAAAGGGACGACTTGCCCGCGCCCGAGGGCCCGCAGAAGAGCGTCGTCTGATCTACCAGGAGCCGCTTGAAAACACCAAGACCCCAACCCGTACGGGCCGAAACTCGGAGGACCTGATAACCCATCTCCTCATAGGCAGGGAGCCATTGTTCCACCTTGTTGAGCCCCTGATCGATCTTGTTGATTGTGATCACCGCCTCGATCCCGGCGAGATGACAGGCGACGAGGAACCGATCGAGGAGGCCTGGTTTGGGTTCCGGTTCGACGGCTGCAAAGACCAGCAACGCCTGGTCGACATTGGCTGCCAGGATCTGGGCACGGTTCTTCATGGGCGCCTTGCGAAGAAGCGAGTTGCGCCGCGCGTGCACCGCAACTATCACCCCGTCCTCACCCCGCATCTCCAGGGTCACACCGTCTCCTACCACCAAACGGGCCGCCGACGGGGTGCCACCCTCCCAGTTGAGTCGCCGCCGTGACGCCACGACGAGGGTGTCATCAGCCACCTGCACCCGAACCAGCGGGCCATGCACCGCGATCACAGTACCGTCGACGATCTCCATGACGGCGCCGAGTATAACCGTTGACCGAGATTTCGACCTCTCGGGCGAGTGATCAGTGATCAGTCATCGGTGATTGGTGCCGAATCCCGTGCGATGGAATGATCACCGATCACTGATTACTGATCACTTGCGCGGCGCAGCCGCGGCGGCCGGGTGGAGAGCTCATCGACTGCCTGGCAGAAGCGTGCGAACGCGGGATAGTCTTCGGTCGCCACCGTTTGTGCCGGAAGCACGACGTGGAGTATCGATCGGAACGACCCGCCCTCGTTTTCGAGGCCCTCGTCTACCAATCCCCACTGTGCGTCGAGGCGCCGGGGCGCACGATACTCCGGCTCCCAGCCGGGCGCAGGGACGAGATCAAGTTCGAGTCGGCGTTCGATCGGCACCCTCAGAACCAGCGGGTAGGTACGCTCGGGCAGCGACGCCAGTACGGGCACCAGCGGGTGTGCAAGTACCAGGCTTCGGCACACCAGCTCCCCTTCCTCGGCATCACACGCATTGCCAACCACCATCTCGAGGTGGATCACAGCGCCGTCAGGACTGCGGTCAATATTCCCCTCGACGGCACTGGCGCCCGCAAAGAGGTTCACCGCCAACTGCCGATAAATCATCCCAACCTGATCCACTGGTACGCTCTCCACCCGTTCGAGAAGCCGATCGGCTTGGGCGCCGCGCAGGGGCATTCGAAAGTCGATGCGGGCATCACCCTCCGCCGAGATCTCAGCTCGGACCGAAACCGTCTCCTCGAGATCAGGATTGGGGAAGGTGGGCAGCTCTTCGATCAGTGTCACCGGCGTGCGCGGGCGGGTCAGCGGCAGCACCAGGCCGTCGCTGCCCTGAAAGATCGGGTTGATGTGGTTGACGCCGCGGTTCTCCTCCCGGATATCGACCCAAAGCTCGTCGCCACCATTCTCGAGCCGCAGCAGAGCAGCCGGAAACGCGTCCAGAGTCGGCACCCGGAGGCGTTGACCGCGTTCGGTCCACGCGCGTGTCAGCACCAGATCGACCTCCCAGCCCGCGTCGGCCAGGACCGCAGCGAGAATCCCGAGACGGTTCCCTCGCCGGCGGCGGAAGCTATCTCCGGCGGCTGCGCCCACAGCGAGCTCGCCGCCACCCGGCTCAATCGTGTCAATCAACGCCGTCACGAGGGTCCGCAGCTGGTCGGCCGCCGTTTCGCCCTCCAGCAACGGCCGGCTCCATTCACGCAGCTCTGGTGAGGTTCGCAGCACCGGCAACACCCTGTCGCGAACCGCGTCGCCTACGTCCTGCCAGGTAACCCCGAACCCGTAGTTCAACCACGGCATCAGATCCTGAGCGGGGGGTGCGAACGGTTCGGTCGGCATCGGCGGCACGCGCTCCGCTCGCCAATTGAGCATGCGGAGGCCCTTCCACTCCTGCTCGCTCTGCTCGAGGCCTTCGAAGTTACCGTCCACCTGGAGGTCGATCTCGGGCGGCACCAACAGCACGTACTCGGAAAGACCAAACGCCCGGTTGGGATCGGCAAACCGGTAAATGTACGGGGGCAAATGACCATCGCGGGTCGCGCCTGTGGCAGCAACCCGCGCCACGTACTCTTCCTCTACAAGATCTCCGGGTTCGACGTCGCTCAGGGTGATCGCCCCTCCACCCGGTCTGAGCTCGCTCGGCACGACCTGCCGGCCATCCGGTTTGAGGACCCTCACCTTGAGCAGATACGCATCGGGCAGTGGTTGCAGCACCGATGCGCGACGCACCCCGACCGGTGTGTTGGCCCGGGTCAACCCGTGATAATAATAAAGGCTCGAGCCGTCGGGGAAGATTCGTTCCACCGCCTGGTCGAGGAGGAGCACCGCATCGACGTCCGTACCGAGATCGCGGTGCTCCGCAGCAAAAGCCCTCGCCTCGACCTGAAAGGGAGCGTAGAACGGGACCCGTCCCTGGCGCCAGGCCAGGGTCAGGAGCTGTAGATTCGAAGGATCACGCTCGAGCGCGCCGGCAACCGCTCGCTGCAACGCCTCGGGGTCGCCACCGGCCGATACCAGCATCAGCTCATCGAAGATCGGAAGATCTCCCCACCGCACCCGTGAACGTTCGAGCTCCACACGAGCAGCGTCGAGATCGCCGCTCTCGAGATAGAGCTGCACCAGTTGAACGTCGAAGTCGGGATCTTCGATCTCTCCCTGCAAAGTTCGAGCGGCCGCAACCGCCTCATCCGCGAGACAGCTGGCACCCAGTTGACCGATCCAACGGGTCTCAACCGTTGGTGCAGACGCGAGCGCGCGGAGCAGCATTTCGCGTTCGCGCCAGCGCTCGAGAGCCGACAGGACCTCGAGGCGGAGCCCCGTAACACTGAGCGAGTCCGGGAGCGCCGTTTCGAGCCGGGCCAGTCCTCCCTCGGCTTCGCTGGCCCACCCTCGGCGCACCGCCTCACGAACCCAGATTCGGAGGATGCGCACATCGTCTCCATCGCTTTTCATCAACTCGTCGAGGAGGCGCTCGGCGTCCTCGGTACGGCCCTCACGTACGGCTATCGCCCGTTCGAAGAGCTGCGATCCGGGAATCGCGGTCGCCTCCCGTAGGAGCTGCGCCGTGAGACGGGAGGATTCGGCGCCGTGATTGCCTGCGTCTTTCAAAAACTCGTACCGTGCGAGGGCCATGGCAGGCCAGGGGCTTTCAGGATCTTCGGCCCGGGCACGTTCGATCCAGCCGTACTCTGTCATGGGATCGCCGCGCCCACGTGCAAGCTGCGCCGCTAACAACAGTTCCGCCGTCGAATCCCCTCCGTTCTCGAGGCGCTTCGACAATTCCGCCTCAGCCGGCGGCAAAGTCCATTCCACCTCTGCCACTGCCCAGATATCGGATATCTGGTCGCTGATTTCCACGGCCGCCGGTGAACCACCCCGATCGTCGAGCACACTCACCCTCACGGTGGCCGTGTCAGGCGAGGCCAATTCAACTCGCAGCCGATGCGCACCGCGGGCAAGGCGAATGCGGTACCAGTTGGTCCCGGGGTCTTCAAGCCCGCAATCTCGTCGCCGGTCAACCGCCCGTCCGTCGACTGCGAGGTTGTAGCTGCCCTGGGCTTCCACCACCAACCAACCGGTGAAGGCCTCGGCCACTTTCAGGTTCCACGAAAACAGGTAGACGCCGTCGACAGCCATGGACATCGGAGGCGCCAGGCGCCCATCCGAGGTTCGTACGGCGACCCGAAAGGGGGCGCCTTGATTCCGCCATCGGGTTCCGGGCGGCGGCAGATCATCGTCGGACGGCACGACATCACGCTCCAGATCGAGCGAGCTGAAAACCCCAAATGGCCCCGCCAGCTCGGCCGTCTTGAGCACGCCCGTCGGGGCTTCGAGTCTCAGCCTGGTCTCGATGAGAGAAAGGACAAAGCCGAGTTCGGGGTCGCGGTCGATCTCGGAGACCGAGAGGATCTCCTCCGGCGCCGGTAGATTATCGATGTTGGCCAACCACCACATGGCGGCGGCAACCGCGTCGGCGCTCGAGGGATTTTCGGCAACGGCCGCAAGCGCTTGTCCCCGGGCCGCCCCGAGATTGAAATGCATGTCGTCGCGCCACACCTCCCACCATCCCGCTGACAGCGGCAGCGACACAGCGAGGATCACCGCGAGGGCTGCGGCGCGGATCACTAGCCCGCATTTCTCACCAGCTTTCACGGCGACTCCAATCGGCGTCCTAGATGACGCTCCACCGCGATCAGGAACTCGCGTAGATCAACAACCTCGCGGGCTTCGATCAGCCCCGCCTCGAGGTGGAGGAATCCTTCGACCCGATAACCCAGGGCCTGGGGGTGCATTTCGACGCGCAGCGAACCGAAGGATGTGTCCAGGTCGATCTCCTCAGGCAGACTGCCGGGTGGACGGCCGAGATCAACCTCGAGCGTCCACTCGAGATCGGGGCGGACCGCTACCATCAGCGGTCCGTGCCGCGTGCCACCCGGCACCATGCTCGCAGCCCACTCGAGGCTGTCGGGAAAGACCCGGATCCCGCCACTGCTTTGAAGTGCACTGCGAGTCACCGTGCCCTCGATCTCCATGATCGTCGGGTCGCGACCGGGCCTCAGCTGCAGCTTTGGTTTCCCGGTGAGCTGCGCGCCCGGAAACAGTTCTTGAAGCCAGCGGGAAACCCTCTGATTTTCCCGGCTGCCGGCAAATCGGACGCGTCGGAGATCGGCCGCCTCCCCGGTGTCATCAGTTCGGATCGCCAGCTCGACCACACCGTCCTCGCCGAGGCTGAGGGTGAATTTCGACCGGGCGAGACCACCGCCCACAGCAGGCGTGGTTTGCGGTCGGCTCTCCGCTCCGTCGACCACCAGGACGACGGCGTCCTGGTCGCCCGTCGGTGGCGGGTAGGGCGCGTGCCCGGCGGCCGTGCCGTCGAGCCAGAGATTGTCTTCCGGCAAATAGGCGATGGCGTGGTTGAATATCTCGAGCACGGCTGTCTCGTTGCTCACCGGCCCAAGATTATTGGTGCGCACCATGACCATCTGGGCCGGCACGTCAATCGCGTCGTACAGCGCCACCAACAGTGCCGCCTTGTCCTTGCAATCGCCTATGCGATGGTGGAGAACCCAATCAGCCGAGAAGGGCCTGAAGTGATGTTCGCCGAACTCGAGGCCCACGTATCGGATTTCGTTGGTCACGAATCGGTAGATCCGGTTGATCCTCTCGAGGCGGTCATCGAGCCCTCCCACCAGACGCTGCGCGGTCTCCTGCACCTGTTCCGAGACCCGGACCCGAGGCGCGACGTGGCGCGCGTACCAGTCGGCGAGGCCCCCCCAGTCAGGGTGATTCGAGTAGACGAGATAGGGCATCACCATCAGCTGGGGCGCAGGGGGCACGTCGGAGGAGACCTCGGGGAGATTCCGCCACCGCCAGCGCAGGTGGCGCACCCCGTCGAAATCCTCCTCCAATGTAGGTTCGCCCTCGAGATGGACGAGCTCCCATGTCGGCAATAGCGCCTCCGGACCGGCCAACTCCAGTTCCATGAGAGCGATCGGAACGCCCCGGCCGAGGCGAATCAACCCTCCGTTGTACGGGCCGGTCTCATTCGACTCCTCGATCTCGGTGAGAATGTATGCAATCTCGATCAGATCACCATCCTCGAGGTTGGCAAAAGTCAGCACCCGGAGACGCGTGTCGTAGTAAAGGCTGAACTCCGGCTCCGAAAGCCGTGGCGTGTTTCCCTGGCGGGCGGCAACCTCGGAGCCGTCGCGGCGCAGGATGCGAGCCCGCAACACCCGTAGACGCTCAGACTCGGCGATGAACGGGAGATGATGGGTGAGCAGATCATCCGCCCGGTCGGCAGCATGAACGAAAAAGACCAGCTGGACCCTCTCCTCGGTTAGATTCGAGGGCAGGAAGCGGGTCTCCCGATGATCCAGGAGCGCCACAGCGTGCCCGTCCGGCGCCTCCGCATCCGCCATTTGCCACAATTCCTTGGGCGTCCGGAGCCAGTCCAAGGTTTCGCTGCGCTCGCCCAACAACTCCAAAAGGCGCTGCGCTCGCCGGTCCTGAGGCCGCAGCTCGAGTGCCTCGCGCGCCAGGGTCGCCGCTCGCACGTCGTCGCCACTGGAATGCTCGATGCCCGCCAGCTCCACGATCAGCTCGACGTCACCTGGAGAACGCTGCAGCCCCTCGCCGAGGAGGTCGCGGGCGCCCTCGAGGTCCTCGTCGGCCGCCAGCAACCGAGCCAGCCGGATGCGCACGTCGGGTCGGTTCGGGTCTCGCGCTAGCCGAACGGCGAAAATATTGCGTAGGGCTTCACCGTCTCCACAGCTTTCGGCGAGACGTTGGCGAAGATCGATGATCGCCGCCGAACCCGGAGTCAGATCCTCAAGACGCGATACCGCCTCCGTCGCGAGATCCCAACGGCGGGCCTGGGTGGCACCCTCGGCAACGCTCAAGTTGACCCGAACACAACGCGGATAGGCGCGACCGAGGTCGGCGATCGCCGGCAGCATCACCGCACCCCACAACCCTGCATCGAGATCGAGAGTGGCGCCGCGCACGACCGCGTCATCCCCGTCGGCTTCGTCGAGGAGCCCGTGCGCCTCTTCAAAAAGGCCCCGTTCTCCGTACCAGCCGGCAAGCTCGAGGCGGGCCCACAAGAGATCCGGGTCGGCCGCTACCGCTCCAAGAAGGAGATCGCGAGCCGCGCCCGCGTCGGAGGTCACCATCCACTCGAGCAGACGGGCCTCGCCCGGAGCGTCAGTCCTCGCCGCTCGGCAGGCCGCGCGCACTCCGCCGCCACCTTCGGGCTCCGGGCGATGCGCCACCAAGTACGCGGCAAGCGCCATCGAAGCTCCCTGCGTTCCCGACTCCAGGGCCTTGCGAATTTCCGCTCCGAGCTCCCGCACCACCGGTGGTTTGCGCTCCACCGCCGCCCGCTCGACAGGCGGCTCCTGGACTTCGCGCACGTCGTCGAGCATCGACCCGTTGGGGCGCGTCAGCCGCACGCGCAACCACCAGCGGTCGTTTTCGGAAGCCACAGCCGCGACCACCAGATTCCGCCCCTGCCGCAACCACGCGCCCCCTGCCACCTGGTCCCCTCCCCGCAGCATCGGCTGCGGCGTGGTCACGACCTCGGACCCATTGAGCCATACGCGGGCGACCTGCGCTGTCCCGACCCTCACCGCCACCGGTTGCTCGGCACCGCTGATGACCGTGGTCGCGAGGTAGGCCATCTGCCGCCGTGGAGGCCATGCCAGACCCGACAACCGAACCCACCCGAGGGGATCGGTGCCGGGCACAGCACGCCATTCGACGTCTGCAGGCGGCGGCACGGCAAGGCGGTCGAAGTCCTGCAACTCCTCGAGGGGCGCCGGGCCCTCAAACCACCACGACGAGAGGCCGCCCATGGTCCGAAAGAGCTCGCGGGCCGCGGCGTCCAGCCCGCGGTCAAGACTCAATCGAGCCCGGATCAGCCGGATCTCGTCCACCATCAGCGGATCAACTCGCCGCACACCCGACAGCCGGTCGAGGTTGCGTTCGGCGTCGCTCCAGTCGCTCAGGGTGCCGCGCCAGGCGAAGGCCATGAAGAGATGGTGAAAATCGGCAGGCCGCACCCCTCCGTCCACCGCCGCCTCGATGTGGTCGTTGACACGATCCTCGACCGCCCCGGCGCCGACCGGCGCCGCCACCGAGACGACGAGCGCCGTCAGACAGACGATGAACAGCTGACGCGCCATTGACGCTTGTTTGCCGCAGCAGGGGAAATGGTATCGAGAATCCGTCGCCACCGATCGAGTATGGCAGATCCCTCTCAGAACGTTAGAACGTTGAACGTTATACCGTTTGAACGGTATCCTCCGTCCATGGAAAGCAAGAGGAACCGACCCACAGCCGTGACGTTTGATGCAGGAAACACTCTTCTGTATTGCGATCCGAGCCCTTCCGAGATCTACGCCGCCAGGCTTAGCCGCCTCGGGCGACCCGTGCACGCCGAGGAGGTTGGTCCCGTCTTTCGGCAGGCGTGGGCCGAGATGCAGCGTCGCACCTCCCCCGGGCAGGATCGCTACAGCTCCGAGCCCGGGGGTGAGCGCGCATGGTGGGGAGAGTTCGTCAAGGAGGTCCTCGGGCGGCTCGATCACGATGCCCCCTGGGAGCCCCTTCTCGACGATCTGTACGCCGCATTTTCCGACGACGACGTGTGGCGGGTCTTCCCCGAAACCGCCACCACCCTCAGCAAGCTCAGAGACCGAGGCCTCGAGCTCGCCATTATCTCGAACTGGGATCGCCGGCTACCGGAAATCCTCCGCTCACTCGGCCTCATCGACTGGTTCGAGGTCGTCACCGTGTCGGCCATCGAGGGCGTCGAGAAACCCTCTCCGGAGATCTTTCAACGGACGTCGAGCCGCCTCGGAATCGATCCCTCCTCGACTCTCCACGTCGGCGACGCACCACTCGAGGACTATGACGGCGCCAGAAACGCCGGATTTGCCGCCGTCCTGATCGACCGTCACAGTCTCTTCGTCGACCAGCCCTACCGACGCATCTCGAACCTGGACGAGGTGCTCGATTTACTCGACTGAGAATCTTGCCGACATTCCAACGCTTGAAAATTTCGGGCACGGAGACGGAGATGGGCACGGAGACGGGATAAGATACCTACATGCTGCACGCAGTGATCATGGCCGGGGGTTCCGGGACGAGATTCTGGCCGGCTTCGCGCCGCCACCTTCCCAAACAGCTCCTCGCTCTCGCGACCGAGACCCCCCTCCTCCGCATGACCTTTGAACGGCTGGGAAACCTGGCGCCGGTGAACCGAGTTTGGGTAGTGACCACCGTCGAAACGGCCCAAGCCTCCCGCAACATCCTCCCTGAGCTGCCGCCAGGAAATATCCTGTCCGAGCCGATGGGTCGCAACACCGCGGCCTGCGCCGGTCTTGCGGCCCAGGCCATTCAAAAAGTGGACCCGGAGGGCGTCTGCATTGTGTTGCCGGCCGATCACGTCATCGGCGAGGAGAAGCAGTTTCGCTCGGCGATGGCGGCGGGCGCCGAATTCGTGAGTCGTGAGGGCGGCCTGCTCACCTTTGGAGTTCGGCCCACGCGACCCGAGACCGGCTACGGCTACCTCGAGCTCGGCCTCGAGCATTCGCGCAAGGGCGAGTGGTCGATTCACCGGCTCCGACAATTCGTCGAGAAACCGGATGTCGAGCACGCCCGCACCTACCTTGATTCGGGGGGGTACCTGTGGAATGCCGGCATCTTCGCCTGGAGGGCGACCACCCTTTTGGATGAGATCCGCCGACAGATTCCCGATCTCGCAAGCGGTCTTGATCGCATCGGAGAAGCCCTCGGAACCGCTGAATCCGATGCCGTCCTGTCCGAGGTCTACCCGTCCCTTCCCGCAATTTCGCTCGACTTCGGGATCATGGAGGGCGCCGAACAACTCTGGACCCTACCAGTCAATTTCCCATGGTCGGATGTCGGCTCGTGGACGGCGTTGGCAGAGGGTCTATCCGGTGATGCCACCGCCAACGCCTCTCGCGGACGGGTGCAGGCGATCGATGCCGGCAACAATGTCCTGGTCAGCACCGGACCCGTTCTGTCGGTAGTTGGCATCGACAACCTGGTGGTGGTCGCTACCCCGGATGCGGTCCTGGTGGTGCCCAAGGACCAGGCGCAGCGGGTCAGGGAGGTCGTCGAGGGCCTCCACGACCGAGGGTGGGATGATGTCCTTTAGGTGAGTTTTGAGTTTTCAGTTTTGAGTTTTTAGTTCCGGTCCAACTCCCTTGATTTGGATAACTCAAAACTCATAACTCAACACTCAAAACTATTTCTTCTCCCTCAGGCCGTACTGCTCGAGCTTTCGGTAGAGGGTCGAACGGCCGATACCGAGCTGGCGCGCGACATCCGAGAGGTTGCCCTGGTTGTTTTCCATCGCGTGTACGATCGCCTCCCGCTCGAGTTCCTCGAGGCTCTGGGTTCCGCCTCCCCCAAGCGGCGTCGTGGACGATCCAGGTGATGGTTCGCTTTTGACGATGCCTGGCGGAAGATCGGTAAACGTCAGCTCGAGACCGGCCGAAACGAGCAGCGTGCGGTGAATCACGTTTTCCAGCTCACGTACATTTCCCGGCCAACCATGGGTCGACAACGCCTCCATCGCCTCCGGTTCGACCCTGGTTATGCGTTTGCCGGCATCGCGGGCATGCTTGTCGAGAAAATGCTCCACCAGGAGCGGAATGTCCTCGCGCCGATCGCGAAGCGGCGGCAGGGCGATCGGAAAAACCACCAGCCGGTAGAAGAGATCTTGACGGAAGGAACCGTCGTCCACCATCGATGTGAGGTCGCGGTTAGAAGCCGAGATGACGCGCACATCGAGCTCGATGGTGTCGGTTCCCCCGACCCTCTGCAGGACGCGCTCCTGCAGGACCCGCAGCAAACGAGCCTGAGCCGACGGTGACATCTCACCGACCTCGTCAAGAAAGATGGTGCCGCCCGCAGCCTGTTCGAATTTCCCGGGATGGGTAGCGACGGCCCCGGTAAAGGCACCTTTCTCGTGGCCGAAGAGCTCGCTCTCCTGGAGACCCTCCGGGATGGCTGCACAGTTGACATCAACAAAGGGGCCGTCGGAACGCATCGACGCAAAGTGGACGGCCTTGGCCACCAACTCCTTGCCGGTACCGCTCTCGCCAGAAATGAAGACCGTGATCTCGGACTCGAGGACCTTTTCGATCTGGTCATACACCTTCCGCATCGCTGCGGAGGAACCGACGATGTTGCGGAGATGATATCGGTCCGACAATTCCTCCTTGAGACGCGCAACCTCTTTTTCGAGATCTCCGTGGGACAGTGCCCGGTCCAGGGTCGTGAGCAGCCGTTCCTGGTCGACCGGTTTGACGAGGTAGTCGTATGCGCCGAGCTTGGTCACCTCAACCGCCCTGTGAACATCGTCGTCGGCGGTGATCATGAGGACCGGAAGTTTCGGATGACGGCGAACGATCTCCTTGAGAACCTCGACCCCGTCGACCTCGGGCATCATGAGATCGAGGAGAATCGCATCGGGCGGTCGCCCGGAATTGGCTAGGACCTCGGCGCCGGAGGAGAACGCATCGACGGCGTAGCCGGCTTCAGTAACGATGAATGACAGCAGCTCCCTGATCGCGGGATCGTCGTCCACTACCCAGACCAGCTCTTTGTCAGCCATCGCGCCCCCAGTGTACTTGAGAAGCTGCGGGGGAGGGAAGATCCACCCACCCGCCCGAGGAAGTGATCAGTCATCAAGTGAGCAGTGATCAGTATCGGCACGTTCCTTTGACGACTGATCACCGATCACTTGATCACTGATCACTTTTTCTCAGCCGAGGATCCCTGTGAACCAGACGGTGAGCGCCTCCATTGCGAAGTCGCCGCGCAGCGCAGTTTCCACAGCGCCGAGCTCGGCCACCGCCCCCTCGAGCTCCGAGGTTCGATAGCGACCGGCACCGCGGAAGAGCCCCCCAAGCATGTACAACGAAGGCGGTTTCGAGCCGGACCGCATGAGCGGTGACGGCGCGTCTGCCTCGATCAGCTCGAGAAGCTCTGGACCGATTCCCTTTTTGAACCGCCTGGGATACCAGTATCGATCTCTGGTCCGCTCGGGCGCCATTTCATCGATGAGCCCATTCCCAGCGGTCAGCAGCCGAAGATATAAAAGCCGTTGAAAGACCAACGAGGCCTGACCGAGAAGAGCGATGGGTACTCCCTCCGGGGTCATGATCCTCCCCTGCCGATCGCGAATCGAAAGGCCACCCGCTGTAGCGGCGACGATGTCGAGCACCGGTGTCGCCGTGCGTTCGAGCAGTGCATCCAAGACCACATCCAACGACCGCTCCTTGGGAAAGCTGAGGGCCCGCACGAGGTCCTCATCGACCGTTCCAGCAGCGCTCGCAGCAGCCAGCTTGCGGCCCTCCTGGGCGAGCAGGCGCGGCGCGAATCCGAGGCGGTCGAAGAGCAGGCGCTCCGCCGCCGGGGTGAATCGAGTCTCGCCCGCCTCCCGCGCCAAGATGCCGCGCAACACCTCGCACTGCTCGTCAGACAGGGTCACATCCTCCCAGGGCTTCGGTTGCGGCGGGAGGGAGACCCACTGAAACGCCCCGACCTTTTCAACCGCCTCGACCAGGGGTCCTTTCGGCTTTTCACCGCAAACGGCGGCCATGACCAGGGCGGTGTTCTCCGACAGACCCTCGTTGAGTACCCTGACCACCGATTCGGCATCGACCGTCGCCTCAGTCGCCTTCATTCGCCCGCCGCGACCGCGCCCCGCCGAAGTGTCGAGCCAGCTCCGGATGTCGGGCGCAAAGAGGACTCTCTGCGGAGCGAAGAGCGACGGCGAGCAGAGCTCGACGGCAAGCTCTTCGGGAGTCGTCTCCTCCCGCATGAGCTCCGGTTCGACCCCTCCCAGCTCGGCAGACGCGGATGCGAGCGCTTCACGCACCTTGACCTCGAGAAGGTAGTCGTCAGGCGATGCAAGGAGGTAGACGCGGGCCATGTTCAGGCCGGGAGATTGATGGTCGTCGTCGAAGACTCAGATTTCCCCACGATCCTGCAATTCCTGGCACTCGATACAGTGGCGGGCCCACGGGACGGCGTTGAGGCGTCCGATCTGGACCTTGTTACCGCAGGCGACGCAGACGCCGTACTCGCCCGTTTCCATGCGATCGAGAGCCTCGTCAACTCTTCGGACGAGGTCGCGCTCGGCGATGGTCAGGTGGTAGCTCAGATCCCGGATGACGGTGGATAGGGCTCGGTCACCGAGATCCGGCGCTTCTTTGCTGGTACCTTCTTTCTCACTGCTGCGTGCCGCCTGCACGAGATGAAGGAGATCTTCCCGTTTCGCCAAAAGTTGCTTGCGATAGCTTTCGCGCTGTTTCTTGTTCATCGGTCGATCCTCCGCTCGGTCGCCACCGGTCGGTTCCGTTCCGGCGACCGGATCCTCATTGTACCTGAAAACACTAGCCCGCACTTCTCACCAGCTTTCGCCGCGAGGTCTGCGAGGTGCCGTGCCCAGTTGGGTTTTCGATCTGAGGGGCGCGGAGTCGTACTTGACAGTACGTCGAGCACCCCGAAGTGAGAAAACTCTGCTGGGGGCGGTGCATCGCAGGCCGCAGCAGGAAGCTGGTGAGAAGTGCGGGCTGGATGAAATTCGACTCACTTTCGGTGGTATGCGCCCCCTGAGAGAATGTCGGTGGCGCGATAGAGTTGCTCCCACAGCATGAGACGAGCCAACAGATGGGGAAGGGTCATCGGGCTCAAGGAGAGACGCTCGTCCGCCCCATCGACAAGCTCCGGATCCAGACCCAGGTCACTGCCGATCGCGAAGAATACTCCCACGACACCCCGGTCCTCGAGACCCCCGAGCCAGTCCGCAAACGCAACGCTGTCCCGACCTCTGCCCCGTTCGTCGAGAACCGCCATCCGCCAGCCCGGTTCGCGGTGGCGGAGCATTATCTCGGCCTCGAGCCTCAGGGCGCGATGGGAGTCCTTCTCCCTCCCGCCGGTCACGGGACGCACGACATGATCCTCGGCCTTCCAACGCCGATTCACGCGTTGCCGGTAGGTTTCGATCTGTTCCTCATATGGGCTCGCCTGCCGACGGCCGAACCACGTGATGCTAACCCGCATGTCTCTCCAGTCGCCCGCATCGGCCTCACGCGCCGTTGGCCTCACCAACGCCGAGATCGTCGGCCTCGAGCCTTGGTGCATCTCCCCACAAATTGTCCAGCCCGTAATACGTGCGCCGCTCCTCGGTGAAAACATGGACCACAAAATCACCATAGTCGAGGAGAACCCAGTCCGCGTGTGACTCGCCCTCGACGTGGAGCGGTCGTCGGCCGGCATCCTTCAGCTGCCGCTGCACCTCGCCGGCTATCGCAGCGACCTGGCGATCGCTGGCGCCCGAGCAAATGAGCAAGCTGTCGGTGTAGGACGTGAGATTGCCGACCTCGAGACCCACGATCTGAAAGGCTTTTTTGTCGGCAGCAGCACGCGCAGCTGTTTGTAGGGATCCGGGGCCCTTCACGTCCGACATCATTCCTCCGTCCCGGTAATCGGCGCGTAGAGACCATACTTTTCGATATAGGTGTGAACCTCATGCGGTACCAGCTCGCGAATTGGCAGCCCGCGACTCTGACGGTCGCGGATCGAGGTTCCGGAGATCGGGAAGGGCTCGTGATTCAACAGGTACACCGTTAACTCCTCCGGATCGAGAACCTGCTCGAAGGGCTCGACAATCCGTGTGCGCGGCAACAATCGTTCGGGCACCCGCTCCTTGAGCTTCTCACCCCACATATGGGCACGGTGCAGGACCACCAGATGGACCGAGTCCACCAGCTCCTCCCAGAGCTCCCAGGTGGCAAGCTGGGAGTACGAGTCCGAGCCGAGGATGAAGTAGAGCGTGGCATCCGGGAAACGCGCCTGGAAACGCCGGACCGTCTCCACCGAGTACGTGGGTTGGGGGGCGAAGACCTCGTCGTCGGAGGTAAAAAAATTATCATATGGCAAGGTCGCCATCGCGACCATGGCGAGACGGTGGGTGACGGCGGTCAGCGGCGCTGCATCCTTGTGCGGCGGCGAGCCTGCCGGAACGAAGTGCACTGCTTCGAAGTGAAAGGTCTCCTGGGCGCGCACCGTCGGCACAAGATGACCGAGATGAAAGGGATCGAAGCTTCCGCCGTAAATCGCGATTCGCCGTGTCATGGCTCTGCCTTGACCTCCTCTACCAAACCGAACAGCAATTCCAGCAACCGATTGATTCCCTCCCCGGTCACCGCCGAAATAGGCCGTGACAAAACCCCGTGGGCATCGCCGACAGCCTTCAGCTTCGCGAGCGCCGCCTCTCGATCGGCCACTGCATCGAGCTTGGTGCCGACCAGTACCCAGGGTCGCATCTCGAGCGGCGCCGCATGAGCTTCGAGCTCGGACCGAATAGTATCAACTCGGTCCTCCAGCGGGGTCTCCTGAGAAAGATCGACAAGATGGGCAAGTACCGGACATCGTTCCACGTGGCGCAGGAACTGCGTCCCCAGACCTGCACCCTCGTGGGCGCCCTCGATCAGCCCCGGAATGTCAGCCATCACCAGTGTGCGGAGCTCGTCGCCGGGGGCCGTCACGACCCCCAGGTGCGGTTCGACCGTCGTGAAGGGATAATCTGCGACCTTCGGCCGGGCTGCGGAAAGCCGCGACAGCAGCGTGGACTTGCCCGCGTTGGGCAAACCAACGAATCCCACGTCGGCGAGCAGTTTGAGCTCGAGGTCGAGATCGAACTCCTCGCCAGGCCCACCGTCTTCGGCCGATCGCGGGGCACGGTTGGTAGATGAGGAAAAGCGAGCGTTTCCGCGCCCGCCGCGACCGCCGCGGGCTACCACGAGCTCCTCGCCATGCGCCACGAGATCACCGAGCAACTGGTTCCCGGCGGTGGTGCGGACCACCGTGCCGGGCGGTACTCTCAACGTGACGCCGGCGCCGCCGGCGCCGGTCTTGTTCGAACCCCTCCCGTTCTGCCCCCGCTCGGCCCGCACCAACCGCCGATTGTGGAGATGGAGGAGGGTGTTGAGACCTTCGTCGACGATGAGGGTCACACTTCCACCACGCCCGCCGTCACCACCATCCGGCCCGCCCCGTGGGACGAATTTCTCGCGTCTGAATGAAACGCAGCCGTTGCCGCCGTCTCCCGCACGCACTGTGATCCGTACCGAGTCAACAAGCATGCTTCACTCACAAAGAGAGTGCGACGCAGCCGCGCTCGTTGCCTCGTTTTGAGATGTCATAGGGTTGCGCGAAAGTCCCACCTGCGATGAGTGGTTCTCAGTTGACGACGATGCTGATGAACCGACCGTGGCGACCACGGTTCAGAAATTTCACCTGGCCAGCCGAGGTCGCAAAGAGGGTGTCGTCGCCGCCCCTTTTAACGTTCTTTCCAGGTTTGAAATGGGTACCGCGCTGGCGGACCAGAATGGTCCCGCCCGTGACCTGTTGTCCGTCACCAACCTTGGTGCCGAGACGCTGGGCGTTCGAGTCGCGACCGTTTCGGCTCGAGCCCTGTCCTTTTTTATGCGCCATGGTGTCTCCTACGCCTCGATGGCCTCGACCCGAACCCTGTAGTAGTCCTGCCGATGGCCGTTCTTCCGCTTGTATCCCTTGCGGCGCTTCTTCTTGAATACGATAATCTTGTCACCACGAACCGGCGCCACAACACGGCTTCGCACCGACACACCCTCAACCACCGGCTGGCCGACGCGAACGGCGTCGTTCATGCTGACAAGCATCACCCGTTCGAAGACCAAGTCATCGCCCATCTTGAGATCGGGCTGGGTGCGCTCCACCAGCAGCTCATCGCCCGGGCTCACCCGGTACTGCTTGCCGCCGTGCTCAACTACTGCATAATCGCTCATTCGACACCTCTCCCCAGTCAAAGGGGTTGTATTTGTACCAGACACGCCATTTGGTGTCAATGTTCTGGATGCCGGATGCCGGATGCCGGATGCAGCATGAATTGGCGTGATGCTTTGTCAAGGGGGATACGGACGGATCTGGTATCCGGTATCTGGCATCTGGTATCCGGATGGGTGGGCGGATCCAGCATCGAGCATCCAGTATCAGAATCCAGGAGCCCGGTCTCGCTGTGGGCGCTGGCCGCCCTGGCTGCGGGTACCGGGGCTGCGCTGCGACCGCATCTCCTGCATCCGGCGTTTGATTTCCTCGATCTTCTGCCACTGCTCGTAGGTCAGAATCAGGCGCACCTCGAGCAACATCTCGAAGCGTTCGTTCTCCAGCTTTTGGCGTGCGGTCTGAAAAACAGCATAAGCCGCCCGCACCGGCGCCGGGTCAAAGACCTTCTGGTCTACCGAGCTTGCGAGATCGAGCCCGGCCTTATCGACATCGGCCTTGAGATCGATCATCCGCCGTGCATGTAAGAAGACCGCATCTCGAATCTGACCCTGCTGCTCTTCGGTCAGCCCGATTCGGCTTATCACGCGTTGGTCCTCCCACCACTTGCCAGGCGGCAGATTGAAATCGTTCGCCGCCAACGGGGCTACCACCGCGAGAAACACGATGATGATCAATACGTTTTTCATGCTCTTCATGGCTGCCTCCACTTCCGCCCCCTCACGACGTTCCGTTTTCAAAAACCGCATCGTCCAACCCCGGTTCGATGAGCTCGAAGCCGGGGATGGAGTCGTCGGCCAGGACTGCGTCCACCTCGGCCAGGATCTGTTCCACGGGTATCTCGGCATTGGTCGCACGATCGGCCGGCGGCGGCGTCCACAGCACCCTGAGCCCAATCGCCGCCACCAAGATCGCAGCTATTGCGAGCAACGGACGAACCCATCGCCGATACCGCTCTCCGGCGGTTGACGCCGACGACAGCCGCAGCAGGACCTCCTGCCGCTGTTGATCCCAGTTCGGGACCCCGGCTTCGAGGCTCTGCCGTCGCGCGTCGATGAGCTCCCGCATCGACGACACCTGCTGGCGGCAGCTCAGACACGAAGCGAGGTGCTCCTCGGCCGCCGGTTCGAGCTCGAGGCCGGACATCGCTGTTGTCATTTCGTGATCATCGAGATGGGTCTTCATCGGTATGCTCCCAGTTCTTTGCGCAGCCGGTGTACTGCCCGGTGCAGCTGTGTCTTCACGGTCCCTATGTGGACGTCGAGCGCCGTCGCGATCTCCACGAGCTCCATCTCGGCGTAGAAACGGAGCCGGAAGATCTCGCGCTGACGCGGTGGCAGGCTCTCCTCACCGGCTTCGAGAGAGGCCACCGCCTGGCGCTGCATGAATCTCGCCTCCGGCCCCGCCTGGTCGTCCGGGACCTGCTCGAGAATGCCGGCGCCCTCCCCGTCTTCCGGCTCGTCCGCGACCAGTGTCGCTCGGCGCCGCCTCCGCAGGTCGTCGAGGCATGTATTGATGGCGATCCGGGTCAGCCAGGTCGAAAACGCAGCCTGGCGATCGAAGTCGTCGATCTTGGTGAAGGCCTTGACCAGACTGTCCTGGGCCGCCGCATCGGCTTCATCTTGGCCGACATACTGCCGGCACACCATCCACACCCGTCGCTGATGGCGGGTGACCAGCTCGCCAAAAGCGTCATGATCACCGTTCTGCGCCCGCAGAACCAGCGCGTCGTCCTCTTGGGAAAGATCAGTTCGAGATGGGTCCATGGCTCCTGCTCGCAACACAACCATACGACGTCCAACTCGGATTTTCGTTGACACCGGCGAAGGAAGAGGAGCGGAGAAGCAGAGGAGCACGAGCGCGCTGGCGTGTTCAGCGGAGGTGCCTGCCTCCCGTATGACGATGTCCTCATCGTCACATCGGCGTGCCTGGCATCCTCTCGGGAAGCGCGATGATAGAGAACCGCTCCGAAGTCGGAAACGCGCCCGACGATCGTGACCGGGCCAAACCACATTCCAATTCGGCTATGGACTAACCCTCCGGCACTACTACCGTGAGCGCCCCCGGCACGACCTCGAACCGCGCCACCGGCGGTTCTAGCACTACCGAGTTCCCGTCGAGGTGCGCCGGCAGCGGCTCGTCGAAGTGGAGCTCGAGCCACGGCGCCTGTAGCTCGTGAGTTCCCTTCATCGTGCCCAACCGACCTCGCATGGCGGCCGTCAACCGCGCCAAACGACCGAGAGGACCAACCTCCTCCACCAGGCAAACGTCAAGAAGCCCGTCATCGGGGATCGCGGCCGGCGTCAGGGCGAAGCCGCCTCCGGTGGTCGGCCCGCCGTGGACCGCGAGGATCAGCAGGGTCCCCTCGAAATTTCGGTCCTCGGTGACCATCCGGACCTTTTGCATGCGATAGCGGAAAAGAGCCGACAGGGCGGCCATCAGATAAACGACGAAGCCGCGCACCCATTTGATTCCCGCCGCGCGATTGTTGATATCACCGGTGAGGCCGACGCCGATGGCGTTGAGCCCGATCCGGTCTCCGATTCGGATGAGGTCCACGGGTTTGCATCGGCCGTTGGTCGCGACTCGTGCCGCCTCTTCGAGGTCTGCCGGGACACCGAGGGTCCGCGCCGTGTCGTTACCGGTGCCGAGGGGGAGGATCGCGAGCTCGCCGACTCCGGCGCGGTGCAGCCCCTCCGCCGCCTCACACACCGTGCCGTCACCGCCCGCAACCACGACACGTTCGACACCCTCGGCAATGGCCGCGGCCGCGAGCTCGGCGGCGTGGCCCGGCGCCTCGGTGAAGACCACGGGTACCTCCAGCCCCCACTCGGCGAGGCGCTCGGCCGTCGCGGCCCACTCGCGGCCGAGCCGACCTCCCGCCGCAGCCGGATTGACGATGATCCGCATGGAGATAGCTTAACCTGTACAATCGTCGCGCCGGCTTCTTGTTTGTCCGATGTCCGCAACTCTACCAGCCGAGGTGAAGTGTGTTCGAGTTCGCAATCGTGGTCCTCTTCGCGCTCGCCATCGCCGACCTAATCGTTGGTGTCAGCAACGACGCGGTCAACTTTCTCAACTCATCGATCGGTTCGAGGGTCGCGCCACGCACCGTGATCATGGTCATCGCAAGCCTCGGCATGCTCGCCGGCGTAACCTTTGCGTCTGGCATGATGGAGGTGGCCCGCAAGGGAATCTTCCACCCGCAGTTCTTCACCATGCCCGAGCTGATAACGATATTTCTCGCCGTCATGCTCACCGATATCATCCTGCTTGACCTTTTCAACACCTTCGGTCTCCCGACCTCGACCACGGTCTCGATCGTTTTTGAGCTCCTCGGCGCCGCGGTCGCGGTCTCCCTGTTGAAGATCGGCCAGGCTGGTGCCCCCTTCCGCGAAGTCGTCAACTACATCAACACGAGCAAAGCACTGGCCATCATTTTTGGAATCTTGTTGTCGATCGGGGTGGCTTTTATCGTCGGAGCCTTGGTGCAAATTGCCACGAGACTCCTCTTTACATTCGACTATGAGAAACGGTTGAAACGATACGGGGCGCTGTGGGGTGGCGCTGCCCTTGCGTCGATCATCTACTTCATCCTCATCAAAGGCGCCAAGGGATCCTCCTTCATTACTCCCGATACCCTGGCCTGGATCAAAGGCCACAGCGGTCTTATCCTCTCAGCATCCTTCGTTTTCTTTACCGTCCTGCTGCAACTCCTCATGACCCTCACCCGAGTCAACGTTCTCAAGGTTGTCGTCCTGGTAGGCACCTTTGCCCTGGCCATGGCGTTTGCGGCGAACGATCTCGTCAACTTCATCGGCGTGCCGTTGGCTGGTCTCGCCGCGTATGTGGAGGCCGGCGCCGCAGCGAATCCGATGACGGCCACAATGGAGGCGCTCCGGCAGCCGGTCCAGTCCAGCACCCTCTTCCTCTTGATCGCCGGCGCCATCATGGTCGCGACGCTGTGGCTGTCCCGCAAGGCGAGAACCGTCACGAGAACCGAGGTGCGCCTCGGTCGACAAGAGGAAGGCTACGAGAGGTTCGAGTCCACGGTACTGTCACGCGCCATTGTCCGACTCGTGTCATCGGTTTTCGAAACCGGAGGGCGGTTGGCGCCGCCCGCCGTTCGCCGGTGGGCGAATACTCGGCTCGACCGTTCAGACTTTCGGCCCGCGCCGTCTGCCGACGGCACGGTGCCGTCATTCGATCTGGTCCGCGCCGCCGTCAATTTAATGGTGGCGAGCGCGTTGATCTCTCTCGCCACCTCGCTCAAGCTTCCGCTGTCCACCACCTACGTCACCTTCATGGTCGCCATGGGGACCTCGTTCTCGGACCAGGCGTGGGGGCGGGAGAGCGCCGTGTATCGCGTCAGCGGTGTGTTGACGGTGATCGGCGGTTGGTTCTTCACCGCCATGATGGCGTTCACCGTTTCCGGGGTCTTTGCGGTCATCATCTACTTCGGCAAGATCTGGGGAATGATCGGTATCGGCGCCGTGGCGATCCTGCTGTTGGCCCACACCCGAGACCTCCACCGTGTTCGCGAGAAAGAAGAAACCGCCCTGGATGTCTTCAACCTGCGCAAGATCAGCGATGCGACAGCCGCGGCCCGCACCACCTTCGAGCACACCGGGATCTTTCTGCGCGAGGTCCAGAAAATCCTCGAGACCGCGTTTTCGGGGCTCTTTGTCCTCGATCGACCCAAGCTCAAGACCGCCCGCGAGGGACAGCGAGGGCTTCAGCGTTGGTCCAACATTATCGCTGCCAACATTTTCAAGGTTCTTCGTCTCCTCGGCCGTGATGAAAAGGTCACCGATACCGAACGATTCGCGCAAGCGATCAGCGCCCTCCAGGAGATCAGCGAAAGCGTTCGCGACGTCGCCCTCAGATCCTATGTCCATGTCTCGAATAACCACTCGGGTCTGCTGGACTCGCAAATCGAGGAGCTGGACCAAATCTTGCGGAAGACGCTCGAAATTCTCCACCGGACCGCGGAGACCATGACTCGCAAGGCCCCGCCGAACTATGAAGTTGTCGCGGGACTGACTCGCGAGCTCCGCGGGTTGGTACACGAGTTCGACAAGAATCAGATCCGCCGGATTCAGGACAACTCATCCAAGACCCGCCTGAGCATCCTCTCCTACAGTCTTGCGTGGGATTGTTTGAAGATCGCGGAGCAGACGGCAAATCTGCAGACCGTCTTCGAAGATCCTTTCCGACCCGGCGATGCCGAGGAACCGGCGGCCGACATACCCATCTGAGGCTGGTCGCTGCTACCATGACGCGTCCGTTACGAGGCTGCACGCCTCGTATGAGTTGGGGTTTTTCACCGGAGGTCTCTCGAAAGATGAGCGACAGCGGCGAGTTGCAGACAGAGCGCGAAACAGGGATGTCGTTCTGGCAGGGCACCGGGGCCCGCGTGCTGACGCTTCTGTTTCTTCTCTATGGCTTTTTGGTCAGCATCGGACTGCTCAGCAAGGCGTTCACGATGTTCTCGGGCGGCTTCGTCAACAATCTGATCGCGAGCGCCTCCAATCCTCTCCTCGGTCTCTTCGTCGGCATTCTGGCAACGACGCTCGTCCAGTCGTCGTCAACCACGACCTCGCTGGTGGTGGCCATGGTGGGCAGCGGCAGCATGCCCATCCACACCGCAATCCCGATCGTCATGGGGGCCAACATCGGCACCTCGGTCACCAACACCCTGGTCAGCCTCGGCCACCTTTCCCACGGGCGAGAGTTCGAGCGCGCCTTCGCGGCCTCGACGGTTCACGACTTCTTCAACATCTTCGCGGTGGTCATCCTCTTTCCGCTTCAGGTAACAACCAACTTCCTCGGTATTCTCGCCGCCGACATGGCGGAGATCTTTCAGGAGATGGGCGGACTCACGTTCGCGAGCCCTCTCAAGATTGTCACCGGTCCCGCGGTCAATGGGTTGACCCACACCCTGGACGGACACCCGTGGATTCTGCTCGTTCTCGCGCTGTTGATCATGGCTGCATCGTTGCGCTATCTGGTGGTGGCCCTCAAAAAGATTGTTCTCGGTCGCGTGGAGGCGTTCTTCGATCAAACCCTCTTCGCCAATGCCGGACGGTCCATGCTCTTCGGTCTCCTCATCACCGTCGTCGTACAGTCCTCCAGCATCACGACATCGCTCGCCGTGCCGTTGGCAGGGGCTGGGATTCTCACCCTCGTCCAAATTTTTCCCTACACCCTCGGCACCAACGTCGGCACGACCATCACGGCGATTTTGGCAGCCCTCGCGGTGGGCGAGATCAGTGCGGTGACGGTGGCCTTTGCCCACCTGCTCTTCAACATCTGCGGTATCGCGGTGATCTGGCCGATTCCCGCGATTCGCCGAATTCCGCTCCGGCTCGCCGGTGACTTCGCAGCGATCGCCGCCAACCACCGCTGGTTGGCCGTCGCGTACATCGCCGTCTTTTTCTATGCCGTGCCGTTCGCGGCGATTCTGATTTTGAGGTGAAAGATGCTCAACCAATTTTTCGAGCTGTTTCGCAAGGACAACATGTTGCAGCAGGCCCACGACCGGTCACTCGAAATGCTGGAGGCGGACCGGGAGATGTTTCTCGCCGCGGCGAGCTCGCTCCGCGAGCACGACGACGCGCGGATCGAGCTCGACATCTACGCCAAGGACCAGCTCATTAACGCCTACGAGCGCGAGGTCCGGCGCAAGGTGCTGACTCACCTCGTGCTGAGTTCGAGCCGCAACATCGCGGCGGGTCTGGCCCTGGTGAGCATCGTCATCGATATCGAGCGAATCGGCGACCTGACCAAGAACATCGTCGATCTCGCCCTCAACCATCCGGGCCGGCTCGATTGCGGCAGCCTCGAGGGGGACATCCGCAAGATCGAGACCACGGTCAAAACGATGTTCACGCTCCTGATCGAAGCTTTTCCTGATGGCGATGAGGACAAGGCCAAGGAGGTGATGTCCGAGCACTGGTGGATCGCCCGGCGCTCTGACGAGATCCTCAACATACTCATCGCCCGCTCGGCGCCCGACCTCGTGTGCAACGAGGCCGTCAGCACGGCGCTCTATGTGCGGTTTCTGAAGCGGATCTCAGCCCACCTGATGAACATCGCGTCGAGCATCGTCAACCCCTTCGATCGAATCGGCTTCCGGGAAGGCGACCTGGACAACCCGACTGACGACGAGTGATCCTCAACGGCTCATCTCAGAATACGATGATGTAGTCAATCTGCAGGCGGTCCATCTTCGGCCACAGGTGGAATACGGGTTTGGTGTGGTACCACGTAACGTTGAAGTAAGACTTCTTGACAAAACCCATCCTGATGTCGAGCCGGTAGCCATCGACGTCGGATGCCATGGTCGTGTCCGACTGGGCGAAGACGTAGAACAGGGCGTCGGGCTCCGAGTAGTAGCGCGAGAATCGGAACATCATTTGGTAGGGCTCCTTGTAGCCACCCACCTCGACGCGCGCGAAGTAGCCCGTGTCGTACTCCTTGCCGAGGCCGCGGGCGCCGGTGTTGTAGTAGCCGAAAAGATGGAGCTTGATCGGCCATCGTTCGTTCTTCGCCCATGTCCAGTTGACAAAACCGTTGACTATCTCGAAGCCGCTTATGAGTTGATCCTCGTCGTCGAGCAGATTGGTGACCCTGTTGCCGTGGAGCTTGCCGCTGAGCGTCAGATCAGCCACCAGCTGCGGCCGGTACCAGTTGTCGTAGCCCATACCGACCTTGAAAGTGCCGATAGAATCCGACCCGAAAACGCCGTAGGCCTGTCCACCGAGGACGAAGGCGTCCTTCTCGTTCTTCGACTCCTCGAGGATGTACTGGTAGAGATCAGCCTTGAGCGGGCCGAAGCTGAACTCCTCCATCGCTCCTTCCACGGTCACGTCATCGTCCCACTGCATGTCGGTGACGACCCACTTCTTGTGGGCATCGAACTTACCGAAGGTGAGGTCGAGCCAGTCGGTCGGGTGGAGCCCGGCAAAACCCTCGGAGATGGAGATCGGGATCAGTGAAAAGCCGCCGTCGAATGTGGAGTTGTCGGACACCGGATCCAAGGGATCACCGCTGCGGAGTTGGAGACCGACATCCATCCAATCCGTAATGTCGGTGTAGATCCCGGGCCGGATTCGGGCTCGGAAACGCCCCCGCCTGTCGTTTGGCGAAATGCCCTCGACCCAGAAGATCTCGGTGCGTAATCGCAGGTCACCCCGGAAATCGAAGCGGTCGTACCACTTCTCGTCGTCCTTCGCGGTGACTTTTTCATCGATCGGAGCGATGGACGGCGCGGTCGCAATCTCTCGTGGTGGCGTTGTCGCCACAACGCGTGGTGGTACTGCCGGTGCCTGCTCCGCCGCCCGTTTTCGATCGTACTCCGCCTGCACCGAGAGGGCCTCCTCCATCGTGATCAACCCCCGTTTCACAAGGAGCTCGAGCAGAGGGTCGAGCTCAGGCTCCTCGGCCCCGGCGCCGAGGACGCCTAATAGAACCACCGCCAACACGGCGCCCCAAATTCTCCATCGCTTCATCCGGCTCCCCCTCGGCGGTCACGCCTCAACCGCCTACGCCGAGGGCCGAGGGTAGATGAGGATCGGGACGATGTGAAGCCCATTGCCGCTTCCGGCCGGCCTCCCCGTTCCTCGTTGCCTTTCCTTCAACGACGTTGAGAGGAATGCGGGTCAGTCGAGCACCACGGTCTTCCGCAAGGCGTAGGGCCCCCCGCGGGCATCGTCGCGGTAGATCTCGACCGTGACATCGTCGCCAACGATCACCCGCATGAAAGTCGATCTGGTCTGACCCCGGCCCTTGATCTGAGCCTCGTAGTAGCGGTCGCGGGCCGTGGGATCGTGGTTGTACTCGTCGTGGAATTGGGCCAAGGTCTGGGTGACGGGCTGATCCTCCAGTCCCAGGTACTTGAACCACTTGTCGACGCTGTACGCATCCTCCCTATACAGTCGTCTGAGTGCGGTCGATTCGCTCTCGCCGCGCTTCCGTCCCTCGTCGATTGCCGTTTGAGTCGCCTCGTACATCGCATCGGCGTAGGAGGCCTGCTCCAGGCCCCTGGCATGTCCGGGATCGAGCTGCCACAGACCGTTGATCTTGGCGTACGAGGCGTTGTGGGTATGGGCGCAGATGTAGGCATCGACACCGTGCTTCATCAGCAGACGGTAAAGCTCGAACGCGTTCTCCGGATCCTGGTCGAGCGAGTCGCCCTGGTGGCGGATGCGGCCGTTGTCCATGTCCGGCATCGGCACCAGCGGCTCGTGGCCGATGACGAAGATGTGCTCCTTGGCGGTCGCGGCGAGATCGGCCTCGAGCCATTCCATGAGCTCCGGGACAACATCGCCCTTCGTCCCCCAGTCCTTCACGCCGTCGAAGTAGAGATTGAGGACTGCAAAGTGGCTGTTTCCCCAATCGAACGAGTAGGTCGTCGCCTCGCAGCCCGCCGGACCGTGGTTGACCACCTTTGGCACGGTCATGGCGTAGGCTCTGAGGTAGCGCATGGAGGACGGCGACTCAAGCTCGTGATTGCCGATCGCCGGGTACCACGGGTAGTCCTCGCCGAAGTACCGGTCGAGCATCTCCCGAGGCGCCGTCGGCGGGTCGGCGTCAAGATCACCGGGGCTGATCATGAACGACCCCGGACCCACCGCCTTGATCGCCTCGCAGGCGTCCGAGAAGCCGTCGGCGGCGGCGCTTCTCATGTCCGCAGCGATGATGAACGTCAGCTCGCCGGACCCGTCATCGGCGGCGACCATGCCGGCAACCGCCAAGCCGAGAACAATCGCGATCAGCGCGGTCTCAATCAGTCGGTGGAATTTCATAGTAACCGTTGCCTTTCTCGTAGTTTTCCTGGCGCTGCATGGAGTCGTCGCTGACCTTGGCCGGCCATGAGACCACCCCGTTGACCAGCTCGTCGGCGCGGAGCACGAACGGCGCCCACACGTTGCGCCCCTGGATGTCGAGCACTCGATAGATCAGCCGCGGCTGATCATCGAGAATGAAGTCGATGATACCGATGCTGCTGCCCTGAAAGTAGACCGGCCTTATCCTCCGCTCCGGTCGTCGCTCGAGCCAGCTGTCGGGCGCTTTCTGGGCAAAGGGCGAGCTGACCAGATCGTAGAGGTCGTAGCCGCCTTCATCCGACCACGGGATAACGTTGAGCTCGGCGATGTGGCTGTCACCCGAGAGCAGCACCACGCCGCTGATCTCGTGGTCGCGGATGAAGTCGAAGATATGGTTGCGCTCGGTGAGGAAGGCCGCCCACGAATCGCCGGTCGGTCCCTTGGAGTTGCTCCAACCGCCGCCGGAAACCAGCACCTTGAAGATCGCGGTGCTCTCCTCGAGTTCGGACTCCAACCACGCAAGTTGGGCCGCGCCGAGTTGGGTCTTTCCCGATGTGTCGGGCGCATCATCGGGGTCGCGGTACCAGCGGTCGTCGAGGAAGAAGAATTCGACCTTCCCCCAGGTGTACGAGAAGAAGATGCCCTTGGCATCGGGCAACCCGTAGGAGGGGTTTGCCCAGTACTGCTTGAAGATCTCCAGCGCCTCTTCCTTGATCGGGTTCCGGCGGTCGTGATCATTCAGGCCGTAGTCGTGGTCGTCCCAGACCGCGAGGTTCGAGATGTTGTGAATGACGGGCTGCAGAGACGCCACGTCCCGCATCCGCCGGTACTGCTCGCGCAGGATGTCGGAATCCAGGGAGTCGCTGTAGACATTGTCCCCGAGCCATAGCAGGAGATCCGGCGCGGCGCGGGAAACCACCGACCATAGGGGCTGGACGCGGTCGTTCGCAAAGCGGGCGCCGGAGCCGAACGCGACCCGGAGACCGGCGGCGGCCCCGTCCGCCGGCGCGGTTCGCAGCCTGAACGGCGGGTAGTCCTTGAGGTACTTGTCGACAGCGCCGTCGACCTTGACCCGGTAGAAGTACTCAGTGTTTGGTTCGAGATCCTCGATCACGACCACTACCGTGTAGTCCCCCGATTTCGAGGCGAGCACCGGTTCGGTGGTCTCGAACGACTCCAACAGAAAATCGGTGCCGTAGTCGATCGCGACCGGGTACGGGCCGCTCACCCGCACCCAGATCCGGACATTGTCCTCGCTCACCGCACCGACCATCGGCCCCTGCATGACTCGCGGATATCCCACCCAGTTCGCGGTCACGGCCGAGGCCGCCGGAAGCAAGAAGAACAACCCGAGCGATAGAAAAATGAACGACCGGTGAATCAGAGTTGGTGTCTTCATGACTGTTCCCTTTCCCCTCGGGTCAGAATACCCACGACAGCTTGGTGAAGAGGGAGTCTCCCTGCTCGGATGGCTCCCCGAACTCGGAGGTTCCCTTCTGGTAGGCGATCTGCAACGAGCCGAACGGCGGCAAGAACCGCCACACCCCGAGGAGCTGGACGTTTTCCTTGCTGATCACCGAGTTGGTCTGCACAAAGAGCGAGATGAAGAGATTGTTGGTGAAGTAATAGTTGGAGCGGAGCACGTGGATCCAGGTGCTTTCATTCTCCGGGTCCGGATCGAGCTCGAGCCAGGATAGTTCGTAGGAGAGTTCCCACGCTTTCGACAAGCGGTATTGAAGCTCGAGCCCGGCGAGCTGGAGATCGCTGCCGAAGTTCCTGCCCGTGCCGTAGCTGACGAAGATCGCCCGGCCTGCCCGGTTGTCGTATCCGAACTTGACGCTCGCGATCGAGTTGTCGTACTCCATCTCCTCGAGCCGAAACTCATCGACGTACGCCAGTTCGACCTCCCAGCGGCTCGAAAAGACGAACTCCACCTCGGCCTCGCTCTCCTCTCGCCGCAGCACCCCCTCCTGGCTGGTGTAGCGGTTGTAGTTGAGATCGCCCTTGATTTTTTCGAGGACACCCTTGTCGAACCAGAAGGTGTGCTTGATGTTCGCGTCCCATTCCTTCCGGTCGTCGTCCCTCAGGAAGCCGATGGCGTTGACGTTCTCGCCCAGCCCGGCGTCGAGGGAACCATAACGGATGTGAAAATGGGTGTTGGCCGAGTCATACGCAGGACGGAGAAACCATCCCACCGTGCCGTCGTTGGTCGGTCCGTGCGAGCGGACGAGTTGGCCGGTCATGCCAAGCGTATCTGTGAAGTAGAGAGTTGTATCGATGCCGACCGAGCCGATATTTTCCCCCTCGGCCTGCCGGTTGGCCGCCAGCAATCCGATGGTCGACGGACCAAAGACCCCGCGCTGCACCCGCAGCACGGTGTAGTCGGCGGCAACGCTCGATACCGTCCCATCCGCCTCCTCCGAAAAAAGATCGGCTCGGGTAGCGAGGACGGAGAAATCGAACCCTCCAAGCGCGCCGACCATCTTCCCGCCCGCGGTGATGTCGCCGATCCGCCGGCTGTAGAACTGGGTGATCCTTTGGTCGAACATCTCCAGACCCTCGAGGAAGAACGGCCTTTTCTCCGGCAGCTTGAGTTCGAACCGGCTCAGGTTGATCTCTTCCACGTCGGCCTCGATCAGAGCGAAATCCGGATTGACGGTGATGTCGGCGCTGAGGTCGCTCGAGATCCGAAATCTGATATCGCCGCCGAACTTGGTGTCGACGCCCCGCCCCTTTTCAGCCACGACGAGCCCGTACGGGATGACCGCGAACTTCTTCAGCCCCTGCGGCTCGACGGCGAGGCCGGTGAGAACCCCAAACTCCGAGACTCTCCAGATGGACTCACCCGGACCCGACCACAGGGAGGTTTCGAGCCGTCGGGGAACACGACGGCGGAAGTTGACGCCCCAACTGACGTCGCCGCCGCTTTCGAATCTGAGTATGCGCAAGGGGATCTCAAACTCGACAGACCATCCCTCATCGGTCCGCGTCGAGGCGCATGTCCACGTCCCGTCCCAACGATCGTCGTCCACCCGGCCGTTGTCCGCGACCTTGCCATCCGCCTGCACGCCCAGAAGATTGGTCGCAAAATAGTAGGCGGTCCGTCGGTCGAGATTGGTGTCGAGCAGGAGGGTCACCGAGTCGTCATTCTTGAGGTTTCCGTCCCGCGAGGTGACCGCCGCGCCGATTCTGCCGGGGTTCGGATCGAAGCATCTGAAGGCCACGTAGAGAGCCTCCGAGGTGTAGCCGACCAGCACGACCGTACGGAAGGGCGATGGCGCCCCGAAGTCGGGTTGGAACTGCAAAAAACCCTCGACGGTCGCGGCCGCATCCCAGGCCTCGTCGTCGAGGACCCCGTCGATCACCGGCGCAGTCGGAATCACCACGCCGGGAATGTCCGAGACCTCGGCGCCGAACACACCTAGGGATCCAGAAACCAGCGCCGCAACCAGCGCGGTCTGGATCAGGCAACGATACCTGTCATCCACGGTGGGCTTCCGGCACGTACTCGGCGAGTCTGGGGTCAGCAAAGACCGGCTGCAGACGGGCAAAGCGCTGCAGGCCGCCCTCGAGAGGCACCTCCGGCCACGAGTCACCAATGAGAGGCTGTGCGTAGCGTAGGAATTCATCGCTGACATCGATGCGAGACGGCGTAATCCACTCCTCGGGGTACGAACGCTCGGAGTTGGCCACGACTTCGAGCGGCACCTTGTCGTAGCGCACCCCATAGGCCGTGCCAGGCTCGCGCAGGATGGTGGCCATAAAGCCCGAACCATCGTTTGCCGCGACCACCACCGCGTGCCGGCCGACCTCGTAGGCCTCCTCGAGGTCCACCGTCGATGCATAGACGATACTGTCGCGCTGGTCGGTGCCGGGAGTGTTGCCGCGCGCCGAACCGCGTGCCGAAAGCCCGACCCGGTTGAGGTGGTTGACGACGATCTGGGCCACGGTCATCTCGCTGGAGGAGAAGGTCGTGTGGCCGAAGCTGTCCCTACGCTCGCCGATCTCACCGACGTCGAAGCCCTCGCTGACGACCACCAGGGCCCGGCCTCGTTGCTCGAGGGTGTCGTTCACGTGGTCGGTCAGTGCCTCGAGGCCGAGTCCGGACTCGCGGAGGAATATCAGGAGCGGCATCTCCCGGTCCGGGTCCGCGAGCCGTGCCGCCGCCGGGATAAAGCCGATCTTGCGGCCCATCGCCTGCATCACCAGCACTGGATCCGAGGGCGACGAACCGGCATTCTCCTCGTTCGCGTTCTGCACGTTGAGCGCCCAGTAACGGGCCACGCTGCCGTAGCCCGGGGTGTGGTCGATGAGCCGGAAATCGGAGTCGCCGACATCGTTGTCGATGGTCTTCGGCACTCCGGTCGCCACCACCTCGAGACCTCGCTCGCGGGCGAGCTCGGCCACCTTGTGGGCGGTGTCCATCGAGTCGTTGCCGCCGATGTAAAAGAAGTAGCCGACCCCATGGGTTTTGAGGACCTCGACGATACGCTCGAGGTCCTCGTCCTGTCCGGCCTTGAGCTTGTAACGGCAGGTCCCGATCGAACCCGCGGCCGGAGTCGTTCGCAGGAGGGCGATCTCCGCCGGATCCTGCGCGCTGAGGTCGAGCAATTCCTCGCGCAGCACACCTTCGATCCCGTGATAGCCGGCGTAGACCGTCCCGAAGGACTGTGGCAGGTCGCGACATGCCTCGATGACCCCCAGCAGAGAGCTGTTGATGACCGGCGTCGGCCCACCCGACTGGGCAACGACCACGTTTTGGGGACCAGCCATGTCAGTATCCTCCTGGCGCCAGGTCAGCAGTATTCCGTATCAGCGGCAAGTGATCAGTGTTTAATCGTTGGTTCGGTCTGATCACTGATGACTGATCACCGATGACTTGCTCCGTCATGCGTCGTAGGTCCTCGCCGTGACATCCCCACCATGCCCGGTCCAGTCGGTGTGGAAGAACTCGCCGCGTTCGCGGTCTACCCGCTCGTAGGTGTGGGCGCCGAAGTAGTCGCGCTGCGCCTGCAGTAAATTGGCCGGAAGCCGCCCATGGCGGTAACCGTCGAAGAAGGCGAGGGCGCTTGACATTGCCGGTACAGGAATCCCCAGCTCCACCGCCTTCGCCACCACCCGTCGCCACGCGGATTGTGCTGCCTCGATCTGCTCTTTGAAATACGGATCGAGGAGCAAATTGCTGAGCTCTGGTTCGCGGTCGAAGGCCTCCTTGATCTTGCCGAGGAAGGCTGAGCGGATGATGCACCCGCCGCGCCACATGAGCGCGATGCCGCCGTTGTTCAGCCGCCAACCGTAGGTTCCTGCCGCCGCCCGCATCAGCATGTAGCCCTGGGCGTAGGACACGATCTTGGCCGCGTACAGCGCCTGCCGCAAGTCTTCGACAAACGAGTCGACATCGCCATTGAAGGAGGCATCCGGACCGCGCAAAACCTTTTCCGCCGCCACCCGCTCCTCCTTGAGCGCCGACAGGAAACGCGCCAGCACCGCCTCGGCGATCAGGGTCAGCGGGATCCCCATCTCGAGCGCCGACATCGCGGTCCACTTGCCGGTGCCCTTCTGGCCGGCGGTGTCGAGGATCTTCTCGAGGACCGGCTCGCCGTCTGGGTCTGAAAAGCCGAGGATGTCGCGGGTGATCTCGATCAGATAGGAGTCAAGCTCGCCCTCGTTCCAATCGGCGAATATGTCGTGCATCCGATCGTGGTCGAGGCCGAGCCCCTCCTTCATCAGCTGGAAGGCCTCGCAGATCAGCTGCATGTCACCGTACTCGATGCCGTTATGGACCATCTTGACGAAGTGGCCGGCGCCGTTTTCGCCAACCCACTCGCAGCATGGAGATCCATCCTCGACCTTGGCCGAGATGGCCTGGAAGATTGGTTTGACGTGGGGCCACGCCGCCGGCGATCCGCCTGGCATGAGCGAGGGACCCTGTCGGGCCCCTTCCTCGCCGCCCGACACCCCGGTGCCGATGTAGAGCAGACCCTCGTTCTCGACCCGCTTGGTGCGGCGGATGGTGTCGTTGTAGTTCGAGTTGCCGCCGTCGATAATGATGTCGCCTGGCTCCAAAAGCGGTATCAACCGGTCGATGAACTCGTCCACCGGGCGGCCGGCCTTGACCAGCAGCATGACCCGCCGCGGTCTTTCGAGCGCATCGACCAGCTCCTCGATCGAGTGCGTGCCAATGATCTTCGTTCCCTTGGCGCTGCCATCGAGGAACTCGTCCACCGTCGCCAGGGTGCGGTTGAAGACCGCCACCAGGAAACCGTGGTCATCCATGTTGAGCACCAAATTCTGGCCCATCACCGCGAGCCCGATGAGCCCTATGTCCGCTCTCTGAGTCATCACTCCTCCTTCATCTCTCTCAGCCGATAGAGCTGCTCGCCCGCCCTACGGACCAACAACACCCCCTCGTCCTCGCGGTCGGCCCACTCCTCCGGGTCGACCGACGCCGGGTCCATCCAGCCGAGGCCGATGCGCTCGCAACGCTCGCGCGGGATGCCGGTCGCCAGAGTCACCCGGATCCTCGGCTTTTCAACGCCGTCGACGTACGTCCCGTCGCCGCGGAGGTGGGTGGAGTGCGCGAGCACGCCCCACGGGATGTGCTGGAAGCGGTCCCATTGGGCAAGAAAGTAGTCGCGCACGTGGTAGCCGATCTCGTCGAGGTGCCGTCCGTGCACGTACGACACCTCGGTGATGTGGGGAGCGTAAATCACGACCTCGCCGCCGTCGGCAATCGCGGGTTCGAGCTTGTACATCCCCTTGGCGCCGGTCCACAGATCGTCGTACATCTCGGGCATCACCGACAGCACCCGCTCGAGGGGGCGATCGACAAAGACGATATCGAGCTCGGCCGAGAGCTCTGCCGCGGCCCGCCACGCCTCCTCCATGCCGCCTACGAAAAGGCCGTGCAGGTCCTCGCCGTGCATCACCAAGGCGATCAGGAATCGTGGCGTCGGGATGAACGAGGCCGCGCGGTCGATCAGCCACCGCACCGGGGTGTCGGTGGTGCCGATGATGCCGCGACTGGTCAGCAACGCTCCCACCCAGTGGGTGACGTCGATGATCTCGGGACCGGCAACCCCAGGGACGAAGTACTTGTTGCCACCGGAAAATCCCGCCACCTCGTGCGGAAAGACCGGCCCGCAGACGATGATCCTGTCATAGGGGGAATCGCCGTCCGGCTCACCAACGAGGCGGTTGAGTCGCACCGGCACGTCAATTTCGAGTCGCCCGCCGGTTGCCGCGGCGACCTCCGAGGCGGTGATCGTACCGAGGGTGACAAAGGTCTCCGAATCTTCCCAGCGGTGGTTGAAGACCCGCGAATCGCCCGCCCTGCCGTTGATCACCTCCCGCCCCAGCAATCGGCTCAGGGCCGCGTCGTCCATCGGCGGATGGGTGCCGAGCGCGACCAGGTAGTCAAGCGCCTCGACATTCGGGCCGAGAAGCTCGCCGAGGATCGCGGCCATCAGGGCGATCGGCGCCGTGCGGGTGCTGTCGGGGATGATCACAAGCACCCGTTGACCCGAGAGGTCCGCCTCGGCGAGCGCCCCGGCGAGGAGGGCGCGGATCTCGGTCTCGGTCATCGCCCGCGTACGGGCGCCGGCGCCTGAAACCGACGCGGTGTTCAGCCGGGTCAGCTCTTCCACGGCGGCGTCTCCGGGAGGAATCGCTCGAACTCGGCGATCAGATCCGACTCGTAGTCACCTCTGTAGGTCCCGTCGAAAAAGCGGCCCATCGCCTCGTCGTGGAAGCGCTGCCACGAGGCCTCCTCGTGACCCGGGTTGATGGGGTAGAAGAGGGCGCCGTTGGCGCGCGCTGCCATCATGTCGCCGGGGGCGTCCCCAATCATCAGGACGCGGTCGGGCGGGTACTTGCCGGTGGTGGCGAGCTCCAGGTGCAGCGCCTTCTTGCCCATCTCCTGGCCGGCAATCACCCGCACGTAGCGCGCAATATCGTGCTCGTGCCACTCGCGGGTCAGCGCCTCGACCGGGGTTGCCGAAACCACGATGAGATCCGCCGTGGCGGCGAGCGCGGCCAGGCTCTCCCGCACCCCGGGGAACGGAGGCACGCCATGGACCATCTCACCGACAGCGGCGTTGACACCCTCGGTCCAGGCCATCGCTCGCTCGAGCTCGGGGTCGGGGTGCTCGCTCATGTAGGCCGCGAGACCGTCGTTGCTCTTGGGATAGTCGTCGTCTGCGATGAACTCGCGCAGCCGCGGCACAGCAGGAATTTCGACTCCGCGCGCCGCGACCTCCGGCCTCGCGTTGAGGAGGTCGAAGACCATCGTCAGCGCCGGCCAACGGTTGATGCCGCGCCACTTCGAGTAAAGGTTGACGAACTCCGCGGCCTCACGGGCGTACTTCGACACCGGCTGCAGACCCCAGACCTTGATGATCTCGGGGATGAAGCACTCTTTGTGCTTGACCTCCATGGTGTCGAAGGCGCAGCCATCCGAGTCGATGCCGACGAAGAACTCGTGCCTTGGAGTGAGATCGGCCAACCGCTGCGCCGATTCGGGGTAGCTGCTCATCGAATTCCTCCTCCGACTCACACACCGCTGAAGGCCGAGAAGCCCCCGTCGACAGGCACCACGATTCCGGTCACGAACGACGAAGCCGGTGACAGCAGCCAGTGGGTCGCGCCGAGCAGGTCATCAGGGGTTCCGAACCGCGCCATTGGGGTGTGCTCGATAATCGTCCTGCCGCGCTCGGTCAGCTCGCCGGTCTCTTCGTCGGTCAAAAGAAACCGATTTTGCTCGGTCAAAAAGAACCCCGGCGCGAGGGCGTTGACCCGAATATCCGGCGAGTACTCCTTATTCATGTGCACCGCCAGCCACTGGGTGAAGTTGCTGACCGCCGCCTTGGCCGCCGAATACGCCGGGATGCGGGTCAGCGGTCTGAGGGCATTCATCGACGAGATGTTGAGGATGACTCCACGCCCGCTCTCCGCCATCCGGCGGCCGAAGACCTGGCAGGGGAGGATCGTCCCGAGCAGGTTGAGCTCGCCGACGAAGCGAAGTGCGTCGGCCGGGAGGTCGAAGAAGGGAAGGTCGTCGCCGGTCGTGGCCCGCGGGTGGTTGCCGCCGGCGGCGTTGATCAGGGTGTCGATCGGCCCGAGCTCGGTTCGGATTGATTCCTCGGACTCGACGAGAGCCTCCGCATCCAGAACATCACCACCGACGACGATGGCGCTCCCCGGACCCTCCTGCAGCCGATCCCGGAAGCGGTCGGCGAGCGACGGGTTCTTGTCGAGAATCGCGACCTTGGCGCCGCTCGCCACCAGCGAGCAGGCGATCTCGCCGCCGAGAATGCCGCCGCCGCCGGTGACGACGATCGTTCGGCCTGAAAAATCGTAGCCTTGGTCAACCACGGTTGATTCCTCCCTCCTCCGGTCGTTGAACGAATGGGAGCAGGTGGCGCTCGAAGTGCGCCGCCAATAGATCCCAATACACATTCTCGTTGGAGCGCAGGGTTGCCCGCAACCGGTCGCCGAAGCTATCGAGGATCGAGCCGAAGGTCACGTGCAGGACCTCCCGCGCGTCGAAATCCTCCAGGAGACCCGGGAGATCGTCATCGCCGAGCTCGTCTCCGGCGGGGACCTTCGCCAGCTCGGCCGAGACGTGGTAGGTCGCGCGGTCGGTTTCGTAGTTTTCCCGCGCCAGCTCGAGGATCTTGCGGAACAGCTCGGTGTCGACCGTGGCCACCGTCCGCAGAGCCTCAAGATAGCTGGTGCCGGCGGTCTTGAGGTGGGCCAAAACTCCGCCTGCGGCGTCGCTGGCCGGGGTCAGCCGGGCGGCGATCGGGTAGATGCTGAACTTGTCCGAGCCCGAGTGCAGACTCAGCTTGTAGGGCCCGAAGGCCCGCGCCACCGCCGCGTGCTTTTCAAACTCGGTGGCGAAGGTCTCGAGGTCGCCGATGTAATCGACGCCCTTTTCAAACTCACCGACAAAACGGGGCGCCAGACTGACCCAACACACGCCGAGTCGACCCAGCTCGCCTGCGATGTAGATGTGCTCGGCAACAGATGTCGGGCTGGCGGTTTCGTCCACCGAGACCTCGAGCTCGAACCTCCCATCTCTGACCCGCGCCTTGATATATCGGTACATGGTGACGGTGTGAGCCACCGCGCGACCGTACTTGGCAGCTGCCCGCAACAGCTCTTCGCGACTGATGGTCTCCGGACCGCTGTCGAGCTCGAATGTTCGCTCTGAATATCTCGCTTCAAGATCTGCAAGGGTGTCGTCGAGTGTATCCCACGGCAGGGCTCGCACCTTCGCTTCAATCGTCTCCGGTGGAGCCGTGTGAGCGTCGTCGTCGACATGGTCGCCGGGATCGATCGTGAAGAAGGTGAACCCGGCGACGGCAAATGCCTCCACGTCAGGTTCTGTCTTGAGGTGGTCCGCATCGGCGCCCCATGGCAGACGCCACCCCTCCTGGAAAACTCCCCACATCGCGTCGTCGAGCACCTGCTGCGGGGTGCGGCCGGTGCGAACATTTTCGCGCACCGACTGTTGGGCAAAGATCGGGGCGATGGTTTCTGCGCCATCAGGCACCCGGCGTATCGCACGGATATGGCCGGGGGTCGCCAGCCCCAGACGATCGCCAAAGCCGGCCGAGGTCGCGAGACCCAGGGGAACCGGTCGCAGCCACGGCAGGCGGCTGCGCAAGGCCGCGGCGTTGATCGGCGTCAACGGAAAAAGCACTGCACCGCTCGGGTCGGACTGGGCGCCCTCGAACAACGCGGCATCGCCGCGCACTCCGAGCAACTTGGCATCGCCTCGCCGGGCCAAAAAGTACAGCGTGCCGTCGTGCTCGACGACCGACTGTTCGTCAACCGACGCGGGCTGCGGGAAACCCTGAGCATTGTCCAGGCTCATTAAAAAGCTCCCATCCGGCCGGTCACAGATTCCTCAAGTATCTAATGCCATTCTCGGCCGCTGTGTCGGCGTCGGGCAACGGCATGAACTCCCCGGAGACAAAGCCGTCGTATCCAGTTTCCTCCAACGCGTCCAGGATCGACGCAAAGTCCAGATGCGCGGCGCCCGGGTACCAACGATTCGAGTCGGCAACGTGGAAGTGGAAGATGCGGTCGCCGCATGCCCGGATGCTGTCGCCGATATCGGCCTCCTCGATGTTCATGTGGAAGGTATCGAGTAATAGTCCGAAGTTGTCCGCACCAACACGGTTGATGAGCTCCAGACCGTCGGCGGCGGTGTGAATGAGATCGGTCTCGTAGCGGTTCATGGGTTCGAGGGCGAAGCGGACAGAGGTTCCGGCCGCGGCCGTCGCGCACTGTTGAATGGCCTCTACCAGGTACTCCATCGACTGTTCGTGGGTCTGACCATCGGGCGTAATGCCGCGGATCAGTCCGAGAATGACGATGGCCTCAAGGTGCGCGGCCAACGGCACGTGGCTCGAGATGCGTTCGATGGCCGCGGCCCGCACCGCGGGGTCGTCGCTTGTGAACGACAGCCCCTCCTCGCCCCACGCCTGGCCGGTGCCGATGGCCGGCACCACCAGATCGTGTTCGGAGACGACGCGCTCGAGCTCGCCGGCGTTCACCAGAGATGGATCCCGCACGGCGAGCTCGACGCCGTCATAACCCCAGGCGGCGATCTTCGCGACGTTGGCCGCGAAGTCGCCCTTGAATGCCACCGCCTCGAAGGAGGCGGCGTGGGTCGACAGCACTATGCTCAGTTTCATTCGTTCGATTCCTAGTGTTGGCCAATTTGTGGCAGCTGGTAGACCGGCTTCCAGCCTTCGCTCAGGGGTTCTCGCAGATAGGGTTCCATTTCGGCCTCGGTGCGCAGAGTCACCTCCTCGACCGGAGGCACGGTCCCCGCCGGGAAGGCCTCGAGGATCTGGTCGTTGAGCAGCGTCAGGTAGCGAAGGATGGCTGCCACCGGGCGCTTGGCCTTCTCGGCAGTCCCGTGGGTTGCCTTGCCAACCACGCCCTCGGGAGTGGCCGCAATCTCGATCGCGAAGTGACCCTCACCCTCCGACCAACGGCTGGGCCGGCTGAACGGATCCACCGACTTGTCGAAGTGGCCGTCCGGCAGGTAGCCCTTGCCCTCGGTGTCCACCGCGTACTCCATGTCCACCATGTCGGGGTGGAGGAGGAGCCCGAGCGAGGTCTCCGACTCGTCGGCGTGCACGAAGTTGGTGTCCATCTTGCCACCCTTGGGCTCGGTGCGGAAGAACTCGCGCACCGCCCGGTGCCAGTCGATCACGCGGAAGATGCCCGGCAGCTGGTAGCGTTTCTGGAATTGCTGGATCGCCGACTCGAGCATCCACAGGTGGCCGTGGTTGTTGATCAGGACCTGCTTGCGAAAGCCGTCGTTCCACAGCCCGAGCATGACGTCGATGAGGAACTCGCGGGCGACGTTCTCACGGATGATCACCGTGCCCGGCATCCCGAGGTGGTGATAGGGGTGCGAGCCGTACATGAGCGGCGGCAGGGCGAGGCTCGCCGGAGCGCCCCGTTTGGCCGTAAACCGCCGCACACCCTCGCAGATCTGGCTCACATAGAGGGTGTCGGAGGCGCTGGGGAGATGGCGCCCGTGGAGCTCGGTGCAGCCGATGGGGATGAAGACGACGTCGTTCGTCTTGCGCTCGGCCTCCACCTGGTGACGCACCGTGGTCTGGATGTAGGATCCTTCCTTGCCCCACTCACAGGGCGACGGGACGCCGTACTCGGCCAGAAGCGCATCGATTTCCTCGTCGCTCGCGTCCCATACCTCTTTCTTGCACCGGCCGACAGTGTTGTCTTCGAAAAACAGATCCGGCTGATCGGTGGCCAACAGTCTTGGATCTTCTGGAAAGTCTGTCATTGGAATTCTCCTTGTTCTTCTGCGTTCGCTGCTCAGTTTGGCTTGACGAGGATCTTGCCGTCTGTGCGATCGGTCGACTTGGCGATCGCGGCCACCGTGTCCTCGAGCTTGTACTTCGAGGTGATGATCGGGCTCAGGTCGATGCGGCCCGACGCCACCAGGTTGATGACGTTGGGGAAGGTCTCGTGGCCCGAGTGGCCCTGGGCGCCGTAGGCCTGGGCGCGACGGACCTGGAAGGCCTCGAGGTACATTGGCACCTTCTTCGCAGCGCGACCGATCTGAACGATTTTCGAGTTGATGGCGAGACCCTTCTCCATCTCCGGAATCACCAGCTCGGGGACGCCGGCAGCCTCGACGTGGAAGTCAAATCCCGCGCCATCGCTGTGCTCCATCAGGAGCTCGCCCGCCGCGACATCTCGCGGATCGTAGGCGAAATCGGCGCCGAC
>Ga0164313_10000131_pt1 | contig 50023 bp, 41 predicted proteins | sample GuaBasSedimGuay4_FD_113735 | JGI IMG/M metagenome (GOLD analysis project Ga0164313, IMG submission 113735) | Subseafloor sediment microbial communities from Guaymas Basin, Gulf of California, Mexico - Guay4, Core 4569-4, 0-3 cm | ecosystem: Environmental > Aquatic > Marine > Hydrothermal vents...
CTCCACTGTACAAAAAATGGGGAGTAGAGTATATTCAGGCAAAAGTGACAAATTTTTTTCCCGAAGGAGATTCTACATCAGATAGTCCACTTGTTGAAATTGAATACACTAACGAAGAGAATAAAGGCAAGGTAGAGAAGGTTGAATATGATTATTTAATAAATGCTACCGGTCCCAAACTAAACTTTGAAGCTACTGAGGGGTTACTCCCCGGCACTCAGAACCTTACTTCTGTATGTACTTATAACCATGCACATGAAGCCTGGTTGGAGCTTGAAAAGCGCATCAAGCTTATGGAAGAGGGGAAAGAACAAACTATTGTTATCGGCACAGGACATGCCATGGCAACATGTCAGGGAGCTGCCTTTGAGTACATACTTAATGTTGCCTACGAAATTAAGCACAGGAAGCTGGATGATATGGCCAGGATTATATGGATTACAAATGAATATGAGCTAGGAGATTTTGGCATGGGAGGTGCTTTTATTAAAAAAGGTGGATATATCTCTAATACAAAATTATTTACAGAATCATATTTTATAGAGAGAGGGATAACCTGGATAAAAAGAGCCGGTGTCAAAAAAATAGAAAATAGCACTATTTATTATGAAAATCTCGATGGCGAGTATCATGAGATTAAGTATGATTTGGCCATGCTTATTCCCGGCTTTTCAGGTCATGGATTTAAAGGGTATAATAAACAAGGTGAAGATATTACAGATAAACTATTTGCCAAGAATGGTTTTATGAAGGTTGATGCTGATTATTCGGGCAAGCCTTACGAAGAATGGAGTATAGACGACTGGCCTGAAACTTATCAAAATCCTGAATATCCTAATATTTTTGCCCCCGGAATTTCTTTTGCTCCACCGCATGCTATTTCTAAACCAATGAAGAGTAAGAATGGAACAATGATTTCTCCTTCGCCTCCAAGAACAGGGATGCCATCAGGAGTAATGGGGAAAATCACTGCTCAGAATGTAGCAGAGTGGATTAAAAATGGCAAACCAGAGCTTAAACACAAGGCCTCAATGGGCAAAATGGGTGCGGCTTGTGTTGTCTCTGCAGGCTTTGGGATGACAAAGGGAACAGCTGCTACTATGACAGTAAATCCTATAGTTCCGGATTGGGACAAGTACCCTGAATGGGGAAGAGATATTAAAACTACCATGGGAGAACCGGGGTTAGCCGGACATTGGTTAAAGTGGCTTATGCATTATATGTTTTTATATAAAGCTAAAGGCAAGCTGTTTTGGTGGCTTATACCTGAATAAAATTGATAACTATGGATAAAAGAAAAAAATACTCAGAAGAATACTATCCCCCAATGCCAACAAAAGGGGTAATATTCATGCGCAATTTCGTTCCTTATCAAATATTTAGATTTTTTCTGCTAAACTACAGAATAATAAAAATTGTTGTTAAAGGGCATTCTTAAGATGCGTTATGGAAAAACACACTTAGGTAATTATGACTATGTGGAGTTGACTTTTGCTCAAGGGTATCATTATCAGTTGAGGCAAAACCATAGTTTTTCTGCTGCTTCTTGCCAAAAATCAAGTAACTAATAATAACAAAGGCTACAGAAAACAAAAAAGCTTCTATAAGAATTGTGTTTGCTATGGCAATAACAATATAAATAAACCAGGCAAAGAAGGCTATAAGCTTCATACTTACAGCTGATTTGGAGTGACTTTTAATTATGGTTTTCATGATGCTTCTGTTTAAAAGTTAAATCTTATTCTTTACAAAGTTCCATCACCAGATGGTCTGTATTCTCAGTAAATTGCCTAATTCAATAAATGGGTAAAATACCTATCTGTATTTTTTGAGCCATTGCTTTTAAGGCGTAATCACACGGTTTTATGAGCTCTTGTTGTAACTTTAGTATTTACTATAAACATGGTTTCGATGAGAGTGATATCTTTTTTTCTATGGGCGATTCTAATAACTACACAAACAGCTAACGCTCAGTTTGGTGACCTCATTAAGAGAGAAGGCCTCAGATTTGCCAAGAAAGAGGGGAAGAAAATGCTCTCACAGGAACTTAACAAAACAAAGGACAAGTTTGACTCAACCAGCTTTAGTTATGCGATATCATTAAGTGATAAGGCTGCTCAATTTGAGAGCAAGGAAAAGGGAGCCGATGTTGTTACGCTAGGCACATTATATGTTGATAAGGATAAGAGTAAGACAGATTTAGAGGAAGCTCGTGATATGATGGATATTGGCGAAATGGCCTATTCAGCTAATGTTTTTAAGATGGCTGAAGGGTATTTCATTGCTGCTAACATTGTTCTTGTTGGCGGGGGCTATGAAGAACATCCATTATATGGTAGAGGATTAGCAAATTTAGGTCTGCTTTACAATAACATGGGCCGTTATGCTGCGTCAGAAGAACTTACTGTTTGGGCATTGAATATTCGGGAAAAGTATCGAGGCCATGATAGCCAGGATTATGCAGCTTCTCTAAATAACCTGGCCGTTCTAAATAAGGATCTGGGGAATTATAATGAAGCTGAGAAGCAAATCTCTGAGGCCATTGAAATCAATAAAGCTATTTTGGGTGATGAAGCTATTGCTTACGCCATAAGCTTAAATAATAGAGGGGTGCTTTATCAGGTTTTGGGTCGTTACAGTGATGCTGAATCAGATATGAAACTGGCATTGGAAGTTGCTGCCAATTCATTAAAGACAAGTTCGCTACAATATACTCGCCTTCAGTCAAATTTGGCTTTGCTTTATCAACAGGCCGAAAAATATGAAAGTGCAGAAGCTATTTATAAGAGTGCGATAAGCGCTATTGCTAAGAACCCTACAAAAAGTAAAAAGACAAACCCGGATTACGCTCATATGATTGAAAACCTGGCATCGCTTTATGAGGTTATGGGAGATTTGCCCGCTGCTAAGGAATTGTATCATGAAGCGTTATCTGTTTATGAGAAAAAATTTGATAACCGTTACTCCGGCTATGGCCTTACTTCGGCGCGTCTGGGATCCCTTTACCTTAGAGAGAAAAATTATGCTGATGCCCAAAAGTACCTACATGCGGCGGATGGGATATTAAACAGAACTTTTGGATCACAGCACCCTTATACTGTGGACCTTCAAGGTCAGCTTGGAATGCTCTACTGGCAAAAGGATGATATAGACAAGGCTGAGGCTTATTTTACTGATGCCCTGGATAAATCGCTGGAGTTCGTGGGTCAATACTTTGCGCCAATGAGTGAAACAGAAAAAGCCATGTACTGGCAAACATTGCAGCCAAGATTTGAGAAGTATTATGCTTTTACTGCCAGTAATAATGACACTAAGATTACGGCACGAGCCATGCAATATCGTTTAGCAACAAAAGCGATGTTGCTCTCCGGTACTGCAAAAGTTAAGTCTCAGATTTTACAAAGTGGAGACACTTCTCTAATAAAAGATTATAATACATGGCTGGACCAAAAAGGTTCTTTGGCCCATTATTACTCAATGAGCCAGGAAGACCTACAGGAACAAAAAATAAATTTAGACTCAATTGACCGGGCCGCTAACGCCTTAGAGAAATCTCTGTCTGAGAGATCCGGCTTATTTAATTCTGCCTACAGGTCAACTGTTCCCAAAGTTGAAGAAATTCAGTCTAAGCTTGCCACCGATGAAAGAGCAGTGGAGTTAATACGCATTTCAGATGTTTTAAATAACAAAATTGAGTATTTGGCATTAATTGTATCGTCTAATGCAATAGAAAATATAGTATTAGCGAATGGTGATGAATTAGATGGTAAATATTTTAAGCTCTATCGGAATTTAATGAGATTAAAGAAGGCTGATACTTATTCATACGAGCAATATTGGCAATCAATCGATCTTGCCCTGACTGATGCTAAAAGGGTTTACATATCTCCTGATGGTGTTTTTAATCAAGTTAGTATTAATTCTTTGCAAACTGCAGAGGGCCGGTATACCATGGACACCAGAGAGTATATTAACGTAACTAGCTTAAGAAATTTAGTGGACATCCGTTCATCTTCGAACCCGAATAAAAAAACAGCACTACTATTTGGCAATCCACAATATGGATCAGCAGAGATTGCACCATTACCGGGTACAGGCAAAGAGGTTGCGGCAATAAAGAATGTTTTAACCCAATTTGGTTACAAGGCTAAATTAGCGCAGGGCACAGAGGCATCTGAGTATAATATTAAATCGACCGAACATGAGGGTCTTCTGCATATAGCAACACATGGATTTTTTGTGGCTGATCCGAAACAAAGTCAAAATTCTGTGTTCAGTGTTCCGCTTTATAACATAAATGAAAATGTATTGCTTCGGTCGGGGCTGCTATTAGCCGGCGCCGGGAATGAGCAAGTTAGCGCGAACGATCTATCGGTTTCTGATAATGGAGTATTAACCAGCTACGAGGTTATGAACCTCGATTTGCAAGAGACGGATCTGGTAGTTTTGAGTGCATGTGAGACCGGCCTGGGTGATGTTATGTCAGGAGAAGGTGTGTTTGGTCTTCAAAGAGCTTTTATGATCGCCGGAGCTTCGTCTGTTGTTATGAGTCTGTGGAAGGTAGATGATGAAGCAACTCAACAACTAATGGTACAATTTTATAAAAACTGGTTACAAACGGGTGATATGGGAAAGGCATTTAGAAGTGCTCAAAAGCAGGTAAAAGCAAGCTTTAACCACCCTTATTATTGGGGATCTTTCGTACTTCTTCAGCATTAATATTTGTGAAACTGAATATTAGCCTTATATTAGGATCATACTTTTTTAACCTAACCTCTTTGCTTGCTAAAGGCCAACTTAATAGTTGGCCTTTAATTTTTAGAAAAAAAACAGATTTATTTTGAGAAGTATTCACTCATTAAATTCACAAAGCTTGATTTTAATGAGTGAAATAATCCTATATATTTAGTGGCAATATATTTTTCTGGCAGTAGAAAGAGGAGTAGTTAACCTTAAAGTATTAGGGCAATAATCTTCAACTATATAAAGGGCCAAAGAGTAAATTAATAGCTTAATTATCCATGTCTTTTACGTAACTTTGGTGACATTCTGAATATATGATTACCTGGATCGCAATTATTTCTCTTGTTGTTATTGGCTTAGCATTGCTGGTCATAGAATTAATCTTTATACCGGGGACAACCATTGTAGGTATTGTTGGTCTATTATGTGTTATTTCAGGTCTGGTATTGACTTTTAATAATTTTGGTAATACAGTAGGCTGGGCAGCAACAGGAGGAACCGCTATTTTTTCAGCAGCAGTTTTTCTTTATGCCTTCAAGTCAGGGGCCTGGAGCAAGTTTGCACTGAAAGGCAGGATAGATAGTAAGGTAAATCAGGATAAGCCTATTCAGGTAAAGGTTGGAGATGAAGGCATTGCCCTATCTACCTTGAGGCCAATAGGAAAAGGAGAATTTAATAATGAGGTACTGGAGGTAAGATCATTAGGTGAGCTTTTGCCTACAGACTCAAAGATAAGAGTGATAAAAGTAAATAAAAGAGAAATATTTGTTGAACCAATAAACTTATAATTGTGGATATGTCATCAGGAATACCATTACTTGTGCTCATCTTCGGAGGGCTCATTTTAATAATAATATTCTTCTATTTTGTACCGATTAGCTTATGGATTACGGCTATATTTTCTAATGTAAAGGTTGGCCTCTTTGAGTTAATGTTTATGAGGATAAGGAAAGTGCCTCCGGGATTGATTGTTAGAGAATTGATTACAATCAATAAAGCGGGGATAAAACTATCTGCCGCTGATCTTGAGACACACTATCTTGCGGGAGGAAGTGTGCCCAATGTAATTAAAGCATTAATATCAGCAGACAAAGCTAATATTGATCTGGATTTTAAACAGGCTACGGCTATTGACCTTGCCGGACGTAATGTGTTTGAAGCGGTACAGTTTTCTGTAAACCCTAAAGTAATTACTACGCCAAAGGTGGCAGCCGTTGCTGCAGATGGTATTCAGTTAATGGCAATTGCCAGAGTTACTGTAAGAGCTAATATTACTCAGTTAGTTGGGGGTGCCAGTGAAGAGACCATCATTGCCAGGGTTGGAGAAGGAATCGTTACTTCAATTGGTTCAGCCAGTTCGCATAAGGACGTTCTTGAAAATCCGGATAAGATATCTAAAGTAGTATTATCCAGAGGCCTTGATGCAGGAACTGCATTTACCATCTTATCTATTGATATCGCCGATGTTGATGTTGGGATAAATATTGGTGCTCAGTTACAAACTGACCAAGCTATGGCTGACCTTAAGGTAGCTGAAGCCAAAGCTGAAGAAAGACGTGCAATGGCTGTTGCCCATGAACAGGAAATGAAAGCTTTGGCACAAGAGGCCAGGGCCGAAGTTATTAGAGCTGAAGCAGAAATCCCTAAAGCTATGGCAGAATCTTTCCGTTCTGGCAACTTGGGTATTATGGACTATTATAAAATGAAGAATATTGAAGCAGATACTTCAATGAGAGGTTCAATAGCTGAGTCTTCTAAACCGAAGAGTGGCGGAGGAATAGGCGGCAAGAAGAAGTAAAAAAAGCCGCTTTCTTAATTAACTAGCGAATGGGTCTTCATCAAGAAGGCCCATTCTTTTTTATAGGCCATTTTTGTTACCATTGTTTTTCTCTCATTATTATAGCCAATAAAGTCATATAACATAGGTATTTTGTTTACACCTGTGTTATCAATAGTTCCGTATTTCCCATTTCGCTCAACAATATAAAAGCCTTGGTTAACGGGAAACAGATAGCCATAATTAGCATGTATTACCACCGCTCCATTCTCACCAAGAACACCCCATAGGCCATTTTTTTGTACTCTGAATTGGCCATTAGACAAAGGAATAACTTGTTGATACTGATTTGAGACAATTTCGTCACCATTTTGATTTATAACACCAAGCAAACCACCTTTTTGGGTAATACATGTATTGCCTTTGAAATAGCCAACGGAATCATATCTGGGCTGAACAATTATCTGCTCATCAAGGTTAATAAACCCCCATTTATTATTTATTTTGATGGCCGCCAGCCTTTGGTTAAACGGCTTAACTGATTCATATCGATTAGCGATAATTATTCTATTACGTTGATCTTTAAATCCGTATTTACCATTGGTTTTAAAAATTAGCAGGCCTGCTCCCCCGGTCATTATAGTTTCGTTTTCTGTATCAAAGTACTCAAAAGTACCGGTCCATGATATCTTTCTAAGAGCAACATTGCTTGAATCACGTTCCATAAATCCTGAACTAGTCATTTCAAGGGTGTTGCCTGTAAAATAAACCAACTCACCATTAAATTTTTTAATCTGATATTGGCCATTAACTGTACCCAACACAGTGTTATTATCATAAGCTTGAATATTAATCGGTGTAGGTATTACCACCCACCGTCCGGATCTATTAATTATTCCGTCTTCTCTATAAAAAGTTACTATCGCTAGTCCATTTTTGAACTGCCTGGCCTTATCGAAAATTGGCGCTATCACCTCAACACCATAACGGTCCAGATAACCCCATTTACCATTTCTTTGAATAGCAATTCGCCCTTCAGATATTGGTATAATTGAATCGTATTTTAATTTAGTTTTGCTAAAGCCATAATAGTCGAAAATAGACCATTTAGCATGATTGCCTGTGTTACGAGCATATAATAACTCTTCATCACTCAGAATTTGAGAATAGTTTACTGGGATAATTTCTTCTCCATTAATATTAATAATGCCCCATTTGTTTTGGTTTTTAACCAGGGAAAAGGAATTATTTACTTTAATAATATTATCATACGAGGCAGAGAGTGCCTCATCACTTTTGTTTACCAGCAAGCTTTTCCCGCCACTGGTAACAATAAAATTATTTTGCCAGTCAACAACATTTTCGTAATTAAGAATCAGGCTGTCGTAACCCCTAATAATTTGCCACTTAGGAAACCTCTGGACCCAAACTTCACCATTATCAATTTTTACGTCATGGTAGCTGTTAGTCGCTACTATGTCATTATTTAGTCGGGTAATGCCGGCTTTTCCATTTACATTAACTTTTAGGTACTGCGGAGCAAGCAGAGAGATGCTATCTGCTTCAATTTGAAATATTTTAACACCAGATAGATTGAAAACGGCATTATTCCCTTGTTTTCTTGCAACAACAAGCTCCTTGCTTAAGACATCAACTGATTCGTACTTTGGGCTTAATATTACTTCCCCATTAAGCTTATAGGCGCCATATTTTATTAAATTATGCTCCGGCATACCCACAACGGCTATTCCATTATGCACTTTTAATACACGGTATTCGAAGGGAATTACTTGATGGCCACTGGCATCAATGAGCCCCCAAAATGATTGTTGTTTAGTAGAATTAAACCTCTTTCCCGCATACCTCGATGTGTTAATCATATATAAGGTATCATACACTGCGGGAGTAATAGGTCTATGTAGGTTCTTTTGTAACCCCATTCTGCCGTTTAGTACATAAACGTTAGAGGGCTTAACTTCGGCGATGGAAGCTGTTGCATCTGAGCTAGGTTGCGCCAGCCCGATTTGTCCCAAAAACATAGATAATATTAATAGAATAGCTTTCATGCTTTGGCAAAGGTAGTGCCTATGTTATCTAAAACGCTTGTATTCTCAAGGTTAATATGTAAGTTTATCATTTATTGATCTGCTGTTGAAAGATTTTTTTAATTCATTTTTTGGTGCCTCAAGTAAGGAAATAACTGGCTTGTCCGCCTTAATTATCATCTTAGTTTTAAGTTTGATCGCACCTGCTATTGTTAATAGTTTCTCGACCGAAGACGATAGTCATTGGGCTGAAGACGAAAAAATACTGGATAGCTTAGTAGCGCTGTTGGAAAATGATAGAAATAATCTAGCGTATGAGTCTACTATACCTGTGGACATCCATTATTTCAATCCTAACCTGGCATCTAGTACGGAATTACAATCCTTGGGGTTTAATGAGAAAATAGCTAATCGGATTGTTAACTATCGTGATAAAGGAGGCTCATTTAAGATCAAGGACGACTTGTATAAAATATATGATATAGATTCGACCTTAATTAAGGGACTATATAGTTTTATTGAATTGCCTGTAGAAGTCAAAAGAGTTGAAGCGTGGAAGAAACAAGAAAAGGAAACTACTGTCAAACCTCGAGTTGTAACTAAGGTTACCCCTGTCGAGTTACCGGTATTTAATATTAATACCGCAGACACTGCTATGTTGCAAACAATAAAAGGGATAGGAAGTGTCCTGTCAAAGCGGATTATTGATTTTAGAAGGAATTTGGGAGGGTATATTGATGCCGATCAACTATATGAAATATATAATCTTGATTCAATGGTTATTGAGAGTTTATTGACAAAAATGTATATCGAAGATAATTTCGTTCCGGATAAGCTTGTAATAAATCAGGCTGATGAAAAAGAATTAGCAGGTCATCCATATATTTCCTGGCAACAAGCTCGTTTAATTATAGCTTATAGAAATCAGCATGGAGATTATAATACAGAGCAGGATTTACTTAAAGTGTATGGAGTTGAGCAAAATGATGTACAAAGGGTTGTTTCTTATTTAGACTGGACACCATCAAATTAAACCAATTGTTTTACATTTATTGTAGTGCAGCAAATTCTTAAATCATATCTCAAACGGCTCATTAATATTTCGGCCACAAACAGATCGCTTTTGTTACGAAAGTTAACAAAAATGCAGTTTATAGATCTGCATGATTTTGACTTTGCGCATAATAAACCATCATTTTCTATTGTCAAAGAATTAATTGCCGGGAAGAATAAAATTCAACTTTCAAAGGTTACTGACAGCCGTGATGAATCGGTGAATATTCTTAGCCGCCGATTAAAAAAGCTTGTCAGGTATGAGAAAATGCTTTTCGAGGAGCATGGATCTAAAGACTTGTACGTAGGGTGGCCGTTCTTAAGAGGAAAGTTTTCTGATGGGACTCCGGTTAGGTGCCCATTGATGTTTTTTCCGGTAGAAATAATTCAGGAAGACTCCAACTGGATTTTACAACAACGAGAAGATGTAAACATCACCCTAAACAAGGCTTTTTTACTTGCTTATGGACATTATAATGGAGTGAAGGTATCCGAAGATTTACTCGAACGTGTATTTGAAGATTTCGATACTGATAGCATGGTGTTTCGCACAGGCCTATACCAGTTGTTTAAGGAAAGCCCTATTGAGATAAACTTTAATCAAGACAATTTTATTGATAAGCTTGAGCCTTTTAAAGATTACACCAAAGATGAATTTGACAAAGAGCAAAAGACAGGGTCGATAAAACTATTTCCTGAGGCTGTATTGGGGATTTTTGCTCAAAGTGGCTCTTATCTGGTTCCGGATTATGAATTTATCCTCGAAAATAAATCTTTTAGTGACCTCGAAGAGTTTTTCGAAGACAAAATTCCTGATGAAATACCAGGTGATCGGTATGGATTTTTATCGAAGGTAAAAGAAGAAGAAACCTATACACCATTTAAGATGGATGCCTTTCAGGAAAATGCTATTAAGGCAGTTAAGAAAGGTAATTCACTGGTAATCCAGGGCCCTCCAGGAACGGGAAAATCACAGGTAATATGTAATTTGATATCTGACTATATTTCACGTGGGAAAAAAGTCCTTGTTGTTTGTCAGAAAAGAGCTGCCCTTGATGTTGTTTATAATCGATTTGAAGACCTTGAAATGAGCAGCTTCATTGGCAGAATCCATGATTTTAAAAATGACAGGAAGGAGCTATATGATAAAATTGCTAAGCAAATCAAGAGTATCGATTTGTATAAGACCAATATTAACAGTCTGGATGCACTACAGCTCGAAAGAAAATTTACTCAGTATTCAAGGAAAATAGATCTTATTTCAGAAGAGCTTGAAGAGTTTAAGGAAGCCCTATTCAATGAAACTGAATGTGGAATCTCGGTGAAAGAACTATACCTTACTTCTGATCTACATGGAAAAGGGGTAAACGTAAAACAAGAGTATCAAAATTTCAATTTTTCTGAAATTGAGGAGTCATACAGTAGGTTAAGTAGCTATAGTTCATATGCAAAGACCTTTAGAAGGAGTGATTATCCCTTATTAGGACGTAAATCTTTTGCCGACAATAATATTTCAGCATTAAGAAGAATGCAGGAGCACCTTGAGGAGATTGAAGCCATGCACAAAGAGGTGGCAGAAACTACAAAGGAAATTACAGGTCATGAAATTGAATTGGAAGACTGCCTGAAAATCTTAGATAAGGTAGAATCACTAAAACAATTCTTGAGCATTATCCGGGGTAAGGAAATCTATGACATGTTTGTGCAACTAATGAAAACTAAATCTTCTGAGGAAGATTTGCATTGGTTAACAGATCATGAGTGGGTTATGATGGACGCTTTGAGTGGTGAGGGTATTGAAAGGTCACTAAGGAGTGCGGAATTTGGTAAATTTCAGGCAGCGCTACAGTCGGCTATAGAGGCACGGAGAAACTTTGTTAAATATTTATACTGGAGGTTCTTTTCAAAGCAAAGAGCATGGGTAAATAAAATATTAAAGAAAAACAATCTTACAAATAGCCACAAAGACCTCTCGATATTGACGAAAAAGGTTGACAACCGATTAAATTTAGAGCACAACCTCACCTTATTGAATGAAAAAGGGTGGGTTTCTCCCTACCAGGGTAAGTTTAGTAGGACAGCCTTGAGGAAGTGGCTTCATGGTTTAAAGCAGGCGTTTAGGGCCAAAATGATATTTCTTTCGCTTAGAAACTTCAATGAATACTTTCCTGTACAGCAGTTGAGTGCCAACGAGTTGACGGCCTCAATTGATGACTTGTTTATGAGTATTAACAGGATTCCTGAGCATTGGACAAGGTGGCAGATTTATTTTACCGACTCTCAATTGCGTAAATTGACAACAGACAATGAGTGGTTTAAGCAATTCAGGTTCACCCTGGAGCGCGATTTTGAATCTCTGTGTGAGTTTGATCTCCTTAAGAAGGAACTTGAATCTTATGAGCTCGATGCGGTTAATAAGGTTATGGATGATTTGGAGGAAGTAGAGCCTGATGAAATCATCAAAATACTGGATAATAGTTTGCGACTTCAATGGATAGCGCATATTGAAACCAAATATCCGATATTGAGGTCAGTGTCATCATTGAAATTTGGTCAGATGGAGAAAGAATTGCAGACCAATGTTAAAGAGAAGTTAAAAATAAGCCATCAAATACTTACGTTTAGAGCCAAGGAGCAAACTTATGCTGATGCGGAGTTTAATCGCCTTAATAATATGATCACCTATCGCGAACTAAATCATCAGGTTACCAAACAAAGAAGAATATGGCCGCTACGGAAGCTTGTAGCAAACTTTTCAGAAGAGCTTTTTCATCTATTGCCGTGCTGGCTGGCATCACCTGAAACAGTTTCGGCAGTATTTCCAATGGATGAATCATTTGATTTGGTAATTTTCGATGAAGCATCACAGTGTTTTACAGAGAGGGGAATACCGGCGATGTACAGAGGGAAGCAATTAGTTGTTGCCGGAGACAATAAACAGCTCAGACCAAATGATTTGTATCAGGTGAGAGTAGAAGAAGAGACTGAAGATGTTGCTTTGGAAGTTGATTCACTACTTGAATTATCGTCACAATATTTGATGGATGTACAATTACAGGGGCACTATAGAAGTAAAAAGCCTGAGCTAATTGACTTTAGTAATAGGCATTTCTATAATGGTCACCTTAGAATGTTGCCGGACAAGGAGATGATTAATAGTAGTAGCAAGGCCATAGAATATGTAAAAGTGAATGGTATTTGGGACAAGCAGTCGAATATGATTGAAGCTCAGACAGTAGTTGATTTAGTTGTTGACCTTACTAAAATTCACCCTGAAAAAGATTTGGGAATCGTTACCTTCAATGCCAAACAACAGGACCTAATACTGGATTTACTTGATATTAAGGCTATAGAGGATGGGTTTATTGTGCCTTCTTCTCTTATTGTGAAGAATATTGAAAACATCCAGGGTGATGAGAAAGACATTATAATCTTTTCTACGGCATATGCGCCAGATATAAAAGGTAAACTTGTTATGCAGTTTGGTAGCCTAAATATGGCCAATGGTGAAAACAGGCTAAATGTAGCAATTACCAGGGCTAAGGAAAAAATAATTATTGTTAGCAGCATTTGGCCACAAGAACTTAAAGTAGATTCGGCAAAGAATGCTGGCCCTAAACTACTCCGAGAATACATGGAGTTTGCCAAAAATGTCTCAGAGGGTAATTATAAGCCTACACCATCTCCAATAATAAAAACTAGTGCCAGTTGGTATCTAAAATCTAAACTGGAAGAATATCTTAAAAATGAGGTACAGTGTGATGCAAAGTCTGATCTGCCCTTTGCGGATATTACTATCTCAAATAATAATGAGTATTTAGGCGTGATTTCTACAGATGACGATCTCTATTTCCAGAGCCCATCGATAAAAGATGTACATGTTTATACGCCATTTACTCTTAGCGCTAAACACTGGAAATATAAAGGTGTGTTTAGTAGAAATTACTGGCAGAATGAAGAGGCTACTAAAGAGGAGCTAAGAATATTTGTAAATAATATCCAGCAGTCTTAATTACTCTGGCTTTTCTACTCGAATGCCAATAGAGAATACCTGTGGCAGGGAATCATAACGCATATATTGCTCGAAGCTTATCTTAAACTTGCCTTCATAAGGAAATTCGTAGCCTATCAATAGGTCGAAATTATGCTCCCGAATATTCCCAGAGCCATTGCCAAAAGGATATCCCGACTTAGCGTGAAATAATTGAAAGTCTCTTAGCTCTTCATCCAGCACATTATTGGTTGAGTCACTAATTGTATAATATACATATACATTCCTATGCGGGTATTCTACACCGTTTCGAATGTTAAATAAGATATTATATTCAGTATTTGCTTTGGGTATGTTGACGTCGAATGATTTTACTGAATCAGATAGCCAATAAGCCTTATGAAAATCAATTGTGTCCTCATAAACTCGATTGCTATCACAAGAACTGAAACTCAAGCCAAGAAGAAATACCCACAGGAATGGCCTCATGTTTTCATTTTGTTATTGCCGATGTTACGGTTAGGTCGGTTTCGCCTCTTATTCTTTGACTTTTTCCGATTCTTGCTCTTCGTACTATACTTACGATCGAGTCGCTCAAGGTCGTTGGTTATAGCCTGCACCAGTTCAATCTTTTCTAAATCTTGATCTACTTGCAGGTTCTCGGGCTTTTGGTCTTTTTTGTTAAGCTCTAAAATTTCATTGACACGCTCTGCTGAAATAGGATGCCACATACTTTCACCTGCATACCCAAACCACATTATTTTACCAAAAATGTCTGTTTTTTGCAGATAAGCCTCTCCTTTTTCAGTAAGCAATGACTTTTCAACCTTTGGGATATCTTCCAGGGCACTCATATATGTATCAAGTTCGTAGTTTAGGCAGCATTTTAATCGGCCGCATTGACCACTAAGCTTGGCAGGATTTAATGATAGGTTTTGATATCGGGCAGCGCTGGTAGTTACGCTTTTGAAGTCTGTAAGCCATGTTGAGCAGCAAAGTTCTCGTCCACATGAGCCAATTCCACCCATTCGTCCGGCTTCCTGCCTAAGGCTTATCTGTCTCATCTCTACCCTTATCTTAAATTCGCTGGCGAGTACCTTAATTAGCTCACGAAAATCTACACGCTCATCAGCAGAGTAATAGAAGGTAGCCTTAGAATTATCAGCCTGATACTCAACATCTGTGAGTTTCATCTTTAATTCCATCTGCTGAATGATCTCTTTGCTTCGATAAAGAGTAGAATTCTCTCTATTCATTACCTTTTCGTATTTTTCGAGATCTTGAGAGGAAGCAATACGATAGATCTGACGAACAGTCTCATCGTTTGTTACTTTCTTTTTATTCATCTGCAGACGAACAAGCTCACCCTGTAATGATACATAGCCAATGTGGTGGCCATTAGGAACATCAATTACAACAGAGTCTCCGGTATGTAAGTCGAGACTGGATTTATTACGATAGAAAGATTTACGACCATTTTTAAAGCGTACTTCAACAACATCGAATCTTTCTTCACTAGGGCCATCCATATCCGATAGCCAATCAAATACATTAAGTTTATTGCATCCGCCAGTTAGGCAGCCACCGCTGTTGCACCCTGTTTCTTTGGTTTCACTATTTAAACTACATGTACCACAGGCTCCCATATTTTTTTAATATCGAATCACTAAAATAGGTAATTAACTTTTGCTAAAACACCTAACCATAGCAATTTCATTATTCGAGTTTTAGCAAATCCTGACCTATGTCTTTGCGGTAGTAAATATCCTTCCAGCTTATTTGGCTTAAGGTAGAATAGCTTTTATCCAATGCCTGAGATAGGGTTTCTGCCCTTCCTGTAACGGCGATAACACGACCGCCATTAGTAACTATCCCATTAGCATCCTGTTTGGTGCCGGCATGGAAAACAATACCATCGACTGGTTGATCGAGGCCTGTTATTAAATGGTTCTTCTCATATTTTTCCGGATACCCACCAGCAACACCAACAACTGTTGTTGTAGTATTATTATCAATCTCAAGTTCAATGTTAGCTAAGTTTCCTGTTGCTGCTGCTTCGAACACTTCTAAAAGGTCACTTTGTATTCGTGGAATAACCACCTGAGTTTCCGGATCTCCCATACGCACATTATACTCTATAACAAATGGCTCTCCACCTACATTCATGAGGCCAATAAAAATAAAGCCAACATAATCTATGCCCATGTTTGTTAAGCCTGAGAGGGTTGGCTTAATAACCTTATCTTCTACTTTAGTCAGGAATTCTTGCGAAGCAAAGGGCACCGGTGATACGGCACCCATGCCACCTGTATTGAGTCCTGTATCCTGTTCGCCAATTCTCTTATAATCTTTCGCTTCCGGTAATACTTTGTAGTTTTTGCCATCGGTAAGTACAAATACGGAGAGCTCAATTCCATCAAGAAATTGCTCTATAAGTACTTTTTGTCCTGCTTCAGCAAACTTATTATCAATAAGCATAGACTTTACTGCGTCTTTTGCCTCTTGCTTGGTCTGGGCAATAATTACGCCTTTGCCGGCTGCAAGTCCATCAGCTTTAACAACAATAGGGGCATTTTGTTCATCAATATAAACATAGGCGTCTTCAATGTCTTCTAAGACAAAAGTTTTGAAGCTGGCAGTTGGGATCTGATTCTCTTCCATAAATATTTTAGAGAAATCTTTACTCCCTTCCAGTTGAGCACCCTCAGCATCCGGTCCTATGATCATCAAATCTGCAAAGGCCGGTTTTTCTTGTAGGTAATCGCGTAAACCATTTACTAAAGGATCTTCTGGTCCGATAACTAGCATAGAAATATTAAACTCCAAAATGGCTTCAGCAATACCGTCAAAATCATTTACAGATAGTGGCAGATTTTGAGCTATGCTCAATGTTCCGGCATTTCCGGGGGCAACAAATATTTTCTCAGAATTTTCACTTTGGGCTATTTTCCAGGCCAGGGCATGCTCACGTCCACCGGAGCCAATTATTAGTACATTCATGGTTTTAAATTATGCAACAAATATCGGACTCCACATCCTAATTGGCATACTCAGATAAAAATTTTATTCGCATTAAACGGATATCTTCCTCAGAATAATCATCGTTGTCTTCATCATCTAATGCTGTGGTAATATCATCTGTTTCGGCATTCAAAAAGTAGTCGTGGAGATCTTCCTGGCGTTCGTCATCAAGCACCTGATCGATATAATAGTCGAGGTTTAGCTTTGTGCCGGAGGCAACAATATTTTCAATGTCTTTTAAAAGCTCGCTCATGCTCAAGCCTTTTGCCTCTGCAATTTCATCTAAATCCAGCTTTTTATCAATCTGGGTAATTATGAATACTTTATTCTTTGATTTATTAACCGTTGATTTTACAGTTACATCAAAAGCGGTGATAATATCATTTTCTTCAACATACTTGCCGATCAGCTCAACAAACTCATCCCCAAATTTAAGGGCTTTGCCATGACCTACACCATTGATTTTTTGTAGTTCATCAATGGTGCAAGGGAAAGTTGTAGCCATCTCCTCCAGAGAAGGGTCTTGAAAAACTACATATGGTGGCACACCCTTATGCTTAGCAACCGATTTACGCAGCGTTTTCAGCATGCTAAACAGGTTTTCATCATAAGCATGAGCGGTAACCACTACCTCTTCAACTTCCTCGTGTTCTTTTTTAATATTGGTGTAGTCGTGATTTTTAAAGAGAGTTATTTTAAAAGGATCCTTAAGGAATTTTTCGCCTTTTTCAGTAGCCTTTAGTACGCCAATATTATTAATGTCCTTCGCTAAAAACTCATTTAATAAGCTTTGCCGTACCACGCTGCGCCAAAAGTCTTCGGATTCTTCATTGCCGGAAGCAAAAACTGACAGTTGGTCGTGTTTGTAACTTGTAACATAATCAGATTTTTTGCCTGTTATTACATCTACCAAATGTAGCATGCCAAACCTTCCCTCGGTCAATAATGCAGCTTCAAGAGCTATTTTTACATACTTTTCTCCTGCATATGTTTCTGTCGGATGAGTGCAGTTGTCACAATTATTGCAATTATTGGCATCATAAGACTCTCCAAAGTAATGTAAAAGTTGCTTTCTTCTACAAACAGCAGATTCGGCATATGATGTCATTTCCTGAAGCAAAAGCCTGGAGTTATCACGCTCTTGAATAGGTTTATCTTTATTGAATTTGTCTAGTTTAAGTATGTCGTTATGGCTAAAGAACATCAAACATTGGCTAGGAATGCCATCTCTTCCTGCTCTGCCAGTTTCTTGATAATAACCTTCGAGAGATTTTGGCACATCATAGTGAACAACAAACCGTACATCCGGTTTATCTATTCCCATTCCAAAGGCTATTGTGGCTACAATTATATCAAGGTCTTCATTGAGGAAGTTATCCTGGTTCCTCATCCTTGTACCACTATCTAATCCTGCATGATAAGGAGCGGCATCAATATCGTTTACCTTTAGCAACTCGGCAATTTCTTCAACCTTCTTTCTGCTTAAGCAATAAATTATCCCCGACTTGCCGTTTTGGGCTTTGAGGAATTTGATCAGCTGCTTTTTAATATCTTGTTTTGGCCTTACCTCATAATAAAGATTATCTCTGTTGAAAGAGCTTTTAAATTCATCTGAGACTTCCATCTCCAGGTTCTTCATAATATCAAGCTGAACCTTAGGTGTAGCAGTTGCCGTGAGCGCAATAATTGGATGTGCTCCTAATTCATGAACGATGGATTTTATTTTGCGATATTCAGGCCTGAAGTCATGACCCCACTCTGAGATACAATGAGCCTCATCTACCGCCACGAAAGATATATTGGCTTTCTTTAAGAACTCAACATTATCTTCCTTGGTAAGTGACTCGGGGGCCACATATAGTAGTTTTACTTTTTCGGCTAATGTATCCTCCTTTACCTTCCTTGCTTCTGTTTTAGACAGGGTAGAATTTAAAAACCGGGCATCAATACCAAAGGCTCGCATTTGATCTACCTGATTCTTCATCAAGGCGATAAGTGGAGAAATAACGATGGCCGTACCATTGAGAACAATGGCCGGTAATTGATAACAAAGAGATTTCCCAGCACCTGTAGGCATGATAACAAACGTATCCTTACCATTATAAATGCTGTTTATAATTTCTTCCTGGTTGCCGCGATATTTATCAAACCCAAAAACTTCTTTGAGGGCAACCTTTAATTTATCATCTTGCTCTACTAACATATGCCAGTAAATTATTTAACAACTGTCAGAGAATGCACTTTGTTAAGTATCTTTGTTTACTGAAAAAGCACATATCCTTATTTTATGAAGATAAGGAAATTTTCATTCAATCTAAATGATAAAATATAAAAAATAGCGATTGAATAAAAATATGTTCTTAGCACGAATTAAACTTTAGTTAATATGTCAAAAACCTATGTAGTAATAATGGCAGGAGGCTCAGGGACGAGGTTCTGGCCCTTTAGCAGGACCGAAAAGCCCAAACAATTTCTTGATGTACTTGGTATCGGCCAGTCATTATTACAAATGACCTTCGATCGATTTAAGGCGATCACTGGCACAGCTAATATTTATATAGTAACAAATGAGAAGTACAAGAGCCTGGTAAAAGACCAATTGCCGGAAATGAAGGAAGATCAAATTCTTCTTGAACCATTTCAACGTAATACGGCGCCATGCATAGCCTACGCATGTTATAAAATCGGGCAAAAGGACCCTGAAGCAAATATTATTGTCTCACCGTCAGACCATATTGTTTTTAAAGAGAGTGTATTTACTAAAATTGTAAATCAGGCCCTCGAGTTGTCTGGCGCGGATAATAACTTGGTTACCATTGGCGTTAAGCCTAATCGTCCTGAAACTGGATATGGGTATATACAATATGTTGAGGAGGAAGGGTCAGAAGTAAAGAAGGTAAAAACTTTTACTGAGAAACCTGCCAAAGACCTGGCAATGAAGTTTATTGAGAGCGGTGACTTTGTATGGAATGCCGGCATATTTGTTTGGTCAGCAAAAGCAATTAAGAATGCTTTCGCTAACTACTTACCTGAGATGGACGAAATCTTCAATGGCATTGCCAAGGATTTTTATTCAGATGATGAACAGGATTCTGTAAATAGAGCCTACTCTGAATGCAAGAATATTTCTATTGATTACGGCATCATGGAAAAAGCTGAGAATGTTTATGTGGTTCTTGGTGATTTTGGCTGGTCGGACCTTGGTTCATGGAGGTCTTTAAATGAGATAAGTGAAAAGGATGAGAATAATAATATGGTAAAAGCAAACGCTCTCCTCTATGACACCAGGAATTGTACCATCAGTGGCCCCAAAAAGAAGTTGATTGTGGTAAGTGGCATTGATAACTGCCTGATAACTCAACACGGCAATGCAATATTAATATGTAATAAAGAGAGCACGACAGAGCTGAAGACCATAGTACATGATATGCAGACCTCAAAGCTGAGTAAGTTTCTCTAGGAATTAACTAGTTGCTAAACTTCCGCTGGCGGATGGCTTCATAAAGAATTATACCTGTTGCGGTAGCGACATTCAATGACTCTATGTTTCCTGCCAAAGGAATTTTAGCCTTGTAGTCGCAAATTCCGAGAATCTCTCCATCAATTCCCGATTCTTCAGATCCCATAATTATTACTGAGGGCTGTGAGTAGGACACCTCATAAATTGTCGTACCTGATTTTTCAGTACAGGCGATCAAACTTAAACCACTTTGTTGAAGAGATTTTAATAATGCCAAAACATTATTAGCTCTACAGATGGGCACCAGGTTTAAGGCACCGGCGGAAGTCTTCATCGCATCGCCTGATATCTGTGCGGCACCTCGCGATGGAACAATTACTGCATCTACACCCGAGCATTCCGCTGACCTTACAATTGCACCAAAATTTCTTACATCAGTAATCCTATCAAGGACTAATACCAAAGGGTCGCGGCCTTCGGAAAATGATTGGTCTATGATATGATCAATGTTGGCAAAGCTAATAGGCGAGATAAATCCTACAACTCCCTGATGATTTTTTCGTGTGAGCCGGTTTAGCTTTTCCGGGGGCACCCTGGTAACAACAACTTTATTCTCCTTGGCAGTTTTTAGCAGGTCCTCAGCCAGCTCTCCCGATAAGCTCTTCTGTACAAATAGCTTGTCGAATGTTTTTTCTGCTTTAATTGCCTCAATTATTGGCCGGCGGCCAAAGACCATATCAGTATTTTGTGCCATTAAAATTCTTTTTTACCAGTACGCCACAAATCTACTGTACGAAACCATAAATTTTGGAATTCCGGCTTCCTATCTAACACAAAATGTTTATCAGAGAATGCTGTGTTCACATGATTAAAAAAGAAATTCACTCTTGGGAGCTCAAAAGTTTTATTATAAACCCATAGTATGCCTTTATCATTGACAAGTATTTTGGAAGGGGGACCGAAAATTATGTAAATCATACCGAAGTCTGTTTTCCAGCCTTCTTTATAAGTAGTAAATAATAAATTCGTTTCTCTTACGCGTTTAAAATATTCCTTAATAGCTATTCGGGCTTTTTCTTCTGACTTGGTGTTATTAAGCCAAAACTCATCAAAAAGCTCTTTCTTGTTGAAAGAGGAATTTATTTTCATGAACTCCTCCTGTGTCGCCAGGTAGCGCAAACTTTCAGCTAATCTTTCGATTTGACTAATTTTTGGATATTTATCGTCTCTGACCAGTATAGTTGAGCCAAGTTGAGACTCGCCTAAATGGAAATAATACAGGCCAATTTCACTTAGCTGAATACTATCATTTGAATTTATCAAAAAGGACCGGTCTACACTAAATGTCTGAGAAAGAGAATCTTTTGTCTGCGCCATAGGAGGCTTTGCTGGCAAAAAATGATAGTCATAAAAATCTGCTTGTATTGAACTTACCCACTTTGACATACTTACGACCCGAACCGTTGAATTAACGGGTAAGTATGATTGAAATACCGTTGCATTAAGGTTTCTTTGCTGTAAGAGTATATCTTCTGACTGAAAATGCCTGGTCAGTAACTTTATGTAAGGGTACTTGATGTTACTTACTGAGTCTGATAGCCATAATACAAAATACTTCGCATCACCAACATATGCTTTAATGCCATATTGCGAGCCGCTCTCATCTTCAAACAGGAAGTAACTATTTAGTTTATGCAATCGTATTCTTGTGGTAATTTCTTCTTCAAGGCTATTTGTCAGGGAGTAGCTTACCTCATATTTTTCCAAACTATCCAGCGGTGTATTAAACTTGATTCTTAGAATTGCTGTTGTATCTTGCTTCGAACTCAATATGTCACCTCGAAGATTCGAGTTTATGTCATATTGAAATCTGAAATCAATAGTTGAAACTTTAAGCTGTGCTAAAGCCTCTACAGACGTCAGGATAACAGAAAATACTAGAATAAAGGCTGAAAATTGCTTGATCATTTCGTTTAGTTAGTGATCCACAGATGTAAATTAAGCAAATCTTTGGCCAAGATAAATCTTGTGAATAAATAATTTGCGAAATTTGCACCTGCAAAATAATATTATGGCTGTCTATACAACGGAAATTGCTTCAGATAAGATTACTTCGGATAACCCTATCCACCAGAGATTACTTAAGGCATACTATATCGCTAAAGAATATGTTGGTGGTGAGATGCTTGAAATAGGTTGTGGTGAGGGCAGGGGGGTAGGTCTCTTACAAGACGATATAGATAGTTATACCGCTATAGATAAAATTACAGAAGTTGTTGATAAGCTATCGGCCCAATATCCACAAGCAGATTTTATACAATCTGTTATTCCGCCACTAGCTTTTCCAGATCAAAAATTTGATTCTGTTATTTCATTTCAGGTAATAGAACACATCAGAGATGATAAACGTTACCTGGAAGAGATAGCGAGGGTGCTGAAACCGGGAGGAATAGCTTTGTTAACCACACCAAATATAAAGAAGAGCCTAAGTCGTAATCCATGGCATATTAGAGAATATACGGCTGCAGAGTTAACAGAATTATGCAGGCCTTATTTTACCAAGGTGGAAATGCTGGGTATTACAGGAAATGATACTGTACTCGAATACTATAATCAGAACAAAGAGTCAGTAAAACGATTAACACGCTTTGATGTGCTTGATCTTCAGCACAAATTACCGGCTTTTATGTTAAAAATTCCTTATGAGATCATGAACAGGTTAAACAGGAATAAACTTCAGTCAACAGACAATAAGCTTGTGGCCTCAATCAAGCACGACGATTATATAGTATCTGAAGATGCCGACCAAAGTCTAGACTTGCTGGCTATCTTAACGCGTTGACCTGCCACTACCACCTACTTGTAGTTGGTCATAATAGCTGTCAAGTGCATCGCCAAATTGTTTAGCTAATTCCAGCTCCCCATACCTGGCCATTGTTTGCGCAAGATCTCTAAGAATTACAAGGTTTTGCTGTAACTCAAAGCTGATATTATTATTGTTTTTAATGTAATAACCAACTTTTTCATCTGCACGCTGCCCCAGCAATCTAGCCATCTCAATAGCCCTTTCTTTTTCACCAACGACTAATAAATACTCAACGGTTGTGGATGAGGTATAGTCATAGGGCAATGAAATATCCGGCATTAATTCCAGATTTTTTAAAGCTACTTCACGAGCACGCTCTTCATTGCCTTCATTTATTAAGGCTGCCGTTAGGGTATTAAAGCTTGCTCTTTGGTTTAGCACAAATTTTCTGTAATCCTCATTATAATATACTTTCGGGTTGTTTAGTTCTCGATAGAAGAAATTGTTCATAAGGTTATCATACATGATATCAGTATTCACTATATCAATTTTACTGTTCTGGTTATTAACCGGTAATAGCCTGAAAGCATTTCCTTCCTGTACCAGGTAATTCCCGAATTCAAGGCCAATCCCCTGTCGAGATGTATTATTAAAATAGATAGGCCTTTCCCAGTTATTGGTGGCAATCAGATCCAGTGCCATCAGGTCTTTTTTCTCGAGATAGCTCTTCTTCATGCTCCATTGCATTCTTGGAACAACCATGCCTTCCATTTTTTCAGGGATAATCCCCATAGAGAGCACTCTTGCGGTGTCAATATCTAAAAACATATGCTTACTTGGCACAATATGACTTGACCCTGCTCTGCCATCATAACGGAGTTGAGGATTGTTATCTCTTAATAATTTCAAGTATTGTTTTAAACTAATTGCCCCGGTAATGCCACTATTCGGGTCATAAAGCAGAAAGTCATTTAGTCCACCCTGACGGTAGTCTTCTTTTGATAGCGAGAATGGGAAAGGAGCAGATTCGTACGCTTGCCTTGTCATTTGCTCTATGTACCAATCGGTATTAAAATAACTCAGTACCACCACTCTAACATCTGTTCTAAAGCCTTCAACCTCCTGCACATACCATAAAGGGAAGGTGTCATTATCACCTCCTGTGAACAAAATTGCATTTGGCGCACAAGAAGCAAGGAAATTTTTAGCTGAGTCTACAGAAAAATATCTGTCTGATCGATCATGATCATCCCAGTTTTCACTGGCCATTACCAAAGGTGCAGATAGTGAAAGTACAATAGCCACTAAACCAGCGATGGCAGGTTTCATAAGCCTTGATAAAAGGGTAATTATACCTAATACACCAAAGCCAACATAAAATGCAAAGGCGTAATAAGATCCTACATAAATATAGTCCCTCTCCCTGGGTTCTGTTGGGGGTGAGTTAAGGTAAAGAATTAGTGCAAGCCCGGTTAAAAAGAAGAGTGTTAATATTACAAAGAACTGCTTGGGGTCTTTATAATAACTGAATATCATGCCGATAATGCCTAGCAGTAAAGGCAGCATAAAGTAGTTGTTTCTCCCCCGATTACTTTTAATGCTTGCAGGAACGTCATCAAAAGCAGCCAACGGACTTAACCATGACGCATCTTGTATGTCACTCTCCCTGCCTGAAAAATTCCACATAAAATATCGCCAATACATATGACCCATTTGTCGTTTAAACATATAGGCGATGTTATCAACGAAGGATGGCTTTTCTCCTTGCTTAAGCCCCATTATTTCCCGATAAGTACTGGCATGAGACCCTGACCACATTCTAGGTAGAATAGTCATCTGTTTAGGATCATATTTATTAACCAGTTTATGATCTGAGATTACGTATTTTTCCTTTCCTTTTATATAAACAGGAGCTCCTTGATATTGATCAACAGTTTCTGCCGTGAAATACTGGCCATACATTAATGGGCGGCTACCATACTGTTCTCTAAGTAGGTAAGACACCATGCTCATTACATCTTCGGGATTATTCTCATCAATTGGCGGGTTATATGCCGAGCGAATTACCACAAGGGTATAAGAGGAATACCCTACTAAAATAAAGGCCAACGAAAGTAGCCCCGTATTAAGAATCACCTTGACATTTTTGTGCGAATAAATTATACCGTATACAAGACCACCTAGTACAAGAATCATCAGGAATATGATGCCTGACCCAAATGGCAGGCCAAAACTATTTACAAATAATATTTCCAGCTTTCCGGCTAATAAGGGTAAGCCGGGGATGATGCCATTATTAATGATGATGACAATTAAGACACTTATTGCCAGGGTAAGCAGGATGCCATTTCTTGTTATCTGAGGATGCTTTTTGAAATAATAAATCAGCCCAAGCACAGGAATTGCTACAAGGTTAAGCAGGTGAATACCTATGGAAATACCTATAACATAAGCTATCAAAATCAACCACCTATTTGCTCTGCTTTCATCTTCAATTAATTCCCACTTTAACATTGCCCAAACAACAAAGGCTGCCAGGAATGAGGACATGGCATATACTTCGGCCTCTACAGCTGAAAACCAAAAGGTATCAGAGAAAGTGTAAACCAGAGAGCCAATTAAACCGGAGCCTAAAATAGCAATCGTTTGATCTGTTTTAATCTCACCTTTAATCTTTAATAGTTTTCTTGAGAAAAGGGTTATACTCCAGAACATAAAAAGGATGGTAAAAGCACTGGCAACCACACTAACCATATTTACCCAATAGGCAACTTCGGTGACATCACCCATGCTAAAAAAAGACGCCATTCTACCTAAAAGGAGAAAAAATGGAGCTCCCGGAGGGTGTGGAACCATTAATTTATATGAAACGGCAGTGAATTCACCTACATCCCAAAAACTGGCAGTATCTTCAATGGTGATTACATATGTAATAAGAGCAACCAGAAATACTAGCCAACCGGTTATATTATTGAGTCTTCTAAAGTCCATAACAGTTATAATGAGTTGGCGAAATTAGCAAAATATGCAAGAATTTCAGCTATAAAGGTGCTTAATTAACAATGTTTAACTCAAACGGAGTGGCCAATGATTGTATCCTTTGTTTAGATAGAGCTGTTGAATATTTTTTTTGGTAGCGATATTTCTATTTATAGACCTGTGTGTAATAGATCATCCAAAATAAAAACAGCGGAACATATGTGGTGAAGACGATTGCAAAAGCATAATTCCATTTTTTATTAGCTGTAATATGAATTGCTTCAACGAGGACAAACCAATACAACACTTCAAAAAGATTTAGGGCTTTCAACGGGTATTGTAAGTTATCAGCTATAGAGGCTGAGTCGAAAAAATTCATGAGCGAAAGCGGGTAAAAAGAAATAATTTCTTGAATCTCAGGCTGGCTGTCAATAAGGATGAACCACATTATTTTTACAAATTCAGGCAGGAGAAATACGGTTTCGGCTATCAGCGCAATATGCCACATTTTCTTGTAGGTGATTTTATAGCCAAACATAAATGAGCCTGTCCAGAGAACAAAGGCAATAACAGTTGCCTTATAAGCGTAAATTAGAGGAATTGCTAAAAACTGCAGGTTGTTCAATATCTGAAAGAAACCAAACCGGCCTTCCTCCTGCAATATTTGAAAAGCTACAGTTTCGTTTTCTACCAGACTTTTTTTAGCAAAAAGCACCAGAAAAGTCACAATACATAGTGCCAGAAAATAGGCGATGGCTTGTGTGTCGAGCATGTAGGTCAATGCCTTTCTCCATTTTTTAAGCATAGGGTCAAAGGTAAAATATTTAAATATTAAAACTTTTATAGAGAGCTAATACGTTATAAATAAGCTTTAGATTCAATACATTTGAAAACGATGCGCTGGTTAGGAATAATATTGCTTTTTGTCTCGTCTTCAGCCCTGGCTGAAAGAAAGGATAGTACCGAACTTCTTATTGCTGATATGATTGTGCAAATTGAGGCAACGGAGGCAATGAATGCTATGTATAACTTCGATTTCGACGAGGCGAGGAAGCAATATCGTTGGCTAAGCCAGAAATACCCTGATAACCCTTTGTCATATTTCCTTTTAGGATTGAATGAGTGGTGGAAAATGATGCCTGATACGGATGTAAAAGATTTTGATGAGCGCTTTCATCATTATATGGATACGACGATTCAAATAGCTGAAAATATGCTTGATATCCCTGAGAAAAGGGTTGAGGGGGCATTCTTTCTGGCAGCAACCTATGGTTTTAAAGGCCGGCTTTATTCAGATAGAGGTAAGTGGGGAAGAGCGGCCTCTGCCGGTAGAAGCTCACTGAAATACCTCGAAATTAGTCGTGAACACAGTTATTTAAGCCCGGAATTGCTTTTTGGCGATGGGCTGTATAATTACTTTGCTGTGTGGATACCTGAAAATTACCCAATCCTTAAGCCGGTGCTGGCATTCTTTCCTGATGGAGATAAAGAGCTTGGGTTACAACAATTAAGAGAAGTGTCAGCAAATGCTTTTTATACACGTATCGAGGCACAAATATTTCTAATGCAAATTTTAGCGAATGATAAGCATGATTACACTGCTTCATTGGCTATCGCAGAATATTTATACGAGCACTATCCCAATAACCCATACTTCCATAGATATTATGCGCGATACTTATATAGCTTACACCGATATACCAAAATGATACCGATAGCACATGAAATTCTAATCCGTATAGACTCGGGACAATTTGGTTACGAAGCTACTGCCGGTAGGTATGCAGCTTTTTTTTTAGGGCAAGCTTATCATAGCAGGGGAGATAATGTTAAAGCAGAACAAAATTACCTGCGAGCTGTGGAGTTTGCCAGACAGAAGGATGATATGGAAACGGGGTATTGTCTCTACTCAATGCTAAACCTGGGAAAAATTGCTAAAGCGGATAATAGAAAGAAAGAGGCAAAGGCATACTTTAAAGATGTGAAGAAATATGCCAGCAGGAAGCAAGCAGTATATAAAGAAGCCAATAAGCTTCTGAAAAAAAAGGCCTCTAATTAGTGAATTCCTTAGTTAAACATTGATTTTTTGCTCAGCACTATTTTAGTACTGGAGAATAGCTAAAATAAGTCCCGGAAAATGTCATCTGAAGGGGGGAGAGAATAATGAATTTATGGTAAAAGCTAGTACTTATTAACTAACTTTGAAAAGGAACATAACGATGTCCTGATATGTAATGGGAGGGGTTTTAACACCACGAATAATAACTTGAGCTAGTATATTAGTTGATCTTTCTTCTACTGAGTAGAATCTTCAATCCAACACTAAATGCTGTAAATATTCTAGCTTATTTTTTTGCTTCCGTAACAATTGGATATAGTTAAAATTGATAATTAGTAACAAATATTCTTATGAAGCTAGAGCAGGCAATTCAGCAGTCATCGTTTAGTAGCAATGATCAGAAACTCACTTTAAATTTTATTTATACCTATAATATTTTTAAGGAAGACCAAAAGATTTTTTTCAAGCCATATGATATCACCCCTCAACAGTATAATGTGTTAAGGATTCTTAGGGGTGCTTACCCAAAGCCATATACTACTTCGCAAGTACGTGACAGGATGTTGGATAAAATGTCTGATGCCTCACGCATAGTAGAGCGATTGGTAAAAAAAGCTCTGGTGAACAGGACTACTACAAAATCGGATAAGAGGCTGGTAGACGTAGTTATCTCAGATACCGGTCTAAAATTATTAGACCGGATAGAGAAGCCATTAGACCAGGAAATGAATACCACTTTTGCCAATTTTACCAAGGAAGAGAGAGAAACCTTTGTTAACCTCCTTGATAAAATGAGAAGAAATTAAGGCTACTATTTCTTAATAGCCTTTTTTCTAGTCGTTTTTAGCTTCGTGTGAATATCAATATTGGTCATGGTGTTCTTAGCCTTTCGCAGTCTGATCTTTTTGCCTTCCCAGATGAATCCAGCTTCGTTAAGAGCTTTTACATAATGCTTTTTCGCCAGACCTCTACATCTCACTTGCGCTACCCACTCACCTAATTTTTTAGCTCTTCCTGCTTGTGGTACATCCCAATGACCATGCTGCTTGTAAAAGCGTTTAAGTTTTGCGAGATTTAGTGAAAAACGTTCGTCTTCCATATTCCAAATAAATCCAATTTTGTTTAGCTGGTTTATTCGTTCAATGGAAAGCCTGTTTTCATTATACAACCTACGCATTTCATTTACCCAACGTGAGAGTTTATGGTTGTCGGAATCTTTTTCGTAGGCTACCTGGCTAACGTGTAACGTGCCATGTTCTTTTTCATAAGCCAGCAATTGCTTCACCCGTTGGTCGAAGGTTGAGTTGGTGTTTACCCAACTAAACTTAATCTTATCTAACAACTTAATTCGGTGCTCCGCAAGCTTGCCGGTTTTATGAAATCGCCTTTGATTCTTACACCAATGGTATAATTTCACTTCGCCATCTTTGGGTCCTGGGTGTGGTTCCCCCGTCTTCTTCTGGAATTTAATCAGAGCATTATAATGCCCTAACCAGATTTCCTCCTGGAATTTTTTGTTTGTTGCCGCCATAAAGAGTGGTCTCTTATTTTTAATTGAGTCACTACTAACTAATAGAATACTGTAAATATAATTCAATTTCTAATTATTGCAAATTGTTTTTAAAATCCTTAAATAAATGCATTAAACGAATGTCTATACGTTTTTCCCTTAGTAATAAATTGTTAACATCCATTTAGATCTTTATAAAGTACAATAAAATTCAGTTTGATAGTCCCTCTGAAGGTAGATTTTTCAAAAAAATTCCAATACTTTATACTTTTAGCAATCTAGCTCTCGTTTTTTTTAATATTTTTGAGCTAATGAAGGAAGAAAAACCTATTGTTCCGGATAAAGAAAAAACGCAAATATTTGAGGCGGAGTTTATGCCTCATCTGGATGCCCTCTATAATTTTGCTTATAAGCTTACCTTTAATGAAGATGATGCCAAAGATCTTTTGCAGGATACGAGCATGAAGGCATACCGCTTTATAAATTCTTTTGAGAAAGGAACTAATGCCAAAGCATGGTTGTTCAGAATATTGAAGAATAGCTTTATTAATGATTACCGGAAGAAAAGTAAGGCGCCGGGGATGGTCGATTATCAGGATGTGGAATCATACTATAACTCTGATAAAGGTGATTCATCAAGAGAGATAACCGTTGATCTGAGGGCAGAAACGGTAAGGGATAAGCTTGGAGATGAAATTACGATTGCTCTGAATTCACTGGATGTTGATTTTAGAACAGTAATTATATTATGCGATCTGGAGGGATTTAAATATGATGAGATGGCAAAAATATTGGATATACCTATTGGAACGGTAAGGTCCAGATTGCACAGGGCAAGAAATATGTTAAAAGAGAAACTTGCAGTATATGCTGCATCAATGGGTTATAAATAATTTGATATGGGTAAACTTATACGCTGGGTAGGGAGGACATTTAACTCGAAAGACAATCGGTGCTCCGAGGAGGAGCATTGTCTGGAGTTAGTTAGACTCATGCTTGATGATGAATCTACTGAAGATGATAACGCTTATGTTTTACGCCATATTGATGGATGTTATAGATGTTATGATAACTTTGATGTAGAAAATGCTATTCGTGAGGTAGTAAAGCAAAAAAGCAATAACTTAAAAATTCCCCACGAAGTAGTAAGCGAAATTCGTGAAAAAATAGAAGTACATTAATGACTACAGGCAAGGCGTTTATTTTTTCTGCACCTTCTGGTTCAGGCAAAACTACCATTGTTAAACACCTAATTAAGACTAAAAATAACCTTGAGTTTTCTATTTCTGCCTGCACTCGTGATAAACGAGGAAGAACAGAGGAAAATGGCAAAGATTATTATTTCCTTACACCGGAAGAATTTAAGAAGAAAATTGATAACGATGAGTTTATTGAGTGGGAGGAAGTCTATCCGGGAAATTTCTATGGCACCCTGAAATCTGAAATTGACAGAATCTGGGAATCAGGCAAAAGTGTAATATTTGATGTTGACGTAAAAGGCGGGCTGAGCTTAAAGGATTATTTTAAAGAAAAAGCACTTGCTGTATTTGTAAAGGTGCCGTCTTTAGATGTTCTTAGCCAACGGTTAAGCAGCCGGGCTTCAGAAACATCTGAAAGCCTTTCACAAAGACTTTTTAAGGCAAAGTTTGAGCTTGAGTTTGAGGATAAATTTGACATTACAATTCTGAATAACCAACTGGAAACTTCTCTTGCAGAAGCCGAAAAGGCAGTTGACGACTTCTTAAAAAGCTAAAAGTGAAAGTAGGACTATTTTTTGGTTCATTTAACCCGGTTCATATTGGCCATCTGATTATTGCCAATATCATGGTAGAAACTTCCGACCTCAATCAAGTATGGTTTATAGTGTCACCGCAAAATCCGCTTAAAGCAGCAAAATCACTTGCTCATGAATTCGATCGCTTTGATATGGTGCAAGCTGGAATAGATGGAAGTTACCATCTCCGTGCATCAGACATCGAATTTAACATGCCCAGACCAAGTTATACAGTAGACACCCTGGCATATTTGGCAGATAAGCATCCCGAACATGAATTTTCGCTGATAATTGGCGAGGATAATTTAAAGAGCTTTCCTAAATGGAAAAATTATCGGGCAATCCTGGATAATTATGGGCTGTACGTTTACCCCCGACCCGGAGAAACGAAAGCGGAACTTGCGAACGAAGCTAATGTAAATTGGGTGGAAGCGCCAATTCTTGATATTTCGGCTACCTATATACGCAATCTTGTAAAACAAGAAAAATCAATACAATACCTGGTGCCGGATTCAGTGGCACAAATTATTAAATCAAGAAAACTATACATCTAAATTTAGTGAATACTCGTTTAGGTAGTAAAATATTTCATTTCTTTGAAACGAATCCTAACCTCAATCGTCTAAGTAGTGTGAATAAATTTTATGGGCCCTTTATTAAGTTTGGACTAAGCATTATTGTATTGCTAGCCCTTGCATTTCAGGATGCCAACGCTCAGGGCGGCATCAGAGGATATATATATAATGAAGCAGGAGAACCACTGCCTTTTGCGACAATCTATGTAAAACAAACAGAAACGGGAACCACAACAAATATTGAAGGGTTTTTTGAATTGCCATTGGCTTCGGGAGCTTATAATTTAGTCTTCCAGTACCTGGGGTTTTCTGCTCAGGAGAAAACAGTTAATGTTGTCAGCACCTTTCAGAATTTTGACATCACCTTGCAGCCAGAATCGCTGGTTTTACAGGAAGTAGAAATTAATGCCAAGATGGAGGACCCTGCTCTTACCATTATGCGTAAGGCCATTGCCAAAAGCAAGTTTCATTTACAGCAAATCGATAGCTATAGTGCCCGTGTTTATACTAAAGGTTCAGGCCGATTGGTTGACTCGCCATTTTTCCTGAGAAAAACACTGGCTAAAGAAGGCATAGATTCCACTTTTACCTTTGTGTCTGAATCTATAAGTGACATCAGCTATGAGCGCCCAAATACTTTTACCGAGAAGGTGATATCTGTGAGATCTAATGGTGATGATAACAACACTTCGCCCAATAGTTATATTATGGGTAGCTTCTATGAACCAACTATTGCAGATGCTATTTCACCGTTATCGCCAAAAGCATTTGGTTATTATAAATTTGAATACCTGGGAACATTTACCGACAGGCAATATGCTATAAGTAAGATTAAAGTTACTCCCAGATCAAAAGGAGATGATGTGTTTGAAGGAATATTAAATATCGTTGAGGAATACTGGAGTATTTATAGCCTGGATCTTACCACCTCTAAGCTAGGGATAATGTTTAACGTCAAACAAATTTATAATCCTATTAATGACATTGCCTGGCTTCCCATATCACATCAGTTTGGCGTAGAAGGAAAATTTATGGGCTTTAAATTTGAGTATGATTACCTCGCTACAGTTAGTAATTACCAGGTAACGCTTAACCCGGACCTGGAGGTAGAGCTAAAGGTTATAGACGAAAAAGTAGAGACTGCACTAGCCAGGCAACTAGAGGCTATGCCCATTGATAAGGCGATAACTGCTCAGGAAAAATTAGCTTCCGGAGAGGAGCTAACCAGAAAAGAGCTAAGAAAGTTACTAAATGCTTATGAAAAAGATGAGCTCAAGGCCTCTGACGAACCAAAAGTTATAGAAAATTACTCTTACTCTATAGATTCTCTGGCGGCAAATTCAGATTCTGCTTTCTGGGTTTCTATAAGGCCGGTGCCATTAACAGCGAGAGAAATAACGGGGTATCATAAAATGGATAGCCTGACCGTTGTTGAACGCGAGACGGAAGAAGGGGATACCTTAAAATCGGGTAAGAGAAAAGGCTTTCATATTCAGGATATTATCTTTGGAAATTCTTATCGGTTCAAAAACAAAGATTATTTCAGATACTACTCGCCACTCGAGAGCTTAAATTTCAACACTGTTGAGGGTTATAATTTTAATCTGAGGTTTCGCTATCTGAAGTCCTGGCAAGAGGCCAAATACAGGTTTGAAGTAATGCCAACAGCACGTTATAGTTTTTCGCGAGGTAGAATTACGGGGAAAGGAGCATTGAGGTATAGCTATGGCCGAAAAACGTTACGTGATGGCTCGGTAACGCTATCAGGAGGCAAGTTTACACGACAGATTAATAATGAAAATCCTATTCACCCTCTTGTGAATACCGTGACAACTTTACTTTTTACCAGTAATTACATGAAGCTTTATGAGGCCGGATATGTTTCTGTTAATCATCATGGAAAAATTCTTGATAACCTGAGTTACGACATAAGCGTTACCTGGAGTGAAAGAACAAACCTGGAAAACAATACCAATCATACCTGGATTAATACTTCGAATGAGTATACATCTAATAATCCCACCAATTTAGAGTTAGTTGAAACGAGCTTCCCTTTTCATAGATCACTGGTTGGAGAGGCTTCTATTCGTTATCAGCCATGGCTAAAGTATAGAGTACGATATGGCAGAAAAAGAGCAATTAAATCATCTTCGCCTACATTTAGCTTAGCTTATAAAAAGGGGTTCTCAAGTTCTATCGGTGATACCGATTTCGATTTTATTGAAACCGGATTCAATCATAATTTTAAAATAGGTGTTAGGGGAAGGCTTGGCGTGGAATTAAGTGCTGGCAAGTTTTTGAATACAAACAGCTTGTATTTTATGGATTTCAAGCATTTCACGGGTAATGAATCGCCATTCTTACTCAATAATCCAATTGCCGGCTACAGATTACTTAGTTATTATAACTACAGTACTTCAGACCAGTATTTTTCAGGAATTGCCCATTACCAATTTAGAAAGTTTCTCGTTACCCAGTTCCCATTCTTGCGCATGACCGGCGTAAAAGAGATAGTTTTTCTTAGCTATCTCGCTACCCCATATTCAAATAACTATATTGAAGTTGGGTACGGTATAGACAATTTATTTCGCATCCTGAGGGTTGAGGGTGCTGTTGCTTTTCAAGAGGGTAAATACAACGGTTTTGGGATAAAAGTTGGCATTGCAACCAGTATTACCGCCGATGGTAATAGTATTTCTTTTGGCTTCTAGTTTATTCGTAGAAGATTATACTTTCATTACTTCTTCTTCTTTATGATTAATCAGCTCGTCTGTCCTCTTAGTATGCTCATCAGTTAACTTCTGCACTAAATCCTCACCGTGTTTAATGTCATCTTCAGAGATACCTTCATCTTTTAATGCCTTAACATGATGTAGCACATCGTGACGGGTGTTGCGGAGGCTTATCTTACAGTTTTCGCCTTCATGTTTAACTTGCTTAACAAGGTCTCTTCGCCTTTCTTCGGTTAGTGCGGGAACATTTATTATTACTTGTACGCCATCATTCTGTGGATTGAAGCCGAGGTCACTATTCATAATAGCCTTTTCAATTTCCTGGATAAGTGTTTTTTCCCAGGGCTTAATCATTATGGTGTGGGCATCCGGGGTAGTAATAGATGATACCTGACCAAGGGGAGTCATTGCTCCATAATACTCAACCATTATACTATCAAGCATGCCGATTGTTGCCTTTCCGGCTCTGATTTTAGCCAATACTATAATTAAATGCTGAAGGGCTTTATCCATTTGCTCTTTCGCATCATCTATAAACATTTGAACTTCTTCCATGAGTCTTAAAATTTAATTAATTAATGTCCCCGCTTCTTCGCCTTGTACAACTCTTAGCAAGTTGCCAGACTTGTTCATGTCAAACACAATAATTGGTAATTTATTTTCCTGGCATAAGGTAAATGCCGTCATATCCATAATATTTAACCCCTTTTCATATACCTCCTTATAACTAACCTGGTTATATCTAGTTGCATTGGGGTCTTTTTCAGGGTCAGCAGTGTAAACGCCATCTACACGTGTGCCTTTAAGTACCACATCGCATTGTAGCTCTATTGCGCGCAAACTAGCTGTTGAATCGGTAGTAAAATACGGATTGCCAATTCCGGCACCAAAAATTACTATTCTGCCTTTTTCAAGATGTCTGTCTGCTCTTCGCTTTATAAAAGGTTCGCATACCTGATCCATCTTAATGCCACTCATTAGACGGGTGTACATTCCATGTTCTTCGAAATTACTCTGCAATGCCATACCATTAATTACTGTGGCCAGCATACCCATATAATCTCCTTGAACCCTATCGATGCCACCTTTTTCGGCATCTACTCCTCTAAATATATTTCCTCCTCCAATAACAATGGCAATTTCTATACCTAAATCTTTTACCTTCTTGATTTCTTTAGAATATTGATTTAGCCTATCGGCATCAATACCATATTGCTGGTTGCCCATCAAAGCCTCTCCGCTTAACTTTAGGAGGATTCTTTTATACTTCATTCGATAGATAGGTTTAAATTCTGTCAAATATAGAGAAGAGTAAAGATATATACCCTTCAGCACAAGCATAAATTCTATTACTCAAAATGAATTAGCTTCTGACCCGAATCTACACTATCTCCTTTATTTACTACAATAGATTTTATTTTACCACTGCCAGGTGATTTAATAATATTTTCCATTTTCATGGCTTCCAGCACCAGCAACTTATCTCCTTTCACTACCTCATCACCTTCGCTTACTACCACATCAAGTATGAGGCCGGGCATAGGAGCACCTACAACCTTGGCATGGGCAACATTATTATTATTAAGTCCCATTTTATTAAGGAGCTTATCTAATGCCGTTTTTACCACTACTTTAACCACCCGATTATTAACTTTTACAACAATCTCACCTGATTTACTGTCTTGTGAGACAATTTCAAGGTTGTACGACTTATAATTAAGTATTAGATGATATTTGTTCGGTCCGAGTTGAGAAAGGTCGAGATCAACAGGTTTGCCATCAATTGCGACGTTATTGTCTTCTATTTCTATACCGAAAGATTTGTCTCCAATTATGATTTTGTACATCGTGTATGCGCTTAACTCAAAGATAAAGCATATTCGACAAAAGATTTTAGTCGGCGGAAACTTTCAGCAACTCTTTATGAAAAAATCCTGCCCGCTCAACCATCTTTTTTGAGCCAATGAAGAGAGGCACCCTTTGATGTATTTCCTGCGGTTCAATTTCCATGATTCGCTCTTCGCCGGTAATAGCTTTGCCTCCTGCCTGCTCAATGATGAAAGCCAGTGCGTTACATTCATACATTAACCTAAGCTTGCCATCGGGAGATTTAGCGGTAGAGGGGTAGAAATATATTCCGCCCTTAAGCAGATTACGATGGAAGTCAGCTACAAGAGAGCCGATATATCTACCGGAGATATTTTTCTCGCGACAATCTTCAATATATGCTTTAACAGGTTCACTGAAACTATTATAAGAACCTTCATTAACAGAATAAATATTGCCATCATTGGGGATAACCATTCCCGGATGTGAAAGAAAATATTCGCCAAGGGTAGGATCATAGGTGAAGCCATTAACGCCACTCCCTGTGGTAAATACCAACATTGTTGATGATCCATAGAGGACGTATCCGGCCGCAACCTGATGGATACCCGCCTGCATAACGTCTTCCTGAGTTACAGGTGTGCCTACTTCTGATACCCGCCTGTAAACAGAAAATATTGTTCCGATGGAGACATTAACATCAATATTGGAAGAACCGTCTAATGGATCAATAGCAATTACATAGTTAGAGTCTTTATTTACTTCAATAATTTCTTCTTCTTCTTCAGAAATTATGGCGCAAACTTCACCCCCTTTAGTAAGTGCCCTGGTAAATCGAATATTGGCCAGCACATCTAGTTTTTGCTGATTCTCGCCAGCAGAATTTATGGAGCCAATGTTGCCGGCTAGATTGATTAGTCCGGCGCGATTTATTTCACGATTAACTACTTTACCTGAAAGTGCAATGTCACGGAGAAGCTGTGATAGTTCTCCGGTAGCAAATTTAAACTGCCCTTGATTGCTTTTAATAAATCGATCAAGAGCCGTGCCTATAGCAAGGGCTATTCTCGAGTCTTCAATCATCTCATACTTGGTTAATAAAGAGGTAAAATTAGCTGTTATATTTGTACAATCTAAAGATGACTCTCATTATCTTCTTAAAGATTATTTTTGCATTGGTAAAAATGGGCTGATTTTTCGAGTATGCAGATATTTAAATTTGGTGGGGCTTCAATTCGTAGTGCTGAAGCAATTCGTAATATGACTGATATCGTTAGCAAGTATGGTGAAGAGCCGTTGCTAGTCGTTGTTTCTGCTATGGGTAAGACTACCAGACACCTGGAGGACTATATTGATGGCGTTGTAGAGAAAAATTCAGAAAGAAATAGCCTCGAAGAGATAAGTGAGTTCCATTTTTCTATTATGCAGGAGTTATTTCAAGAAAAGGACCCTGTCTTTGAAGAAGTAGGAGACCTCTTCGCCAAGGTAGAGCAAATAGAGTGGCAAGGTGAGAATTATAGCAAATTTTATGATAGTGTTGTCTCTGTTGGGGAAATGGTGTCATCTACGATTATCGCTGCTTATTTAAATAAAAAAAACATTGTAACCACGAAGATAAATGCCCCTGACTTAATTAAATGTAGAGGCAGGTTTCAGGCTGGCAAAGTAAGCTGGCCGCAAACTGAAGAACTAATAAAGACAGTAGTAATACCATTGCTGGAAGATAAAATTGCTGTCACCCAAGGCTTTATAGGTAGCAATAGCAATGATGAAGTAATCACCCTGGGTAAGGAGGGATCAGATTATACTGCAGCTATCTTCGCTTCTTGTTTAAATGCTGAGAGTGTAACTATTTGGAAAGATGTGCCCGGTATTTTATCTGCCGACCCGAAACTGATAGATGATACCACGCAGATACTTCATCTTCCTTATACCGAGGCCTCGGAAATGACCTATTATGGCGCGAGTGTTATTCACCCGAAGACTATTAAGCCGCTGGCAAATAAAAGTATTCCGCTTTATGTAAGAAGCTTTGATGAGCCAGGTCTTACGCCAACGGAAATTTATGGCACCGAACAGGGCGATCTGGAGCCAACGATCATTCTTAAGAAAAATCAATGCTTATTTACTTTCAGGGTACGTGATTACACTTTTGTTGACGAGCGAAGCCTGGCGAGTATCTTTACTACGATGCACGAACTCGATATTTCCATTAATATCCTGCAAAGTTCGGCGATTACAATTTCTGTATGTTTTGATTTCAAACAGGCACATGTTGATGCTCTTTTTGAGCGATTGCAGGATAGGTTTTCGTTACAGTATCTAACCGATCTTGAGCTGCTAACACTTAAAAACTATAACGAAGACTTTGTACAGAGGTATGGTCCAAAGAAGGAGGTAATTCTAGAGCAGCGCAGCCGGAGAAATTGCCGGTTTTTATTGAAGCCGGAGATTGAAAAGTAATCCCAATAATCATTCTTTAAGTCATTCTGTCTCGATATCTATCGGGATTAATTAAGGATATAAAAGAGAAAAGGTGTTAATATATACTGAAACTAGCCTGTCTGAAGTCGAGGCAGGTTCAGGATGACACTTTCTTTTTTTTTCGGAATTGAGAATACATAGAATTAAAGAATTGGAGTTCTTCCTTAATTGTACTCAACCTAAATGCTTGTAGCTTTATATCTTAGCTGATGTTTCAGGTTCAGGCAGGATCTGACTCTGAATGGAATCGTCAGCGATGTCACTTGGTGAAACAGCTCCTTCGGGTGCTTCATCGCCTGTTTCAAAGAGATACTCATTCACTTTCCTCCTTAGCTCCAAACCAGATAAATTATGCCATATATAGCCGTGTCTGGCCAGCGACATTTGTCCTGTTTCTTCGGAGACAACAATTATTAGCGTATCGGTATTTTCCGACATGCCTATAGCTGCTCTATGCCTGAGGCCATACTGTGCCGGTAGGTTGTCATTTTCTGATACCGGCAAAATACATCTCGCGGCACTAATCTTGCCATTATAAATTATTACCGCTCCGTCGTGAAGGGGGCTGTACTTATTGAAAATTGATAAGAGTAATCTACTTGAAATATCGGCGTCAATTCTGTCGCCTGAATCAACATAAAATTTTAACTCAGAATCACGTGAGAAGACAATTAACGCTCCGGTGGCGGTGCCGCTCATTGATTTACAGGCGTCTATCACCGGGGTAATATTAAAGGCAAAGTTGTCGGACTTCCGCCAGACAAAAAGAGATTTATAGAAAGAGTCCCGGTTTAATGAAGTTGTTTTGCCAATTATCAATAAAAATTTTCTAATCTCTTGGGCAAACAAGATGATAACGGCTATTACTCCAACCTCCATGAAGGTTCCAAGAATCGAAGTAAGCAACTCCATTTGGGCAGCCCTAACAACCAGATAAACCAAATAGATAGATAAGAAACCGCCAAAGATTTTTACGGCTACACTCCCCTTCATCAGTTTATAGACCTGATAAATCAATAGACTAACTAAGGCGATATCGAAAACATCTAACCAGCCTACACTTAAAAATCCTATTTTAAAACCGAGTATCAATTTATTAGTTTATTATAAATTTTTATTGTTTCAACAGCTTCCTTCACATCATGTACCCGCAATATTCTTGCCCCTTTTCCTAATGCTGCAAAATTAACTATACTCGTGCCATTCAGCGCCTCTTCAGGTGTTGTCTCCAACAAATTATAAATCATCGATTTCCTTGAAACACCTATCAGCAACGGAGCATCTAATGCCTCAAAATACGCTAAATTTTTAAGAATTTCATAGTTCTGATCTAAAGTTTTCGAGAAGCCTAACCCGGGGTCAATAATTATGTCCTTAATACCCAACTTTCGTAAGCGAAATAATTTTTCCTGAAAGTATTCTTGTATCTCCAGCAACAAATTGTCATACGCCAAATTTTTCATCATCTGGGTTACCGGCCCCCGCATATGCATGATAATATAAGGTACTTGCCAATCCTTTATAAGGTTAAACATTGCTGGGTCTGAGCCGGCAGTTATATCATTTATGATTGCTGCACCGGCATCCAGAGCCTTGCCGGCTACAGCAGCTCTAAAGGTATCAACAGAAATATGGGCCTGTGGGAAATGTTTAATAATCTCTTTAACAGCTGGCAACAAACGCTCCAGCTCTTCTTCTTCGGTAACTTCCTGTGCTCCGGGGCGCGTAGAAAAGGCTCCAAGATCTAAAAATGTTGCCCCTTCTTCCAGCATCAGACTGGCTTGAGAAATTATAGCTTTGAAAGATTCAGCGCGGCTGTTTTTATAAAAGGAGTCAGGGGTGAGGTTTATGATACCCATGACCACAGGTTTTTCGATATTAACCAGCGAACCACGAATATTTAAAGTAGTTTTAGCGGAAATCTGATTAAGTTTTGTCATTTGCTGCTATTTTTGGCCAAATTTAAATGAATACAACACAGGGTGAAAGAAACTACCACAGTTGAATACGAAAATATAATATCTGAGTGCCGTTCATTATTCATGAATAAGGCGGCCGACTATGGTACAGCATGGCGAATTTTAAGACTTTCGTCTATTACAGACCAGATTTTTATTAAGGCCAACCGGATACGCTCTATTCAGGAAAAAGGTATTAATAAGGTAGGGGAGGATATAAGTAACGAGTTTGTTGGCATCATCAACTACTGCATCATAGCGCTTATTCAAGAGAGAATGAATGATAGCGAGCGGATGGAAGTGCCGTTGGATGAGTTAATGATAGCTTATGATGAGTTTGCCGATAACACCAAAGCTTTGCTGGCCGACAAGAACCATGACTACGGTGAGGCCTGGCGTGATATGCGAGTGAGCTCGATAACCGATATTATCCTGATGAAATTGCTTAGAGTAAAGCAGATTGAGGATAATGCAGGAAAGACATTGGTTTCTGAGGGCATTGATGCCAATTATATGGATATGATAAACTATGCAGTATTTGCTTTAATCTTATTAAAAGAAGCTTCATGAAGTGGTTAGATAATATAGTTAGGTTTTTTGTTGGTGGGCTATTCATCTTTTCAGGCTTAATTAAGCTGAACGACCCAATGGGTACAGAGATTAAACTTGAGGAGTACTTTGAAGTATTCGCTATTGATTTCGCTCATTTCTTCGAGTTGTTTGTACCGGCGGCGATGCCTATTGGTTTGTTTCTGGTGATCTTAGAAATCGTTCTTGGCATTGCCGTGCTGCTAAATTTTAAAATGAGATGGACAACCTGGGCACTTGGGCTGCTAATAGTATTCTTTACCTTTCTAACATTCTACTCAGCCTATTTTGATAAGGTAACTGACTGTGGTTGTTTTGGTGATGCTATCCCACTTACGCCATGGCAATCATTCTCTAAAGATGTAATTCTGATTGTATTGATAGGCTACCTGTTTTGGCGCAAGGATGAGTTTAGTTCCTGGTTATCAGACAAAGTAAATTATATCACCTTGTCGGCCACCACGGTGGTGAGCATCTTTCTGGGTGTTTATGCTATTAAACATTTACCTTTTATTGATTTCCGTCCGTATGGAGTAGGAGATAATATCCCGGCCAATATGATAGCCCCGGAGCAGCCGATTTTTGTCTACACCTTCGAAAAAGGTGGTGAGGAAGTTAAGTCAGAGACATACCTAAGTGCAGAGGAAGGTTACGCATATGTAGGTCATGAAATTACTAATGCAGAAAATACTATTCCTAAGATCACCGACTATAATATTTGGAATGAAGAGCTCGGCGATTATACGGGCCAGTCTTTTATAGGCTATAAATTATTTCTGATAGTATATGAGTCCAACGCTGCCGACAAATCAATGATGCCGGAAATCACTGAATTGGTGAATGGCCTGGGCACTGAAGTTGAATCAATTGCACTTACCGCTTCATCGGGTGATGATTTCAGGCAGTTTTTAGCTGATTATCAGCTGGACATCCCTTTTTTCTATGGCGATGCCACTGTGCTAAAAGCCATGATCCGCTCGAGCCCGGGTATTATGGTGCTGGTGGATGGTACTGTTATTGGCAAATGGCATCTAAATGATACGCCTACTGCCGATGAGGTTAGGGCACTGCTTCAGTAGCCAACTTTCTTAGTTTGCAAACTAATTCATATTTCGTGCCTAAAGGCATGGAGTTGCGGGTTTGATGTTTTTACCCAAGTGAGCTCCCTTTGGGACTCATTAGTTTTATCAACATTTCTAAAGACCTTTTGGAGACTTAATATTGCTTGCAATTTTGCAAGCATAGAGTTGCTTACCAAGTCGCCTTTTTGGGCTATGACGCCTGCCCCGTTGTATAGCGGGTATTAACTATAGGTTGCTCTTTATTTATAAAATATTATCTTTAAGTTAACTCAGAAAGGGGAGAAGATCGATCCCAACAACCATTGGGGCCACTCTCTTAGCCGAAAATGTTAACAAGACGACCAAACTAAACCGCTATGAACATGAAAAATCATTTAACGATGAAGGGCATTACACTATTATTTACAGTATTGCTTGTGTCAGGCTTAATGCAAATGACAGCTTGCAAAGCCCAATCTGATAAGGACAAAGAAGCCTTTTTAGCCAAAAACTGGATTTCTGTAGCTAGTATTAATTATCCGGGAGATACATTGCCTTATTTAACTGACGCACTTGACTTAAAAAAAGGCGGAAAAATGAATTGGACCTTGCAAGGTGAGGTCTATCCGGGAACCTGGAAATATATAAGCAAGGGGAATCAGATTCACCTGTTCGATGAATCTTCTAATCGTAACATGGCCAGATTTAAAATAATTAATGAATCTAAGCAGACATTAGTATTAAATAATGCGGCATTATATCCTACTACATTAATTTTTGTTGAGAAGGGTTCGGGGCTTCGTTTTCCAGATCCGGATATAGGATATACTCCTATGGGAGAAGTTTTAAGACGATATGATTTTAATGATATATCATGGAAAAGCGGTAATGGAGGAGGAGGCAGGAGAGGAGATGGTATCGTTTATGTATTGGCTAATGGTGATACGAAGAAAATTGAAATTATACGTCGCGGCAAGGGAGCACCAAATGTATGGGATGTGATCAGTGAAGAAGAGATTGATGGAAAGGTAATTTACAAGTGTAATTTAAAATTTGACATAGACGAGGAGAGCGGAGAATCAAAAGAAGTAAATAGAAAAGGTGAATTTACGATTTCTGAATCAACCCTGGTCCTTTCTATTCCTGAGTTGGCGAATTTAATACAAGAATACAGGACCTATTAATAAGTATGATGAGAAGAATGACGCTTATTCAGGCTGCCAGTCCTTTATTAGTATGCCATCACCATATTTCTCGACAATCAGCTTCTGCTTTGCTTTCCATTTTAGCTCGCGGATAACTTCTATCGGCAGGCTTACTATGTAAGTGCTTCCACCTGATGTCTTCATTAAATTACGCACATGATGGTCTTCTATAGATCTTCGTCCCATAATATATATTGTTTTATATATAGTTAAATATATTGTAATATATATAGTTTATTTATCAAAAGCAAATGATAATAGAGCTAAGCATGGATAACTTAAGTTTTGGCGGAGTAATCAATACTTGCTTGTACATACAAGTATAAAAACAAAAGCCATTTGTGGTCTTTTTTAGCCATTTGTCCTAAATCCTCCGGGACTGATAAAAGTCATAAAAATGCACTGGTAATGTATGTAGTTTTGGTGTTTAGTTGGTCAGATGTAGTCGCTATACTCGTCTGTTGTGAGCTTAAATAAAACAAGAGAATTATGACTGAAAGGATTGAGCATATTATCAAGCACATACACTTTGATAGCGAGGAAGAAGTGGCAAAAGCATTAGGCCATGCCGAACTTCTGGAAGATTTAACAAGTGAAGAAAAAAATGATCTGACAGCAGCCTTGTCAATCATATTCTACCACCACGATCATGCAGGTATTACGGCAATGGCAAAGCTGGCAGTAAGAGCAGAGCAGCTCATAGCCGGGTTTGGTTGTGATGTAGTTCCATACTTATTAGAAGAGCTGGTTAACGCTGATTCTGAATCAGCGGCATATCTGGGAAAGGCCATCGCCTTAAACCCTTGCCCGAATATAGATATTATACTGGAAGCCTGGAATAAGAATTGGGAGGACGATTTTGCCACCATAAATATTATTCAGGCACTCTCATATTTTAAATCTCCCATAGTAATGGAGACTATGCCGCAAATCATTGTGGCCAGTAAATCTGCTAATTTCCAGGTTCGGTCGATAGCTTTATATGCTATAGGAAAACTATCACTCAGGCTTAAGCTCGCTGACTTTAGTGAGGATATTAAGCTTTCATTATTTGATTCTGTTTTTGAATTACTTTCAGACAATAAGCCCTTGGTGCGAAAGAATGCTGCCCGTGCACTGGGAAAAATTCAGAAACGCGGACTCCTAACTGAAAAGCATAGAGTAAAGGTATTAGGTGCTTTTAAGGCTATTTTAGGTACAGACGGACAACATAGTTGGGACAGAGCATTTATTGTAAGACATGAGGCTGAACACTTTCTGCCTCTTTTTAGCGTAAGGTCTACTTTGGGAGATCGTTATCGTCAAAGCTTTAAGATAATTTCTAAAAACGAATTATGTGATAAGACTTATCACTATGTGATTGAAGCCCCGATGATAGCTAAGAAGCTCAAGGCAGGCCAATTTATAATTGTCAGACCTCACGATCATAGTGAGCGCATACCACTTTCTGTTTGTGGTTGGTCGGAAGATCGAGGAACATTAGAACTAATTATTAATACTGTTGGTAAGACATCAGGAGAGATTAATAACCTGGAAGTGGGTGATCGGTTTACAGATATTGTTGGGCCACTCGGGAAACGCTCTCATGTGCAAACTTACCCCGACACTTGTGTGGTGATTGGTGGAGGTTATGGCACAGGAGCTATTATTCCAACGGCAAAAGATCTTAAGGCTTTAGGTAACAAAGTTATTGGAATTGTAGGTGCACGAACTAAAGACCTTCTACTGATGACCAAAGAGCTGGAGAATGTTTGTGATGAAGTGATGATAACTACCAATGATGGTTCTGTTGGTATAGAAGGATTTGTGACTGACGCCTTACAACAAATAGTTCTTAGAGAAGATGTAAGCTCGGTACTGGCCGTTGGCCCGGTGCCAATGATGAAAGCCGTAAGTGAACTAACCAAACCGTTGGCCATAGAAACTTTTGTTTCGTTGAATGCCATTATGGTAGATGGTACCGGCATGTGCGGTGCTTGTAGAGTGAATATTGGTGGTAAAACCAAGTTCGCTTGTTTCCATGGTCCGGATTTTAATGGTCATGAGGTTGATTTTGATCAGCTAACCAAGCGTCAGAAAATGTTTAATAAAGAGGAAAGAGAAGCACTTTACAGTGTTGAATCATAAAGGTAAAGCAATGAGTAACGAAAGAATTTCGCAATTAAGTAATAAGGAAAGGATAAATCTTCCACCTCAGGTGATGCCTTTGCGTGCAGCCTGGGAGCGTATCAATAACTTTGATGAGGTTCCCCTGGGTTATACAGATGAGCAAGCAATTGAAGAATCGAAAAGATGTTTGCAGTGCCGCAACCCACCTTGTATTGAGGCTTGTCCGGTTGGAATAGATATTCCTGCATTTATTAAGCTTCTTGAAGAGAATAAACCTGCTGAAGCAGCTACTAAAATCAGAGAAACAAACTTCTTGCCTGCAGCTTGCGGTAGGGTTTGTCCACAAGACAAGCAATGCCAGGCAGTTTGTGTAGTTGGCAGAAAAACTATACCTGTAGGTATTGGTGGCCTTGAGCGTTATGCTGCAGACTATGAACGTGAGCATGGCACCCTTAAGCCAGCCAAGATAGACGAGAGTACCGGCAAGCGAGTAGCCATTATTGGTTCCGGGCCGGCAGGCTTATCTGCCGCTTATGAACTCCGTATAAAAGGTCATGAGGTGGTAGTTTTTGAAGCTTTCCATCGTGCCGGCGGCGTAATGGTTTATGGAATACCGAGATTCAGACTCCCTATTGAGATTATTGATGATGATATTGAATACCTTGAAAGCTTAGGCGTACAATTCGTCTATAATATGATTATAGGTAACATCCTTTCTTTAGATGATTTATTAGAACAGGAGGGATTTGATGCTTTATTTGTTGGGACTGGCGCCGGCCTGCCTAATATGCTTGATATACCCGGAACGAATGCGAATGGTGTTTACTCGGCCAATGAATATCTCACCAGAATTAACTTAATGGAAGCCGACAAATTCCCTGAGTATTCAACGCCATTATTCCAGGGCAAAAAGGTTGCTGTTATCGGTGCCGGAAATACCGCCATGGATGTGCTTAGAACAGCCAAGCGTTTGGGCTCTGATACTACATGTTATTACCGTAGGTCAGAGAATGAAGCACCGGCAAGATCAGAGGAGCTTGAACATGCTCAACAGGAATTTCTTAACTGGCATTGGTTATCTAATCCGGTAGAGTTTATTGTTGATGAAGATAATTTTGTTAAGCAGATTAAATGTGAGAAGATGGTGCTTTCTGATCCTGATGAATCCGGCAGAAGAAGTCCGAAGCCAACGGGAGAGTTCTTTACTGAAGACTGTGACACGGTTGTGATGTCATTAGGATGTAGTGTTAATCCAATTATTCCGGCTACAGATAAAGAGATAAGGATAAACAAGTGGGGAGTTATTTTGGTAGATGAAGAAACTTGTCAGACCAGTAAGCCGGGCGTTTTTGCCGGTGGTGATGCTATTACCGGTGGTTCTACAGTTATTCTTGCCATGGGGCAGGCCAAAACAGCTGCCGCAGCTATTCATAAGTATCTGATAGGAGAGCTTACAGAAGAGCCAAGAGTGCCAACGGACCCTAATTATTATGTTAAGGACTGGCAGATCTCTAATGGTAGTTCTAAAAATGGCAAACAGAAGAAAGTAAAAGCATAGTAGACAGAAGTTGTATTATTGATAGCGCAACACTTGATTAACTCATCCTGTTATTTATGCTTAGAGTAGGTATAGTATGGGCTTTAATTATGTCATCCATTGTCATAAGCTTGTCGTCTTGTGATAAGGTGAAGGGTGATATTTTTAGTGATGAGGAACTTCTCGATAAGCTTTATAATAACTCATTTGATACTTTAGTTGTTGGTGTAAGTAGATATGCGCTGAATCCGTATCTATACCGAAACTTTTTTCCGGGAGTACTAAATAAATAGAGGCCTCTTATTGCCTCTATTGAGCTGGTAAATATAGATTCTTTGCCGGTACTCGAATCAATAGCAATTAGAAACTTATATATTATTAATAAGAATTTAATTTGGCAGTCCTTACCATCTCTTAGTGAGCGTACTTATTTACCTGATAATAAGTTAAGATGGGTAGGTGTGGATGGCCCTGAATGGGATCCGGGAATTTATGTTGATGTAATATTGGAGATAGAAGATAATACTACATCAACTACTTTCTTCCTAATTAGAAAAGAGCAGTTGATAGAGAGATTAGACTAATCTGAACTTAATAAACGGTAATATGAGAAAATTTGAATATAAATTAATCACGATTAGAGCTGCTCATTTAAAAAGGGCCAAATTTCAAGCTGAATTGGAAGAGAAATTCAGGATATGGGGAGACGAAGGATGGGAACTTATTAAAATGGAGCCCATTACTTCGGGAGGCGTGTTTTTTCAGGGAGCAAATACAAATGATTTTCTTACGGTTTTTAAGAGAGAAAAACTAAATTGATCTGCCCTTCTCTACGTGCGTAGAAAAGAGAATATGAAGACCCCGAAATACCTTCAACCACTCCAACTTGCCTTCAGGCAGCATGCCAATGCCGATATAGCAGCCCCTATGGAGAAATACATGAAAGATCGGTATGAGTACTTTGGAATTAAGTCGCCATTGCGGAAAGAAATATATCGTGAGCACAAACTGAAATATGGACTCATTCCTCCGGCAGAAACGGAAGAAATTATTAAGTGGTGCTGGCAGCAACCTCAACGTGAGTACCAGTATTTTGCCATGGAGTTTTTAGGCCGAGCAGCTAAAAAAGCTGACTTGGATAGCATTAATCTTTACGTCTATATGATTACTAATAAGGCATGGTGGGATACCGTTGATTTTATTGCTACTAACCTGGTGGGAGCTTACCTGAAAATTTTTTCGGATATGACGATTGACTTGACTGGGGAATGGATGGCTTCAAAGGATATATGGCTACAAAGAACTTGTCTCCTATTTCAGCTTAAGTATAAGTCTGCAACTGATACCGATCTTATGCATGGCTTCATATGTCAGCTTTCAGGTTCGAAGGAGTTCTTTATTCGCAAAGCAATTGGTTGGGTACTGCGAGAATATTCGAAGACGGACGCAGAATTTGTTGTTGACTACGTGAATAAGTATCCTATCTCGGGGCTTAGCCAAAGAGAGGCATTAAAATGGTTGCAAAGCCGAAAATGATATTAAAAAGATCATGATCCTGATAATTATCGAGGCAGGATGGCATAATTATAGTTAATAATAGCAATTACATGATTAACTTTATTCTTCAGTTTTAAGGAATCAGTGAGAATAACACTAAAAATATATCTGGCGCTATTACTTTTTGCGACAACCAATAGCGTAATAGCTCAGGAGCAGCTGGAAACAGTTGTGCAACGTGGGCATGCCCTTGCTGTGCGCACTGTGTGCTTTAGTCCTGATGGTAAGTTTCTGGCTTCCGGTAGTGAAGACAAAACAATAAAAATATGGGAATTTAGCAGCGGCCGTGAATTAAAAACACTCAATGGCCATCAGTCACATATAAACCAGGTGCTGTTTACTTCCGATGGTAAGCAGGTGGTGTCGGCTAGCCGAGACAGGCATATCTATTTTTGGGATGTAAACACCGGAGTAATTCTCAAAACCTTCCATTATCCCGATGAGAGCATTGTTTCTATTGCTCTTACTAGCGATGACAAACTATTGGCCATTGGCACTACCGAAAGGATTGTCAGAATTATTGACCTTGACACAGATTCGATATTATATAGCTTGAAAGCCAATGTTGGCCAATATGGTGCCCATGTTATTTTTAGTGATGATGATAAGCTCCTGGCTGTAGGAGAGGATAACCGTACATCTAAGGTCTATGATGTCTCAACCGGTGAGCTGATAAATACAGTAACTGAAAAATATGGCAGTTGTGGTGGCTGTGACACTAAATCTGTCTTCTTAAGTAATAATGAGCTTATAAAAGGCAGCAATGGTAGCCCTTTGGCAATACGCAATCTTAGCCTTGATACCGCCTTCAATTTTGTCGAGGACTCTGAAGAAAGAGTTGATGCTCTAAGGTTAAGTCAGGATAAATCAAGGTTAATTGTTGTAGATGAAGACTCAGCAGTAATGTTTGATGTGAATACTCGCCAACAGTTATTTAAGCTTGATCAGAGATTGGTACCTACAAATCCTAAGTATGGCCTCAACATGCTAAATCAGGTGGCTGAAAGAAGATCAGATCAATTTAATGATGCTGCCTTCTCACCCGATGGCAAGTGGATTGTGACTGGTGATAACAGCAATCTGATAACCATTTGGGATGCTAAAACTGGTGAAAAAGCCTCCGTTTTCTATGGATATTTAAGTTTTCCACCGGATGATGGTCTTAACTTCGA
>Ga0164313_10000132_pt1 | contig 49837 bp, 49 predicted proteins | sample GuaBasSedimGuay4_FD_113735 | JGI IMG/M metagenome (GOLD analysis project Ga0164313, IMG submission 113735) | Subseafloor sediment microbial communities from Guaymas Basin, Gulf of California, Mexico - Guay4, Core 4569-4, 0-3 cm | ecosystem: Environmental > Aquatic > Marine > Hydrothermal vents...
TACCTTCATGTACTTAAAGCATGTATATCTCCAAACATTACCATAAAGAGTATAGAAGCCATTTCTCTGCTCTCTTCCAATATTCTTCTGAATTACTCATAAAACCCCTATTTATTTGTATACCTAATACACACTAGACCCTGTTCCCTCTTTATCTTCATACTCCTCCCTAAGCATTACTTAATCAATACCACTTCTCTACTAATATATTGAATTGGTATTATCTATAAGTAGTTGATATCACTAGGGTCTAACTTCTCTAGGCCTCCTAGACTATGGTATGAGCCCTGCTCACACTGAGCCAGCGGGTTTTTACTCGCAGGATAGAATATGAGATATATCTCGGTTCCCCTACGGTATACGGTTGTGTTCCAGCCCCTAATAGGTTTAGATATGGTTTGAGATAGGTTTAAAACCTGATGTGAGCTGGATGTAGACTGGATAGATACCGATGTTGGACTGTTTCTCTAGGGCCTTTTGGCGTAATTATTAGATGGGAATGGAGTGTATTGACTCACATTCCATTGATCTATCATCGAAATTGCAACTGCATATCTATGAGTATGTAAGTCGGTAGGTGACCGGCGTAGCAGTGTCACTCCAACCGAGTTAGGGCTGGAGTGAAGCCGACTATTTTCTAAGCATTTTCATGTGGACTTGATATATCTTTGTGAGCTTGAGTGACTCTTGGAAGGTGATGGACTTCATTGTCCTATTTTGTAAGTCCATCCACCATTGATAGTAGTGTTTGTAGCCAAACCTATTAGCTAGTAGTAACTCATATAAAAAGCTTTCACTGAAATGTGAGTATCTTTCTTTAACTAACATTGTTCCCCCTTGATAATTGTTTATTAATATACTTAGATATTTAATTGGTTGAATAAAAGAGAGTGAGGACTTTCATCCCCACTCTTTGGGTAGACTAGTCATTAATTCCTAGTGACTCAAGTAAGTCAGCTGGAATCGCTGTGAAATCTATTTCTACTTGAGCTTTACTCGCTTTGAGCTTAGCAATCTTAGTTGCTATTATCTCTTCAGCTACTGCTATCTTCTCAGCAGTAAGCCTACCAGACTTGATCAGCAACTTGAGGTTCTTTATTTCAGGGTCACTACTTCCAGCTCTAAGTCCTGGGTTGGCTGGGACATACTTAACACCTCCATTAAGCTCAGTCGCTTTCCTTAAGTGATTGCTCACCATTCCCGCTGTGTATTCCCTTACCAGCTTGGGTGTGCTATACTTAGCTTTAGCTTTATCACTAAAGACTGTTTCTTTCTCCAGGATAGAGTGAGTGACTATATCTATCACTTTCTTTCTATCTTCTGTAGATAAGACATACTTCTTTGTTTGCTTACCACACACACTATAAACTGCATTTATAACTGCTTGACTTTGCTTCATTAAGCCCCCTTGGGTTTAATATAATAAGCTTTATTGCTTATTATATATATTAATATATTTATTTGGTTTATATATATCTACTTACATTCATTATTTATATTAATATATATAATTGGTATTGAGTGGGTCCAGCGTAGCAGTGTCACTAATAAAGGGGAGAGACTCTCGCCTCTCCCCTAATGGGGGAATTATCTCATTGTTTGTTTCTTAACCCCTTTTGCTTGGCGAGTAGGACCTATCTTGATCCACACCTCCTGTCCTTGGACAGTCTCTCTCTTGGCTCCGATAAAACCATTGATTTGCTTATCGAATATAATAATAGTCGACATCTCTTTCTTTTGTCGCTTCATTCCTATCCCCTTTATAAGCTTTGGTTTGTCTCTTAACTCTTGCTTCTTGTACTCTCTTTAAGGAAGCGAGCATCTCTGCTTGCCTCTCATTTAACTCTTGTAACATCTCTCCTTTGTTCACATATCCTCCTAGTATCTACATATACTCATGTATATCTTCAACATCAATCTCCTCATAGGAGAGTCCCATGTTATTGTTAATGTAACTGACTGCATCAAACTTAAACATAAACACAGCAACCACTTCATTATTTATGTTGCGGACTAGGTATCTCACCCCTTCACCACCTTTATTAGATACTCATTCTTAGTTGATCTTTGTAGACTAGTTAACTCATACAACACACCATTTCTAGTATCATCATCTATATTGTCATGACATCCACATCTACTACTTACTTCACCATCTTTAGTGATATGTATTTCACAAGGTGGACAATCATCATTAGAGTACAACCAATCATTAGTATACTCTTCAAACCCAGGAACATCCTCAATTAACTCCATAATGGGATGACTTATGTAAGAATAACAATGACCTCCATCCCAATCATAGTTAATGTGAGTAGTATTAACTTCCTTATCAAATCTACCTTTAAGAAGTAGAAGTTCTACATCTTTTATTAATTTTTTATCACTCATATTTATTTCCCCCTTTATTTATATATAAGTATATAATTGGTATATATATACTCACACATATGATTAATAATTATATTAATATATATATTTGGTCTATGAGTTGTCCAGCGTAGCAGTGTCACTCCTCTTACGAGGAGCGACTGATGTGTTACTCAATGATACAGAACTGTCCCTTATCTGGCTCACTCTTACTCAACTCTTTACTTGTGAGTTCACGTATACACTCACCGTTATATACTGACGCATCCTCTTGTGCTTGCTCTTTAGACTCTGCTGGTAGTATGAATGTCTCTCCATCCTCTTGACATAAAAAGTATCTCTTACTCATTTATTCCCCTTTGTTTAGTGTTACTCTATGACACAGAGCAGCGTTGCTCTAACCATTTTGGCATTGGTCCTTCGTGGTTATTTTTAATGTATGTTATAGTTTCATCTAATACATCTTGTCCTACATTGTCTATGAACTCAAGCAACAACACACGCTTATTAACATGTGATATATTATGTAGGGCTTGGTAAACCCATGATCCACCCATATAGAAACATATTGCATTTAATGAATCATCACTCATTTATTCTCCTTTGTTATTGTTTATAACATATCTATTCTGCTTACTAATGGTTAGTTCTGATCTCCTCCCATGCTTCATAGTAACAGTCTATCCATAGGTTATTACTGTCTGCTGGATTGAGTAGTGGGTTGTGTTGTAACCCTTCATCAACTGCTTTCTGTACTAAGTCCTCATCACCATATATAGTAACGTGGAACATACAAGTCATCACACTACCAGCATGACAGTAACATATGCAGTCCAACTGTTGCTGTGCTGTTAAGCTGTTCCACACTTTAACTTTCTGTACTGTAGTCATATTACTCCTTTGTTATTGTTTATAAATATATATTTAATTGGTATAAAAGGGGAGCAATCGCTCCCCTCTTCTTACTTAGTTGAATCGATTGTTTAACTCTCTCACTAACTCTTGATTGTCAACTAAATAATCATAATCATCACAGTTGAAGAAGAATCTGTAACTCCCTTCTAACTTCTCATACAACACATCACTATGAATAACACAGTTGTCTTTAACTAACAACTCACTGTTATCTCTAATGAACTCAGCAGACTCAGTGAACTGACTCTTCTTTGTGAATGTATTCATTCATTCTCCTTTGTTGATTGTTATATATAATTATATAATTGGTCTATGAGTTGTCCAGCGTAGCAGTGTCAATTAATATAAAAGGGGTGAGCGCGAGCTCACCCCCAATCAATCACTCGCTGATGCCTAAGCTCTTGAGCAAGTCAGCTGGAATCGCTGTGAAGTCTACCTCTACTTTGTTCTTAGTAGAGAGTTCAGCTTTGCGCTCATCAATCCTTGCTTGCGCTATCACTACCTTATCTGCAGGTAGTTTGCCACTCGCTATCAGGAGTTTGAGATTCTTGATCTCAGGGTCACCACTCCCTGCTCTTATCCCTGGGTTCGCTATTTTATGCTTAACCCCTCCATTGAACCGCTCATCCTTGCGATACCAGTTGCTCACCATACCAGGAGTATAATCCTTTCTAATTATCTCCTCAGTATGATATTTCTTCCTCGCCTTATCACTGAAGGCTGCTTCACCGGAGTGTAAGAGTGCAGACACTAACATAATCACCTGCTTTCTAAACTCGGTTGTCATCACACTCAAGATGTTGGTTCTATCTTCGAACTTAACACCGGCTTCCTTCAACACTGCATGTGTCGCTTTGTAAACTGCATCACTTTGCTTCATAATCCCCCTTGTAAAAGTTGTTAATTATTTGTTGTTTTGTTATTGTATTATTTGAGTTGGTAAATAATTCAACCAACCATTTATACATCACTCCTCCTTGTTAGTTATTATTTATAAATATATATATAATTGGTATTAAAACTAATAATTATATAATTTAATCTACTTAATATTTATAAATAATTATAGAGTTGGTATAAAAACGGCCCGCTAACCTTGAAAAAAACAAGGAAGCTTCGAGTTGGTACTGGTACTATCGGCCCGCACGCTCTGACGGGAGCATTTTTGCATTTCGTTGCGGTTCACACAAGGGCCCGCGGCCTTCCACCCGGGAGGGGAAACGCAAGTACCACTACTTGCTCACATTCCTTATAAATATAACTTTATGTATTCTTTATGATTACTATCTGGCATCAGGCGCATTACACCTATCTTATCTAGGAGTCGCAAGAAGTCCATCTCTATATGGTCGCCGGCATTATACGTATCACACGACAACCTGAAGTATGGAACTCGTTCAGCTATTTTCACGCCCGGCGGTATCATATGTTCTTCCTGATCCTACGCATAACTTCACCGAAGTAACTAGGGTACTTGTGCCCAACAAGGATATCAGCCAACAAATGGGCGAAGGCCCACATAATGATTGCCTCATTCCCAGTGAGTCGCTTGTATTTCTGTTCCAACTTCACAACAGGATCTGACTCCCAAGGGTGGACACTAGAAGCCTTGTTGTTGTTGACAACACCCCATGCATTCCACATATGTTTGTTAGGTGGTGCGCTCATAGCAGTCCACCCATCCTTCTAAGGTTCAGTATTACATTCACCCACTCCGTGTGAGTCAAACACCTAATCTTCCTAAGTAGTGATATTAATTCACTCGCAATCGCATAATCTTCGATATCTATTATCGCCATACTCCTCCTTCTGACTGAATAAGGACACCTTTAAGGATACAACCTCTTCGATGTTGATAGCACCTATCTTACGCAGTATATTTAAGAGTGGGAAGACAATGTTTAAATCTACAGTAGTCATATACCCCTCGTCTGAATACAAGCCGCATTCCATGCCCACCATTGCAAAGGCACCACGCCCATTTTGCGCAATAAGTAGAGCATCCCCAAAGCAGCTTCGGCTTGCTCATCATCCCAATCACGTATCGCCACGGCGGTACCTCCAAGGTATATACACTGTGAGTTGAATCCCTTCAAAGTCTTCAGTTTCCCAACGTAACACTTTTGTAATCAACTCTGCGAACTCCCATATACTATCTTGAGTGTCAGGATGCACATGGTCTTGGTCTTCGAAGGTTCTATATACGTAGTGTATGAAGTTCATTCTATCTCTTCTCCATCGCTGCAAAGTAATCAGGGTACTTATTCTTGATTAAGATCCGACCTAGTAAGTATACAAAATTAGATATGTCGGTTGTTCCATAGTGTGGGCGACCAGTAAACTTCTTATGCTTCTCTATTAGGCGAATGAGTGGAGACTCATGGTTTTCCCACTTCCACATGTTCAAGCTGCTAGCATTTAAAGCAACATACTTAAGTGTATCGTTTAGTGACTCAATGGTGACCGCACCACCTTTTGTTAAATCCACCTGTGTTCCCTTCCATGTATCATCACTCATTGGCATCTCCAAAGAAATTCGTTATATTCGTATAGAGCACACCATCGTATAGCTTTTCATAGCTTTTATTTAAGTGTGCTTTGTTGAGGCCCATTCTGTTCAGTAAGAATAGAAGACTGCGTATTACACCCCTGTCTTCTAAATAATACCTATTAAATATTAAGTTATTTTGCTTTGGCGTTGATCCATTCATTTATAAACTCTTTATCATCTAAGCCAAATAGACCTATATGTCCAAGTACAGCAAATTTTGTTAACACATCCATCTTACTTAAAACAGATAAGAGGCCCACTATTATTAATTTATCTTCTGTAGTCATATCTTTATTCTACAAACCTCTCAGGAATATGAAGTGTGACGACATCTAGCGATGCAACTCTTTCACATTTCCATCGCAACACCCTTATAATCATAAACTCCCAGAATTTCCCATACCGGTCACTTTGCATTTGTAAGATCTTATTAAATGATATAGGCTTATGATGCATAATTTTCACTTACACCTTCGGGGGCCCTTTTAGGGGGTAAAACAACTATTACATCCACCTGTTCAACCCTTGGACCTCAACGTAAGTAGGACAATTATTTGGTACACCCACTATACCACTTATGTTAAACATTGATGCCATTGGGGATAAAGTAACTGAACACACCTTGACATGTTCAAGGCTGCATGCCTTATTTAAAAGAATAGCTAAAAATGATACAATAAGCTGGCGTGACTCTTCAGGGATCGCACTGCTACTTGATAATACATATGCGCCATTGTGTGTTTTATAAATATTCATAAATTCGCCCTTTTCATTAGTCTCATTGCTAGATTAAGAACCCAATTGTCATCTTCTATTTCCATCTTTGGATGAAGCTTAGCCATTAGAATTAGGAACTCTGTTATGGCTATAACCTCTGCATGATGATATCTATATGTATATTCAGTCTCATCCATTTCCCAATAAATATCCTCTGCCTCAGCTACAGAAATCCCACTTTTAGATCTTATATATGGTTTCATATCTTTTTAAATGCTTTCTCTATAGCCTTATATGAATCCGGTGATACGTATAATTTATCAGGAGTGCCAAGGTTGTGCAATATCTCATCCATGCCGAAACGTATTTTGAATCCGGCATGTGTTGCTACAGAGACACAATGGATGCGCTCAAGAAGATTTATAAAATCCATTATTGCTATGTCTTCTTCTACGGAGAAGAACTTAGGCCAAGCCATCTAGTTTCTTCTTTTCATATTTCTTCATAACGTCTCCCCAAACTAATATTATTTTGTACTCATCACGACTTGAGTCATAATGCCTTTCTACACCAAATCTACCATACTCTGTTGGAGAGCTTCTATGCTCTGGACAAAAAAGAGAACATACGACAATAAGGAACTTCCTTATCATATCTACCTCACTTCTTGTATATAGTTTTTTCATCACCTACCTCTAGTATTGAATTAAGACCCTGATACTGTGGAGATGGTGAAGGGTGTGAACCTACAAACCCTTGCTCAATAGCTTTTAGTAAGCCATTTATGCCGACCATATCATCTATAAACTTCTTCTCACAGACTCTTCCTAATAATTTTATAAATTCACGTTTTATTGTTATATCAACCATAGGTATATTATACGATCTGTATTAAAAATAAGGTATAACTACATTATGGATGTTGTAGTTTGGACAGGTATCACTTTTGGGGTTATTGCTCTATCATTAATTATGTACATGTGTAGAGAGGCCTACTACACATGGAAAGTAGTTACTAAAATAAGAGCACACGCCAAGGCAATAACCGACGTTAATAAAAAAGTAACATCTATTAAAGACTTTACACTACTGATGTGTAAACTTAAATTAATGAAGTATGAAAATGCCTGGTTAGTAGAAGTGAACTACTTAAGCAAGGCTCAAGTTAAAATTGATAATATTAGAAAAATTTAAACCCCAATATTAAAATTACATATCTCATACGGATGATAAGGGTCTATCCCTACTGCCAATGTTAACGCAACAATTGTATTAGCCTCTTTAATACCTATTCTTAACAATAAGCAAGAAAAGAGAGCAATATTATTTCTGTGGAGGGAGGGTAACCATAGGCCATTCAGCTTTGAGTCTCTCTTTATTGATTGTATCCAAGTGCTTCTGGAATCTTGTTCTAGAGATGTTTCTCCACCCTGTTCCAAGGAGTTTGACTTCATAGATTTCACCCTTTGTATGCTTTATCGTCGTATTGTCCGCTTTCGCCTGCTCTTTGTTTATTTTTTTAAAATAACCGCGTCTATCATTCACGTCGCATAACACCTCAATAAAAGTATTATTTTTTTCTTCTTCCGTGTCTAAGAACCGCATTCGCAATAATCTGGCCACCTGTGTCTCCTTTGTGTATTGGTACGCTATAATGCTCATGGAGTTTCATTCCTAGAATCTTATCCCACAGCAATACAATAAATTTGGTTTTTACCACAAAACCGTAATCTCTAATCTTATTCATAGATAGGTTATACGTTTTATATTTTAAGCTAGGTCTTCGCTATTTTTCATACTACGAAAGGATTCGACTCCAGAAGTGGAATCTATAAGGGCATTGTGTGTTAACACGTCTAAGGCCATTTCTAATCTTTGGTTTTGAGTTGGTGGCTTGGGATTTAAGAATTCAGGTAAGCACTGCGATTTAAAAGGACAAATAATGCAACGAGTAGAATTCATGCATTTTCCATCCACGCTTACAATCTCTTCTAAAGTTTTTTCATCAATACTTGCTAACATATTAAAGTAGGTACTCCTCAACACTAATATCTAATAATAATCTCATTGCAATATCTTTATACCTTGCATCGGCATCGTCCTCAGTTTCTCCGTCAATTCGCACAACTTCGGCACAACTCTTATAAGTGCCATCTTTTCGCTTTTTTAGCTTACTAAGCGGGCACTGCTCACATATTGTTGGATTACTCCAGCAGCAATTGCCCTCTTTATCTATTATTTTCTGTAATATGTCTTTCTTATCCATCTCATCCATTATATTATCGTATTGGTTTCAATTAAACTTATTATATCGTGCGGTATAATAAGCTTATAGGAGTTTTTATGGCTAATATGAAAAAACCAGATGGATTGTTGGCACCCTCGAGTAGATCCACCCCATCTCCATTCCCCGATATACTTTCTGATGTAAGCATCAAAGGTAATCCATTTGATCAGCAACTCAAAAATAGAGGTATTAGGCTGATACACAGGAGAGCTACTCTCTGTCCAAATATAAACAATATAGATGACAACACCCATGACCCAAGATGTAAGATCTGCGATGGAAGTGGGATATTTAGATATGAAGAGAAAGAGATAGTAGGCGTGTTTCAAGGAAACTCGCTGCAACGTCTGTTTGAGCAACAGGGTATCTGGGAAATTGGCACTGCTACAGTCACACTGCCTACCCAATACGAGGACGGAACACAGGCCGACTTCAATACCTTTGATCACCTCATCATTCCTGATTATGAAATTAGAACGTGGGAGCTTAAGGGGTTTGAGCCTAGAGCCAATAATCGCCAAGCTGTCAGATATCCAATAACAAGCATTGACCATATGTCATCAGTTGAGAATGGAGTGCTTAAGATATATACAGCGGGTGTAGACTTCAACATAGTAGATGGCGAAATTGAGTGGATAAGTGGTCAAGAGCCACCATATGATAGTATTAATGAGAGAGGAACAGTCTTAACTATTAGTTATTTCTGTAATCCAGTCTATTCTGTCCTACAGAGTATGCGTGAACTTAGGGTTACGCAAGAATATGTAGATGGCCAAAAAGTGGCTCGCAGACTACCGCAAGAAGTGTTAGTAAAAAGGGATTTCTTAGTTAATCCAGCTGAGAAACTCGCTGGAAGTTGAGTAGGTCATTGAGTTATAATATAGATGTAAGTAACTCTACATATTAGGAGCTTTAGTAGTGCAGCAAAAGAATATAAAAGGCAGAATTTGCTATAGAGACAACTGTTCTTTATGTAATAAAGACAGAGGTTTTGTACCTAAAGCAAGATTGGGCAAAAAATGTAAATCTTGCTCAGGTAGGTTAAATAAACTAGGAACAACCTCTTCTAGAAAAGGCGTTAAGACTGGTAAGCCAGCTCACAATCGTGGTAAGTATTTTGACAACCCACTTAAGAAAAAGATTAGAAATAGGATGTCACGGAGAATGAGACATGCATTGAGTGGGCGAAATTTAAGTAAAAAATGGATTCATATCTTTAATATAGTTGGGTATTCTGTAGAGGATCTTCAAAAACATCTAGAGACTCGATTTCAGTCTGGCATGACTTGGGATAATATAGGCGAGTGGCATATAGATCACATAATTCCAGAGAGTAGTTTCAACTATAGTTCAACAGCTGACGAATTATTCACTCAATGCTGGTCATTAGATAATCTCCAACCCCTATGGGCAAAAGATAATCTTAGTAAAGGTAGTAAATTACTAGGGGGTGTATCATTCCAAAACCAGTAAGTAAGAAGCAAATGCGCTATATGCACGCCATCATGAATGGCGGCAAGGGTACATCATCACGTGGAGATAGAGTTCCAAAATCTGTAGCCAGTAAGTACTCAGGTGGCGATGGCGGAAAAGGTCTCCCAGAAAGCAAAGGCAAAGAACAAGAAGGCGGAGTGTGGGGCGAAAAGCACCATAAGACTGCTAAAGATAAGAAGAAGAAAAAGAGTATAAAGAAATCTTTTGAAAACTACTACTTTGGACGTGGAGCTGGAACTGTTGTCGTCGATGATAAGAGCAGGATCTTAATAGGAAAGAGAAGCGATGATAAGCTGTGGACAACACCAGGTGGACATGTAGAGACTGATGAGACCTATGAAGATGGAGCACTAAGAGAATTAAAAGAAGAAGCTAATATTACTGGGTACTCTCCTCAAATGGTTCATGAAGGTAAGTTTGGCGGCAATGAATGTCAACAGTTTGTAGTTACAGAGTTTAAAGGCAAAATTAAAAGTAATGGGGAACTAACATCTCTCAAGTGGTGTCATCCTGATGATCTACCTATGGATAAGATGAGATGGGAGGCCATAGCTGGAATTAAGTCATATCTAACATCTAAAATGAGAAAATCTTTAAGAGACATGCTTGGAATTGAGGCATTAGAGAAAAACATTATCCGTGGGGGCGGAGTTGGTGGAGCCGGTGGTAATTCAGTTGGTTTTGATATGACCCATGGCGATAGCCTTAGATTAGTGGGAAACGGCACCTTTCGCTTTCTTAGAAACACAACTAAAGGAATGAACCCTGAAGATTTCAAAGATGTAAAAATAGATACAAGCACTTTAAGTATTAGAAAGCATATGAATGATGTTTACTCAGGAAGAATAACTGATGGACATAAAGTAATTCATCAGTTTATAAATAGATCTCTTCCTCAACTGGCTGCTGAACTAATGAGCGTCTTTGAATGGTATATGCCAGAAGATGAGCCACATTTAGATAGCATATTGGATGACGGTATCCCTGATGATGCAATTCATGGTGGATTCAACGAGTTAATAGATAAATATAAAAAACACAACATTGCAAATATATACGATGAAATGGAGAACATAAGAGAAGAGGTTCGACATGGAATGGCAGTAGACTTGCAGCAAATTGAAATAAAGATAATGAAGCTGTTTGAAAAACTAGAAGGCGCTGTCCACGAAGTTGGCAGTAAGCATAATGTATTGACAGCACAATCCGGAAATGAAATAGATGAACTAGAAGCTAAGATTTTTCAACTTCAATCGAAAATAGAAGAATTGGGAAAGAAACCCGTAACTGTTGAGGCATATTCCTCTAATCCAGTTAGACCTGCTAATCTCCTAAGTAATGATTATTGCTACTTTACGAAACCTGTTATTGAGATCTCACCCAATGGTAAGATAAAAATTGTTTTTGCAAACGACTGGAACCATATGGACCAAGAAAACTTCTTACAGGACATGAGGGCAAAGACTATCAAAAAGAGTAGGGGATAAACGTGATTCATCCTCAATTTGAAGTTGATAGGTTAAAACAGACTCTAATTTTTAAAGGACTGTCTGAATCAGAAGCGAATGAATTAAGCACCTTAGCTATGCAGGACATAAGCGAAGCAATGAACTCTTTGGCTTTTGATGCCGCAAGTCAAGCAGCTGAAGCTGGAATGTCTATGGGAGCAGAGAAGTTCGTAGAGCAAATACAGATTATTGATGTTGGTGGAATATTTAAGGTTGCGACATCTTCAGGTAAAACAGATTTTTCACTCCCACCCTTCCCAATGTTGCCTAGATTACTAAAGAATGCTAAGGTTGCAAAAGATGGGTCACTCTATAGGGTAATTCCTGTTGGAAGTAAAAGCGCTAGTCGTAAAAGAAACTTAACTACTCTTTCCGATGTGCAGCAAGATATCAACAAGCAGCATGTGGTAGATTTAGAAACTAGAAAGCAGATATTAAAAGAAGCAAGAAGTATATCTCTTACAGGTGGATCTAGTGCATTCTCTGGATTACAGAAAGCTCAACAACTTTTATCTAGAAACAGGCAAACAGCAAAAAAAGCAGAAGCACCAGCGGCTGGGCACACTACATTTAGAACTGCATCAAGTAAACAAGATCCAAATCAGAAATGGGTGCTTCCAGAGAAAAAGTTAAATATGAGAGTTATTTTAGATGATATAAATAGACAACTTGAAGTAGAAATACAGCACATGGTGCAAGATGTTGTAAATAGTTATGAGGAGTTAGCTTAATGAGTATGGTTATGCCAGAAATCATAGTTCAACGCGTACTACAGAAAGGAATCAAAGACTTAAGGAATGACCCGGATGCCTTTAATAAGATCTTTTCACAATTCCTATGCGATGAGCTAGATTTTGATTACGGACAAACTCAAATTGATAAAGTTAGGGAGTGGTTTTTTGAAACTAAGATTCCAGTCTTACAGGCTTGGTCTCTAAACCCTGATAGGATTCCGTGTTTTAGTATCCATCTTGCGAGCGAATCTGAAGATGAAAACAAGGCAGCTATTGGTGATTACTATGGAGATGCGAGTGATTCTACTATATCCACTGGAGTTTTCACTGTACACGTGGATATAGGCATTCATGGTGATAAGAGTGGAGATACAGTCTTGTGGTTATACTATATAATGTCGTATATATTCTTTAAGCAAAAGAGAGTGGCAGAAAGACTTGGCTTACAATTGCACACCTGGCAAGCATCTGATTACAATAAGAATGATCAGTATGTGGCTGAAAACGTTTGGAGTAGATGGGTTAGATTTAGGTGCACTACTCAAAATTGGCTTGAAGATGAAGCCTTTACCGAGACAGATGACTTAAAGACAGAAGTGACCTATGAATCTATAGGCGACAACGGTGATGACCTAAGTTAAGGCAACCACCCACTATATAATGGATTAAGGAGACTAGATATGGCTAAGAAAAAGAAACAATCCTCTAGCGGCTTAATGGAAGACATCAAAAAGATGGAATCTGAAAAAAGAGACAAAGCTATGAAGAAAGTTGAAAAGAAAGAAGAAAAAGTTTCCTTTGATGCTTGGTGGATGACTCGCTCAGCGAGAATCCCTAGAAACCATATGAAAGAGATTATTAAAGCTGATTTCAGGGGACGCAAGTTGTCAAATGAAGAAAAGACTGAAGATTACGATAAAGCCTTAGCGGCTTATGGTATTAAATTATAATGTGAGTGGATTGGCTCCAAAGTTGTGATATAATTTTGAGAGTGAACCGAAGAATATTAGGAGGCCTAAGAAAATGGCAATTAATGTAAGTTTTAATGGCGCTACGATTTTTAAGCCAGGTGCGTACTCAAAGGTCAACATTGATCTTGGCGGAGGATTTCCATTAAGCCCAACAGGGCTTATCGCTATCTTCGGTGAGTCTGATGCTGGTGCCCCAGGTGCAGATGAAACAGATATAAAAAATAACGTATTTAGTCCAGAGCAGATTCCAATCATTCGTGATAAGTATCGCAAAGGAAATATAGTTGATGCATCTTCATTCTTGTTTGCTCCGGCAAATGATGGAGCGATTCCAAGTGGAGCACAAGCTGTTTACATTTACAAAACAAATAACTCAACAAGAGCTTCTTTAGCACTAGCAACTGCATATGGTACAGCAAGAGCTTTAGAGTACGGTGTCGGTGGAAACTTAATCACTGTTGAAAACACTTTAGTAGCAGAAACTGCTGCAGTTGAGGTTTCAAGTGCAACATTTGATGAAACAACTATCGCTGGTAGTGATAGTTTTAGTGTTCAAGTTCAAGGTGAAGCATTAAGCACATTCTTATTCTCAGGAGCTCCTGCGAACAATGCAGATCTTGCATCTCAACTATCCAATGCCGGTAACTGGTCAGCGGGTCTCCCTGCTGGAGTAACAGTAACTGTTGGTGGTGCAGACGGTGTTTCAACTGTTCAATTTGAAAGAGATGCAGACGCTAATGCTCACACATTGGGATATGGAAGAAACTTTGAACTAACTGATGGGACTAATACTCCTTTAGCTGTTATGAATATGACTGTTGGCCTTAAGGCTGCAAGCGTAGAGCCTTCTGCTACAGTTAAAGTTAACAACACAAGAGATCTTGTTATCGAAGAAGAGATTCTTGGTGGAAATGTAATTCTCAATGTCGGATCTACTGACGGGACTGCAGCAACAGTAACTGTTGACGCAACAAAGGTTTCATTAATAAGAACTGGTGGAGCTAACCCTGGAACAATTGATCTTGCTAAAGATTCTTACCCAACGCTTTTAGAATTAGCTAACGCTATCAACCTAAAAGCTGGATGGTCTGCTTCTCTTAGTAGCACTCTTTACAACTCCTTAAGTAGCTCATCTCTTGATGAAGTTGCAACATTAGGTGCTCTAAGTGCTGGAAGTGAACCCGCTCAAGTTAAGCGTGATGCCTCTGAAGTTGCAGTGATGTTTGAAAACTCAAGCATTGCTTCTTTAGTTAATGGCGCAAGCACTGGACTTCCAGATGCACTAGCTGAAACTGCTCTCGATGGCGGAACAAAAGGTGTTACTTCAACTGCTGATATTACAAATGCTCTTGATAAGTTCACTAAAATCAGAGTTAACTCTGTGGTGCCTCTTTTCTCAAGAGACGCATCAGATGATATTGCTGACAATCTTTCTGAAGTTGGATCTACATACTCAATCTTGGGTGTTCATCAAGCTGTAAAAACTCACTTGAGTCTAACTGCCACAACTAAAAAGAGATCTGAAAGACAGGGATACTTATCTTACAAAGATAGCTATGTTGATTCTAAGGAACAAATTGGGTTGTTGGCTTTTGAAAGAATTCAAATGTTGATTCAAGATGCTCGTCAAATCGATGGACAAGGAACAATTAAGTGGTTCCAACCTTGGGCAACTGCTTGCTTGCTAGCTGGTTCTAGAGCTGGTGCTCCTATCGGAGAGCCAATGACGAACAAGTTCTTGAACATGACTGGAATTCGACATACTGCTCAACCAATGAGTACTCCTGAGCAAGATATCGTAATTGATTTTGATCCTGACTTGCAAGCTGACGATGCGATCCAATCTGGTGTTACTTTCTTAGAAGCACCTCAAACTGGTGGATTTAAAGTAGTAGTTGATAATACAACTTACGGAAGAGATGGCAACTTTGTTAAGAATAGAGGAAACGTCCAGTACGCTGCCGATGTTCTAGCTTTTGACTTCAGAAGTCAATTAGAAGCAATCTTCGTTGGTCGTAAAAACACTCTTCAAGCTCAAGAGGTTAAGTCTGTTGCGGAAGCAATCTTGGCAACGTTCTTGAATCAAGGTATTACGGTTTCAACACCGGATGCCCCTGGCGGATTTAAACAGCTAACAGTTGAACTTGATGGAAACACCATCTTAGTTAACGTAACTGTTAAATTAGTTGAAGGTGTAGACTTTGTGCTTACAGAGATTAACATGCAGAGAGCTTCTGGCGCTGCTTAATTTCAGCTTAATATTCCAAAATTTAAAAAGCCGACCCAGTGTCGGCTTTTTTTATTTTTAACCATTTTTTGGAGTAAAATAAGATCATGGCTAATACAAAACAATATTCTGATTTAGCAGCAGCAATTAATAAATCATTAGTTACAGCTAACATTACCACATTAACTTTTACTGCTAAAATGGATGAAGTAGTTAACACAGTGACTTATTCAAATATTTTAGATTTTGAGGGATACCATTTGCAATCAAGTGCAGATAGTGTAGAGAAGATATTAGATGAAGCCTTTGCTAAAATTGGAGCATTCAGTGTTGTTAAAAGCCCATCTAGATTAGTTAGTCCACCTGCTGATCCAGCTGATGACCATTACCAAGTTACATATGGATTTTACTTAGATAATAAAGATTTGCCACCCGGTGAAGCTGAAGAAAATAAACTCAATGCTGACGTTCAAAAAATAGCTCAATCTAATTCTAGTTCTATAAAATCTACAACTAGAGCACTCAAGTACACTACAAAGTCAGATTCATCTATATTCAATATCACAGATCCTGATGGGATAGGTGATAGGACAATTACCATAAACACCACTGTAGTCATTAATAAGCCAGTTTAAGTAAGATTGTGGTATATTAATACTCGAACCGCTGTGGTTTAAAAAAATTCAAGGTAAGGTGAACCGAACACCAAGGAGTACGATATGAGTGGAATTAAACCCTCATTTATAACTGGCGCTAATGCCAAAATTAAAGCAGGTGATATAACTATCGCCTATGCTCAGGATGTGGCTTATAACACCACTGTTACAACTGTTCCTATCGAAACTATGGGTCGATATGAAGTAGTTACTAACGAACCTGTTGCTTACTTCGTAGATGGTTCGCTATCTGTGATTCGCTACACGAGCGTAGCTGCTGGACTTGCAGGAACATCGAGTGACGGAAACGGAGTTGGTAATTGGAACTTTGCTGATCCAGCGGGTTCAAATGGTGGACAACACTTTAATCCAGCTGAGATGTTAGCTTCTCAAACTTGGGATCTTGAGATTTTTCAAAAATCTGATAATGCCGGTGCGATAACTACAACTCGAGTGATTAAAGTTAAAGATTGCAGATTTACTCGTAAGGGTGGCTCAATCACTAAACGTGGAGTTCTTGTAGAGCAATTCTCATTTAACGCTATTTTGGCCGACGATGACAGCTTGACAGCCGAACGTTCAGGAGACACAGACCTAGCATAACGACTGTGAGGTTATTAAATGGCAGGACTTGCCCCGTTCTTTATTACTGGAGCGAACGCTAAAATTAAGATCAATGATAAGACGATGGCGTTCGCACAGAACTTTTCCTATTCAATTACTGTAAAGCATGTAAAACCTAAGGTTCTTGGGCGATTTGAAGTTGATAGCATTGAACCCGTATCCTATGAGGTTACAGGCTCTTTCTCCATTATTCGATATGCCAAAGGTGCAGCTGGAGCTATAAGTAGCACTAAGGCTGGTGGTAGCTTTCAAAGAGTTGTAGATGGAAAAGTTGTACAGCAAGAAGGAGTTAGCAACCTTAAAGCCCCAAATGGAGTTTCAGATAAAGGTAATGGTGTTGGAGCATGGGGCGACGATGGTAAAGACTTCTTCAACTCCGGTAGAGCAAATGAAGCCTTTAATCCTGCATCTTTTAAACTGGCAACATTTTTTAATATAGAAATTTGGCAAAAACTTGCTGGTGGCAATCAATGTGGCATAGCAAGAATAAGAGACTGTAGAATAGAAAGAGCAGATTTCAATATAGCAGGTAAAACTGCGCCAGCAATTCAAATTTTTAACTTTACTGCGATATATGCCGATGAGGATAGTTTCTTAGCAGATTTTTCTAGTACAAGTCCTGCCGGTAGCGCAGGTAACCAGGTGAGAGCATAATGGCTAGTGATTTTGGTACAGGCCAATCATTTGGCCAAACTCTTTTAGATAATGTTTCCGGTGGAATAGCTCCTATATTTAGTGCTAAGCCATCAGCTAAGTACACAAGTGGTGCTCGCTGTGTAATTAGAGTAAACAATAGAATTGTCGGGTTTGCATTCCAAGCTTCATGGCGTATAAACACAGTACAAGAAGAGATATTCACGATTGATGACTATCTTCCTTATGAATTAGCACCCCAAAGAATTTCAGTTGAGGGTACATTAGGTATGTGGCATATACCTGGCCAAGGTGCCTCTGCCGAATACACTCAATCAAATGTTTTATCTTTTATGACTCATCGTTATATATCTATAGAGATAAGAGATTCAGCAACCAATGATTTGCTGTTTCAAACCTCTAAAGCTGCAATAACTTCTAGAATAGAAGATGTTAAGACTGATGAGCTTAACCGCATCACCCTTAGCTTTAAAGCAATTGGCTGGCAAGATGAAAAAGCGCCAACTCCACAGAAAACTCAAGAAGTTAAGCAATTTCAAGACGATGGTAAGGGTATCACCCCAAATACATCTGTTGTTTTTGACACCCCTCCATATAAGATTCCAGGAAGTTTTGATCCAAGCTCTATAGCATAGTTGGGTATAACATAAGTAAGACAATAGGAGAACTTAATGGATTTACCTAAAAAGCAAGATATATTTGACTTTGACTATACTTCATTTGAATCAGGAAAAAGATACGAAGGCGCTTTTACAGTCTTATGTAGTTTAAATATTGAGCAAAGGCATGCACTTGAATTAGAGAAAACAAGATTAATGGGTGGTCATCTTAATCCATCTGATGGACTTTCAGGTCTTGCAACTATATTATCAAAACTTAGAACTCACATGATTGATGGCCCACCTTGGTGGACTCAAAGTATGGGTGGCTCTAAGATAGAAGACGAAGATACTATTGTGGCTCTTTATGATAAGATCCTGGAGGCTGAAGATAAATGGAAGGAAAGCCTGAGAACGAAGGGCGAAGAGGCGAAGAAAGAGAACGAGAAAGAAGCAGAGAAGACGGAGACACTGCCTCAGGAATAACGCTTTTCGATGCAATTCAAGAAATCACTAAATATAATGCAAATGCCCCACTTGATAACAATAGGCAACTAGAGCTTTATTTAAAATCATGGTGGTCTAAGATCTATAATAGGCCACTTAAAGACCCCTTATTACAATCATATACATTAGAAGAACTTCTATATGAATTCTACGATAGAGTTGAGCGTAAGCAAGCAGAAGAAAAGAATTCTGGTGAACTTAATGATAGAATAGATGGAGAGCGCTTTAAAGAGAATCTAGATTGGGCAGAAGAAGAAGAGCTCAAAGAGATAGAGGCTCTTAAGAAAAAACAAGAAGAAGAGAGAAAGCTTCAAGAAGCAATTGAAGATAAAGCAATAGATCCCTTGGATGATGAAGATGCTAAGTGGATGAAAGATCAGGTTCAAAAAGAGATTGAAGAAGGTAAAAAGCTTTACGGTGATGACTTTGGTGAAGATATTGAAGAGGAATTCTAATGGCAGATGATGTAAACAAGTCGAGTAAACCAGTAAATGCTATTGATGCTGTTGGCTCATCATCTAGTTCAAGATCTATTGAAGATGTGGTAAGTCGTGCCAGGCAGTCTATTAATAAGCCGATAGCGGAAATAAGAAAATTACAGCAAAAATTACAACAAGTAAGATCTATGCGTACTCAGCTTGCTGCTGAGTATAGATATAAGAAAGAAGACGAAGACCTCAATGAAGAGGGCATATCCCCAGCTCAAAGAAATGAGGATATGACCAAAATAGCAATAGATATTGCTGAATTAACTCCTGCAAGAGATAAGACACTAGGTCAACTTAGATCACTAAGACATGTAACAAATGAAAGAAGTGAGGCAGGCATAAACCGCGCTGTATCTAGATTTGTTAGTCCAAAAGAACAACAATCAAGAATTAGAGGTCTCTCAAGAAGTGTTAATACATTAGAACCTGCTATACATGAAGCTGATCAAAGAGGTTATTTAGGACTAGAGCAAATAAAAATGCAAAAGCATAGTCAAGCTGCAGGTATAGCTGCACAAATTGAAGATGCTCAAAAAACAGGTAATAGTAGTTTAGTTAATAAATTAGGTAAGCAGCTTGGCAAGGTTGAGCAAGATGCAGCCGTAGCAGAAAAAGGTCAACAATACCTCAGGCAACAAGGTTTAGATCCTCAAAGTAAATTAAATAACATTAATAGGGTTTCGTTAAAGGCACAAGATAGATTGAAGATGGATGAGCTATCTAAGACTACTGCCGACACAGGTGGTAGATCAGTTAGAGACATATCGGCAGAAATTTCTGATGTAGCTAGTGCGTTAAAGGAATTAAAGGAAGGTTTCAACGAAGGGGCCATTTCATTAGAAGAATTTAATGAAAAAGCTGGAGAAGCTTCACAGAAATTTGAAGATTTAACAGATGAAGAAAAAGCATCTGCAGCAGCTGGTGGTGGTGGAAGAATGGGACGAGCTAGTCGCTTCTTTCAGGGTGCAGCAATAATAGGCGGTGCGGCTGTCAACATCGGTCAAGCACTAGCTGTCGATCATAAACTTGCTCAAATAAATAATGCTGCAGCAGTTGGCGGTCAAGCTAACGAGAAATATGACTCGTTAACTAGAGCAATCCAGGGTGACATGATGGCACAGAACATGATCCTTGGTGGCGGTTTCGCATCCGCAGATGAAATGCAAAATAGACTAGGTAGTAGACAAAAATATATAAAAGAAGGTCAAATAGCAACCGATACATTAACAGGTGGTGCTGCTGGAGCTACTGCATGGGCAACTGGTGGATTATCGCTGTTAGCTGGTGGCGCATCAACAATAGCAGATAGTGCTTCAAAGGTTGCGATTGGTGGATCTGATGTTATAAATAGAGTTTCTGAAGGTCAAACAGGTGCTAATGCATTTGCTGCACAGATGAACATGATGCGACAAATTGCTCATGTTCCTGCTAGGCAGCAACAAGCATACTCTGACTATGTAAAGGGATTATCTGTTGCTGGACGTGAATCTGGAAGTTATAACACAACTGACGAAATGAATAAAAGTGACTTCATTCAAAAACTAATAGATAATCGTATTTCTACTAGTCGAGCTATGGAAGCTGCACAAACAGGAATAGCAGCACAGGGATCTGATGTATTCTCATCTAGTCAGGTTGTATACTCAAGAGGCTTAGAAAAAATGGGCCTTGGATCTATGGAACAGCAAATGCAACGCATGGGCACATTAGCACAACAAGGATCTAAAGATCCTATGCAAGACCTTGAGAGAATCATGGAAGAGGCAGTGTCACGAGGTTTTACTAATTCTAAGGGAGTTCAACTGATGGTTGACTCTGTTCAGGGATTAGCTCAAGCCGGTGGGTTGACCGCATTGGGTATTGATGCAGCCGGTGGAATGACTGCACTAATCGGTAGAACACTTGGGAAAAAAGATCCATCTAGTTCAACTATAGCTGAAATGAATGAGGCCAATACTGCAATAAGTGGGGTCAATGATGTACTGATGGATGATTCAGTATCTTTGGCCAATGTAGCTAGAGATATTGGATTACGTAAAGTATTAAAAGATCCTTTGATGGCTAAGAATGCAGCACGACTAACTGCACAAGACTTATCTGTATTACAGAGTGATGATGAAGATGCAAAAGTAAAACTACTTAAAAGCAAAGGATTAGTTGGAGCAATTGGCAAAGATATGAAAGCTGATGAGTCAATGATCAATGGCATTGTGAAAGTACAACAAGGATTCTTGGGATTAGGTGGATCTACAATGGCTGGTGCTTTTGCCCCAATAGAAGTACAAAAAGCTGCTGCAAGAATTAGAGAAGATGGAATATCTGATGAAGAGTTTAAGAGAATCCATACCAGTGGCACTCCGACTGAAAGAGCTGCCTTACAGCATATTTTCTCTGTTAACAGTATTGCTACTGGTGGAAAGGGAACAACGAAGGGGATGAATGCCCTCTTTGGGGAAGATAAAGAGCGATTTGACATTCCTGAATCTATAAGAAGACCGATTAATGTAGAGAGATCTTCAGATCAAGATATAGGTGATAAGCTTATTTCAGATATAGTGTCTGGAACCGAAGCACAAGCAGGAAATAAAGGCACTGGAGGTATAAAAGCTTTAGGTGGAAGACAGAAAGTTTTAGAAGACAGTCTTACTAAGAATATAGATGCATGGTCAACTGCTGCAGCTAATGCTGCCAAAACAATGAACACAGAAGTTAACACTGAGCAATTTAAGAAATTAGGAACAACTACTGATGAGGTAAACACTTCGCTTAAGAATTTTGGAACAACATTAGATGGTTTGAATAAGAAATTCGGAGAAGGCGTGGAAGCACCTGGACCTAAATACATAATGCATAAAGGTGTTAAATACCCCACTGGCTCTCAGAAAATTAATGGACCTAAGGATAGCAGATAATGGCAAATACCGTTAAAATTAAAACTCCCCATGCTGCTGTTATCATCTGGAACTATAATGAGAAATTAGGAACTGGAAAGAGTGGTAATGTAAATGCAGTCAATGAAGTTGTCATCAGCACCATATCGCTAAAGAGCATCTCTACATCTAAGAGTAAAGGTTCTCCTGTTGGTAAATTTCAGTTAACCTTAGCTCCAACTAAAAACTGGGTTGCAACTTTAACTCCTGGAAGCTGGTTGTGCATCATGATGTCTCAGACACCTATTACAAAAGAGGATATTCCTGGAGTAGGATCAGCTAAGCCGAATAAGATTAAGATGATAGGTAAAATTGAAGGAGTTAAACTGGACGCAGCTCCAGATCCTGTGACTGGAGCAAGGCAAACTGTATATACCGTATCTGGAGTAGACTGGGGTTATATATTTGAAAACTTCATATATCTAGATCCCTTTATAGATCCCAAAAGTGGAATCATTGGGTCAACCACATACCTTGAGTTATTTAAGATAATGGAAGGCGAAAATGGAACACCACAATTTAGCACAACAGATCAACTAATTCGCGGAATAATTGACATAATTGGTAAGCCACTAACTAAAGGTGTTGAAGATGTAGCAACCGCTTCAAATAGATTAGGTAAATCTACATTTGCATTTAAGATTCCTAGAGAAATGACTAGATTTTTAAAAATAAAAAGATATGGGCAAAAGAAAAGCGTAGATAAGACTAATGTAGCAGACTTACTGTCTTTCATATCTGGAAAACTCACAACCTTCGATGATCCTAAAAAGAACTTAAAAGCATATAGTAGAACTGCAGAAGCAGTAGGGTTTATAAACCCTACCGTGTTTAAAGGCACTAATACACTCTGGCAATTACTTATCGACAACAGTAATCCAGCTCTAAATGAAATGTTTACAGGTATGAGGTGGAATGCCGATGGAACCATGAGTTTAGCTCTATATAATAGAATAAAGCCCTTTATATTCAAAGGCGATGAAAGTACAAATAAAACTATTGGCAGTAGGTTAGATGGAGATAGTGCATTAACAGGCGCAAATAAGAAAAAAATAAAAGCAGAAACAAAAAACTTATTTTCTAAATTTCAAAATGTTAGAAGGTTTACAATACCTCTTGAAGACGTTATTACTATAAGTGCTGGAACCAACTGGAGAGATAAATATAATTTTATAGAGATAAAACCCAGTTTCCAAAATCCTCAATTCTTAAGTACGACATATAAAGCATTAGTACAGACAGCTGATGAATCTGCTTTTGCCCGTGAAGGATTTAGACCTCTGATAACATCTACAAAGCAGTTACCATCTAGTGCTTCTAAATCCTTAACACCGGGTGAGCCACAAAGTTCACTAGAGTTAGATGTGTATGAATTTGCTGGCTGGAAGGAACTTCTTAGACTTTGGTACTTCGATACGCACAAAATGCTTAACGGAACGGTGTCTATATCTGGTCAAAATGAGCATATTGAAGTTGGGGATAATATACTAATTGACATTAAAGCATTAGGCATTACACCCAATATTAGCCATGCCACTAGAAATAAAAAGGGTAAAGGCATATTCATGATGGTACACGTGGAAAACATAAGTCATGAGTTCAATATTGGAGATAATGGTGCTAGAAGCTTCATTACAAATATACAGTTTGTCCGTGGAATAATTACAAATGAGAATGGACAACTTGTCGGACGCGGAACCTTAGATAGTTTTGCTAGCTCTCTGTCTCCAGCTGATGAATTGAATTCAGTTAACACATTTGGAACATCTGCTGGTGCAGACCCTGATCCACAAAAGTTGAGAGGTAGTTAATGCCTTTTGACGACATTATAAAAGACAGCAGCGTATGGAGAGATAACTATAGCTTTCAAGAGCATGGACAATTAGATACAACAATCCGTATTGGTATCGTAAGAGCTGTAAACTTCAATAAGATTGATCAAGAGGCTAAGTACATAGTAGAAGTGCAAAGTGAAAGTGATAGGTTTGTTGTTTCATGTAAGTTAATGACACGTCTTGGTGGAGTATATAACAGTGAAGAGTACACCCTACAAACTTACAAATTCGACAAGACTAATGATAGGATTGGGAAGTTTGATACAAAAGCAGGAGACATGGTTTTAGTCACCTTTCTCAATGGTGACCCAAGAGAGGGTGTGATATTAGGTGGTATATCGCACACGGCAAGAAAGGCAAAATTTGATCCAGCAGATGGACCTCAGCATTTCGTATCTACAAACGGAATAGAACAGGAGATTAATAAAGAAGGTGAGTATATACTCACTTTCCGCGGCCAACCAACCAATGCTAAAGTACTAACTGACAAACCCAATGATAAACCTATTCCTGAAGCAGAATATGATGATGAGGTTGGGACGACCTTTATGAAGTTTGACTTAGATGGCGGTTGGACAGTATCAGACAATGCAACAGAAAATCCACAGTCCATACATGTAGATAAGGTAAGTGGAACTATTACAATAACATCTGGTGCCGTAGTTTTAAGCATAGCTAAAGAGGGTGAAGCAGTGTCTCTAACATCTAAGACGCTCAATATTAATGCTACAGATAGTGTGGATATAAAAACCAAAGAGTGGTCAGTAGAGGCATCAGAGACAGCAAAAATGAAGTCACCTAAAATAGCAATCGGCGGAGATGGAACAGAGTTACTTGATCAGATTGTTCAATTAATAGATGCCTTAGGGTCTCAGACAATAATTACACCAGTTGGACCTGCTTCTCCAGTTATGGCTTCTCCACAGTGGGCAAAAGTAGAAAAAATAAAATCAGCTATAACAGGCATTAAAGGAAGTTTATAAGATTAAGAGTTATCGCTATATAATCTTATAGTAGGAGTAATTATGGGACTTTTTCCAGATTTAAAGCAGGCTTTCGATAACTTAACGAAACCTAATAAAAAACCAGCTATCCAAGAGCCTGATCAAACTAAGGACACCTTTACTGCACAGTTAGATGCTACCTGGTATAGTCCTGAGAAAGAAAACTGGTTTAAGGCTATGCCTTATGGTTTTAAATTTAGAAATCGTAAGGGTGTAGAGCGTGTTATGTTTCTACCTATCTCTCCTCAAAATCTCACAATAACCACTCACTATGCTACAAATGTGATAACAACACTATATGGAACAGTAGAGGAGCACTCTGAGCAAAGATACTTCGACATCCTTATTGAGGGAACTACAGGAATCATGCCAAGATATACTGCACCTATTCATAAAGATAGCGTGGAGAATATAAAGAGTAACTCTAGTACCGGTAGAGCTCGCTATGATGACTCTACAGGGCATCAATTGAGCATTAGTGCCAACTTAGCAGGCGGATTCTTTTCAAAAACAATCGGTACTATAAATAATGTTCTTGGTAAGGCTCAAGACATCATAAATGGCAAAGATTCAATGGATATAAGTGGAGTTAATGATCAAAATAAAACTGGATATATGGCTTTTCATAGATTGAATAAGTTCTTTCTTGAATATAAAGCTGATGCATCTGGAGTTCACCCTTTAGCACTTGAAACATCCAATGATAGAAGGATTAGAAGTGGAGCAGACTCCTCTTCGCATCCACTTTCATTTTTAAACTATAAAGATGGAAACATGTATGATGTTGCTATACAAAAATTTACACTACGTAGATCTGCAAACAGTCCAATGCTCTACAATTACTCTATAGTACTTAGGGCTTACAACTTGAGATCTATAGCAAACGCAGGAGCGCAAGCGGGAGATTTACCCGGTAGACTCTCAACCCTTGGGTTAGATGGAGTACAATCATCTACACTACTTAGTGAGATTAGTGAGACAACCAGTGGAGTAAAGCAAGTAGTGGGTGGATTACTTGGTGGAATTAATATACTAGGCGGATAATGGCAACAATTAGCAGTGGTTCTTATAAAAAAATAGCTGATTTATCTCTGTTTCTAAAACAAACAAACGGAGATGAACTGGTATTATCAGATATATCTCAAATTATATCCCTTAGATGGACCTATCTTAAAAATAACTGGGATTTTGTTAAATCTCTAGTTGAAGACAGAGTTGAAGATTACAATGAGCCTGATTTTTTAAGAATTCAAATTGAAGACTTTACAGATTTCTTAGAGGCACAGAGAAGTTCAACAAAAAATATAAACCCACTATCCTCTAATGAGACGCTATTTAGATACTATGGCGTTTGGGATAACATTCCTATAAACAGCATTGAGCTCACAAATCAGGAGCGAGATATAGTAGATGCAGAACTTCTTAGAGTGTCAAACTTCAATAGGAAAGACTTCTTGGATATAAGAAGCCAATTAGAACAGCAAAGAGATGGTATTGCAGACAATATCGGACTCACAGATCCAGATTATAATTCTGCGGTTAAGAGAAGTCCAACCGATGCCCAACTGAGCGCATCCATTACAGATTTATCAGTTATGCAGAAAATACAAGACGCAATTGGCTCTGTTGATTTCGTACTTGCTAATATATTCTCACTTGAAAATAACTTCATAGATCCTTTTGCGCTTGCTAGATCAAATGCCAATAACCCTGAGATAGAAATAGCAAGTTATCAATCTGGCAACTTAGTTAGACTTAATCAGGGAGAGAGCTTGCAATTGTTAGCTAGACGATACCTTGGAGATGCAGATAAGTGGATAGATATAGCTATCGCAAATGGTTTAAAACCTCCATATATCGATGAGATAGGCGAAAAATTGTTTCTTATAGCTAATGGTGACAAGAATCAAATGAACCTAGCGAACACAAACACAATGGGTGAGCTAAATATAGATAAGCTAAATATAGATAAGCTATATATAAACCAAATAATCTTACTTCAATCAGATACACAAAAGTTTCCTGAACAAAGAAAGATCACAAATATTAAACAAGTTCCCGTAAGTGGAGAATTAGTGTTAGAATTAGATGGCTTATCAGATTTAGATAGATATAGAATCGACGAGAGTGCTCACATAAGGGTATTTAAGCCAAACACTATAAATAGTAGCTTCTTTATCCTCATTCCTTCAGAAGAGGTATTGCCAGATGACAGAAGAGAAGAAGTTCCATTCTTTCTGCAAGGTAAGGCTGAAGATGAAAAGAAACAGAAGGTTGATTTAGCTATAGATAACGACGGTGATTTAATATACACACCGGCTGGCGATTTACAGTTAAGTTTTGGAATTGCCAACGCGATACAAGCGATTAAGTTTAAAATGCAAGTTAAACTGGGTGAACTTAGAAAACATCCAACATTTGGCTTAGTTAATGTAACAGGGCGAAAAAATATAGGGATAGGAGCAATGAGAACACTCTTGACAGACTCCATTAATGAGCAGATTTCCTTAGATCCCAGATTTGATCGCATAGAGAATTTAGATGTTAGATATGGTGTCCCTTCAACTGGCCAAGGTGCCTCAGTGTTCGCCATAACTATGCAAGTCAGGTTAGCAGGGGGAACACAAGTTCTTCCAATAAGTTTCACTGTTGCTGCGTAACTATAGCTAGTTCGTAGTAAAATAGTCTAAAGGGTTTTATATATGGCTATACAAATTAAATCATTTAATCAGTTCTTAGGGCAATTGATCCGTAAGATTAAAGCTGATACACCTATCAATGACATAAATGATGGTTCTGCATATTTTTCACTTTTAGAAGCTGTTGCAGCAAATGATTTTGAAAACAACACCGCTATTCTTAATGTATTAGAATTACTCAATATTGATGCATTAAGGAACAATGATCTGGATGCAAAAGCTGGAGATTTTGGCCTTGAGCGACGAACTGCAGTACAAGCTAGTGGCTTTATAGAAATCGGCGACTCTAATATCACCAAAAGAAGTACCTCTCTATTCCCAATAAAGCCTGTTCCAATCATAGGCTCAATGCAGCTGTTTGTCAATGATGCAAGTGGTTGGGAGACAACCGGTGAGCTTTATATAGCTAGAGGTCAAGATAATAGATTTGAAGGTCCAATTTCATATACCAATATCGTGGACAATGGCACATTCTTCACAATTGAATTAGCGTCAGCTCTTCAGAAAGATCATTTAATCACTGATGTTATTGTTGATGGGCAAGGAACAGTTGATAGACTTATCACTGCTGGAACTGGAGTTAAAATCCCTGCCAATAATCAATCACCTGCTATAAACTACACGACGCTAAGAGATGCTGTAATCCCTGCGGGAGAAGACGTCGTCATTAATGTAGAAGTGCTGGCCGCACTAGCTGGAAGCATCAGTAATGCAGGAATAAGTACAATTGCTCAATTTGATACGGTTCCATTTGCCGGTGCAACAACAACTAACACTAGTTCTTTCTCAAATGGTAAAGCTATAGAATCAGATGATGAACTTAGAGATAGAATTAAAGCATTTGCACAGACATTAGCTAGAGGAACGAAAGCTGCAATTTTAGCAGCAGTAATCGGGATATCAGATCCAGACGACAATAAACAAGTTGCATCAGCTGTAATAACTGAACCTGTGAAGGTCGGAGATCCATCTATTATATATATAGATGATGGAAGTGGGTTTCAACCATCATTTGAAGGACAATCAGTAGATTCCCTATTAAAGAATGCATCCGGTGACGAAGAATTCTTACAACTTGCTAATTTTCCTCTTCCTCGCCCACAGGTTATCAACACTGCCTCTGGTCCTTATGAATTAACTAATGGAATGGAACTTCGTGTAAAGATTGACGACGGAGAAGAGACAATCGTGCTAAGCACAGGTGATTTTGCAAACATATCTTCTGCAACGCTACCTGAAATTGTAACAAAGATTAACGATACCTCTACTATATTTAAAGCAAGACTTACAGATAATTCCACTAGGTTATTACTATATGCATCAGCATTTGATGCTGAGATTATTCAAGTAGTTCCTATTAGAGCAACAGATGATCCAAACTTATTTGCAAATAGCGTTTTAAAGTTTCCAACTAATGAGTTTTCTCATATCACATTGTTTCAAAATGCCGACCTGCTTAGAGAAAAAGAAAAATCAGGTGAACTAGAGACTACTCCATTCTCTACATGGAATATAATTACAGATGAGAATATTATAATCTCAGTTGATGGAACTCCACCTCAAGATAGAACATTTGCTTCAACTGACTTTGGCGGAGTGTCTTTTGCAGCATTGACATTGCAAAACTGGGTTGATGTCTTTAATACGAAATTTGCTGGACTGAAAGCGGAAGCTCTATCTAGCGATGCTATGAGGATTACATCTAATAAATCAGGAGATGAATCTTCTGTAGAGATACTTAGTGGAAGTCTTCTTACTAAGTGGTTTGCAGATTTACCTACATCTAACACTGGGCAAACTGCCGACTTTGAATTAAATAGACAAAATGGAAATATAAGAATACTTAGAGATATAAATGCAGGAGATGATATCTCTTCAGGTGTAGAAGATGCTAAAGGATTTTTAGCTTCTAATCCAACCACAACTGGTAATTATAATTTATCTTCTGATGCCAATGGTCGACCCGCAACCATGGTTGTAGTTGCTGATGCAGCTGAGGTTACACCGAGACCTGTCAACATGCCAGTTGGATCTACATTAACCATATCCGATGAGGGAAGCAGTGTCATGAGAATACTCTCAAGTACATTGACTGCTTTCAGAGGAGTACACCCTACAACTGAAGATTACATTTTCATAACAGATCGAACTCTTGATCCAGGCTGGGTTGATGTAGCTAACACTGGCTTATTTAAAGTGATTGCAAAAGGTCCACATACCGATGTTGGAGTTGATAGTTATATTGATGTGTTAAACCATAATGCGATTGTACCTGGGGTTCACACTGTGAATGACGCCGGTGATTTACAAGCTTTTTTCTCTAGTGCATATCCTCAAATATGGAAAGGATCATTCTTAGATAATCCTCCATCTTCTGCATTACAGGATATAGTAGGTTCTTTAAATAACACCCTATCTAATGTGTCGGCCTCTGTGTTCAAAACAGATAAGATTAAACTTACATCATCTACAGAAGATAGTGGAAGCATTGCAATACCTGTTTCGATAGGTAATGCAGAGTTGCTATTTGCTGGATTAACTACCCAACAAGACGGCAATCCTCCACTAGTTGCGAATAGAGTCCCATCTGTAGAGACAGTTACATGGTTTAAGAGAACAACACCAACTGGTGCTAATGTCTTTCTGGGTAGGTATATCTATTCAGACCTTAAGGGTGCACTTACTGCAACATCAACTCCAGGAATTGAGGGTATTGATGCTTACAGTGATGTCTTAGAGTCTACTGGAATATTGACCGATGTCAACTTAGATAATGACAATGTTATCTCTTTTACTAAAGGAAACAATGAGGGACACTATAGATCAGTGAGACAAATCTTATCTGGTGACAGGGTTGGTACTCAATTTGGCAACCCAAGGACAGCACTTGGTCATATACTGGGAAATGATGAACTTCAAGTATTGCAGAGCATTAACTTATCAAACGAAGATAATATCGTATTTATATTAGATAAGGACTCTGTTAGTAAGACTATTGACATTCCTCTATCTAGAACTGGTAAGGTTAACTCTGGTTCACAAGCTTCAAGCTTTCTACCCACCAGCTTAGCGCTATCTGCCAATGATTCAGATAACGAAACCGGTATTGATTTCGGTACTCCACAGTTTTGGAGCAAAGAACTGAATGGAACAGAATTTAGAGATTACAAGATGTGGTTTAGAGCCAGAAATTGGTACTCATCTGGTGGAGTAAGTGGAACTGCTGGAAAAATGCTAGTTAGATCTTCTAAGTATGGCCCAGTTGGCGGAAATATTAGATTTGCATTAGATTATCCTTCGTTTCCAAATAAAACAAGCACCGTTGTTCATCTTAACAATCCCTTCTTTAGTCAATGTACATACTTTTTTGGATCTGATGTAGGAAGAACTACTAGCATAACAGGTGGAACGATAATAGATGTCACTGACTTAGGCAATAGTGAATTCAAGTATACATTTTCTATCGGTATCGATTTATCAACTGTTCAGATTGGAGATGTCTTTAGTGCCCTTGATGACTCTGGAATTTCAATAAGCAACAGAGGACAATTTAGAGTTAATGCAGTTGACTCTGTGGCTAGAACAATAGATATATATAATCCAAATGGGTCACCGACTGGAGCTGGCGCAGCTGAAGTCACTGATATTCAAACTGTTGCAGATATTATTGGATCCACATCGCAACATCAAATAACAACAGTTGCCGATGTTGGTGGGTCATTAGATGGTCTATATTTCATACTTCCAGATCTAAATGGTGACGTAGCTTTTTGGATTGATGTGGATAATTCTGGAACTCCAGAACCTGCACATGGTGCTGCAAGATCTGTTGAAGTAACATCTATAGTGACAGGTGACAATGATAGCACGGTTGCTTCTAAGATTGCAACCGTAGTCAATGATGATCCTGAATTCACTGCCTCTAGTTTAGGTGCGATAATTACTGCTGACAATGTGGGGATTGGCTTAGTGCCAACTGGACTTGCTGGAACCTCTGGATTTACAGTTGTACAGATACTACCAGGTGTTGATACAGATTCACTAGATGGTGAGTACTTTATATTACAAGATCAAAATGGATCAGTTGCTTACTACTTTGACGTAGATAATACAGGAACTCTAGAGCCAATCCATGGTGCAGATAGATCTGTAGTTATTGGAACAGTGGTATCTGGAGATAACGCAGATACTGTTGCTGGAAGAGTTCATGCTACAGTGAATGCTGATATTCAATTTACAGCATCAGTGCTTACAGATACAGTAACCGTAACAGATATAATAAATGGCAACAGAACTAGTCCAAATGCTGGAACTTCCAACTTCTCATTATCTACCATAACCAATGGATCAGATGGTATTCCTGAAACAGTAACAATAGGTACATCTGTTAGTATTTTTCCACTTCTTGAAAATAAAGTTAGCGATGTGGTTACTGCAATTAACGCTAAAGACACCTTGACATTAGTTGCAGTTGGAGATGATTCTTTAACTTTTGACTTTGCAACAAGAGATGAAAGATATGTACCAGCTGGTGCAGGAGACTTTAGCCTATCATTAGGTTATGATCATGATCCAGAACCAACAAGTGGCAAAAATGAGTACATATCACTACACGATAGTGAAACTTGGGTATTAGATTTTAAAAATACAAATCCAAACTTTACATTAAAATCTGAACTAGCACTTGTTGGCGTTGCACCAACTATGTATACAATGGATGTTGCACCCAACTCTGAAACAGCTGAAGTTGGTGAGTTTTTTAAACTTATACCAACGAGTGTTGAAAATGTACTACATCATTTAACACAGAAAGCACTATCTCAACTACCCATTGTATCTAGTGTTGATATTGCAAATGAATCTAAAAGAATTCAAGTAACATCTAATGAATTAGGCTCTGATGGAGCTATTGAAGTTATTGGTGGACAAGGAAATGGATTTACGTTTCCAGTTATTGGAGATAGCCAGAGTCTGTTAGATTCTGGTAAGGAATTCTTAACACTAAAAATCAAATCATTTCCAGATACATTAAACACTGGTGATATTGTTAAACTTCAAAACACAGCGGGTGTACAGAGAAAATCTCAACTCCTATCTACTGACTCAGTAGATGTTGTTAAGATTTCAGACACAAGTTATGAATATAGATATAATCCTAAGAGTATTTTCTTCACAGATTTTGTAGATATAGCTATTACAGATGTTTCTGCATCTTATGGAAGACCTGCAGGTTTTGTTTGGAGATGGACTCACTCAGATGGTGGTTCGTTCTTTAGAATAACAGAGCAGACGAATGGTATTCCTGGTGCTGCTCCAGATGATGAGTTGGCAGCAGGTGGCTTAGATGCTCCAGCTTTAGAGGTGATAATAGATGATGGCGGCTCTGCAGGGACACCTCTTGATTTTAGGTTAACTATTAGTGCTCTACCTGTACAGGCAGACTACTTTACCTTTGAAAGCCAAAGTGGTGTGACATTTGCTGTAAATATAGATATAGATGGTAACGGATCTGTTCCAACAGGTGGGACATACACCGCAGCGACAAATAAAATTGAAGTAGATGTGCTAAGTTCAGATACTCCAAATCAAATGGTATCTAAAATAGCAACCACTCTAATTGCAAATGGTGCCTTTGCGGCAGAGTTTACATCTGAGCAAACTCAGGGAGCATCACTCAGTGATGTTAAAGAAGGAGATGTGCTAAATGCTTTCGGTTCACTTCCTTCTAGCTGGGAACAGGTTAATAAGGTATCTAACAATGGTGATAATGCAGTTTCTGGATTTCCGATAGTTGCGGTGAATGAAGTATCTAAGTACGTTGATGTTGTTAACCCTTTTGGTCAAGCAATGACTTCAACAGGTATCAATGGGGGTTCAGTAGAAATTGTCCCTTCTTCGCTATTAGATTGGAAGTTGACTCATAAATCTAGAACAAACCTAATTCAGGTAGACGTTATTGGTGGCACTGCTTCAGCTGTAACTGAACAAGCTCACAACTTACGCGCAGGTGATACATTTAACATGTTAAATAGTGGAGCAGCACCATCTGTACCAGGGGTTGGAATAGGGACTGTTGACAGCGTACTCTCATTTAATCAGTTTACATACACCACTGTAGTTGGGGATAACACCTACCTCGGTGGAACAATCTTAGACAATACAAAGACAGAAACTAGATATAAAATAGAAAACCTAAGATTTAAAAACTTAATGAGGATTTCTAGGGTAGATGGTGAATCACCTGCCTTTACTGATTCAGGTGTAGCAGTTGATGATTTGCTAATCTTAGGCGGATCTACATTTAATAGCAATAACAATGGCGTATTCATAGTTAGAGGCGTTGATGATAATTCTATTATTTATGAAAATATAAATGGTAAAGAGGAAGTAAACACTGATGCAATTCCGTTTAATAACAGTAATACATCAGTAGATTGGATCTCCAATAGTGCAATCATAACAGGCAATGCAGGTGATTTTGAAAACTTATCAATTGGTGACTCTATTAAAAAGTTAGAAGATGCAGATACTCTATTTACTCAAATACTGTCTTTTGACACCGGTGTTGCTGCAACAGCGACACAGGTGAATCTAAATACGGAATACAAAGGAGCCACATCAACATCTTTAGGTATCAGTTTTGATCAAGCTAATGATGTCGAAAAAGGTGTAATACTTAAACTAGAAACAGATTTAAGAGTGTTTGAAGGCGATGCGGTTAGAGCAGGTGACTCACTATTTATTGCTAACATCGTAGACCCTAACTGGTTCGCTCCTCAAAACGTTGGAACATTTGGAATAGTTCAAGTTGGAACTGGCACAGATTACAAACCCTACCTAAGAGTTACCAATGCCGTAGGTGTTGCAGAAACAAATAAACTTATATCTATAAACGATAATGGGCTTATTATCACAGAAGACGATGACAATAGATTTAATACTATCCGCAAGATAGAACACATTGCCATAGATGAATTCAACGATAAGAGACGCATAATATACATGACTCCAGGAGATAGATCTTATAAATTCTCTGAATCTAATAATACTCAAGTTACTCCAGTTGGGAAACTTAATTACTCTAATGATGTAACTACTGGTATCGATGGGTATAGTTACTATACTGGCTTATTGAGAACAGTGCAAAGAACTATAGATGGTTTTGAGCCTGAAGCTGATACATTCAGTGGAAGAAGAGCAGTTGGTGGAATAATAGAACCTCTACCTCCTCTTATTAGAAGAGTTGTAATGTCAATAGACGTTACGACCAATGAGGGTGTTAATTTAGGTGAAATATCAAACGAAATCAAATCTGTAATTATTAACTATGTTAATAATAGAGGTGTTGGTGAAGATGTTATTCTTTCTGAGATAATCTCTAGAATAATGAGCATTAGAGGAATTGAAGCTGCGACATTTAATATTCCAGATGCAAACACTGAAAGAATCTCTATTTCAGATATTGAAAAGAGTTTCATTGAAGCTTCAGATATAAGCATAGCATAAGGTAAGCATGGCTGAAAATAAAAATAAAACTGACTTACTCCATGACCAGATGCCTGAGGTATTGAATACCAAGCATAATAGTAATTGGAAAGCATTAATAGAAGCAGTAGGCCAAGAGGATCAGTTTGTGGCTGATCTCATTGAATCAGTACGCTCTCAGTTTTTCACTAAAACAGCTAATAGACCATACCTTGATAGGTTAGGCGCTAATGTAAAAGTTGATAGACCTAGATTCATAGGAATGGATGATCCAACATTTAGACGCTACATTCCTGTTCTTGCCTATCAGCCAAAGCAAGTGAAACTCATTATAGACACACTACTAGATCTATTCTTCTTTAAGGAGTCAACTACTGCTTTTATAGAGACTGAAGCATTTGAGCCATTCAACCTAGATGATGAATGGGAGTTAGAATATCTAGTAGACAACCTAAAGACAGAGCGAATAGAGTTTAATGCCACTGCATTTGTAGATATCTCTAATGCATCTGCTAATGAGATAGCTGGCGTAATTAATCGGCAGGCTAAGGAAAGTTTCGCTATTGTTTTTGATAATAGTGTTACTAAGCGTAAAACTATAAGATTGTTCACAAACACCTTTGGATCCAAGGGCTCAATTGAAATAACTGGCGGAAGAGCAAATACAGCACTTAGATTTGATGGTTTTATAGATGACGCAGGTAATGGTGTGAACACAGAGTGGACTGTTACTAAAATAGGTGATACAACTACGTTCCAATTTACTGGAGGTAATAATCCCGGAATTGAATTCTTAACAGATGGAGATATATTCATCAGCGATATTCCTGGCAATAAGGGGTCATTCACTATTAGTGATGTGGTTATTAGTGAAAATAAGTTCTCATTTATTAATTTGTTCTCTACCGTGGGGGTATTTACTCAAACTTCAGATAGGGATACTAACTTCATTCGCCCATTTAAATCAGTAGTGTATACAAGATCTAGAAGAGCCTTAAGTTGGGAAACAGCACCTGGGAAAATCACTATTGAAATGCCAACCTCTCCACCAGTTGTTAGAAGAACATTAGGTGGATCAGCCCACGTCAATGGGTTGTTTGACAATTCTATAAATAGAGTAAGTGATACTTCTTTAGAATTAGAAGATGCCAGCAATTGGCCAAATAGTGGGACAATACTATTACAAACTAAAAACAATATAAAAACAAAGATAGAAACTATTTCAGAAAGCACGACAACCGATTATGAAACAAACAGCAGAATACAGGGTTTTGACCAAAAATACACTTACACTGGTAAATCTGGAAATATACTTACAGGTATATCTCCTAACTTACCCTTACTCGCAGATGTGAATGAATCAAATATTACAACTATTGCTAGGAACACCAGCAATATAATTACGGTAAATACAGCAACAGATCATGGTTTTTCAACTGGAGAAGCTGTAATCATTGCGGATAGTGTTCCAGGTATTGGACCTCCAAATATAGAAATGCTAGTTTCTGCAAATGGAACATGGAATATAACTGAAATTGTGAACTCTACCCAATTTAAGGCCTTCTCTTTCGGAGATGAAGGAACTGCAACAGGCGGGACATCTAGAGTGGAAAGAGTGGGCATGGCCAATGCCGGATCTCTTGTAATTTTATATACTGCCGTTGGTAGAGAAGACACCGGAATAACTGGTCCCTATATATGGGACACAAGTGCTTCTTTTGTACTTTCATCTAAGACGGGTACAATTGCTGAAGAGATTAGTGCAGGACAAGTAAAGAAAATACTCCCACTTAATACTAATAATATCCCAGCAGCTGCTGGAGAAGTTATATTTGATTTTGGGACGTCCAACCAAGAAGGCCCAATAAGATACTTGTTTAAGCCTTCTGATAATACTATAGCCTTAGATCCTGCTTATATTTTTCAAAATGATCATGAATTGAACTCACAGATCACTATGATTAATACACGTGGAGCCCATGTATTAAGTGGGAGCGGGACAGAATTTGCACCATATATCACAGATACAGCGATAGCGAGAGAGATTTTACAAGAGTTGATACTTGATGTGAAGAGTGTAGGTATTTTTGTTGAGTTTTTGATAAGATTCCCTGAGCAACTTTATGCAACATTAGATGTTTACAGAAGTGGAATTGACCCGGGTTAATTAGCTTTTCTGCGGTATAATTGATTAGTAGGAGAAATTATGGCAGTACTTGGAAGACTTTTAATTGCGAGCGCAGAGCGACTAGATTTACCAGATCTATTAAGCATTGACTCGTTTGCAGCAGGCGATTTTAAGTTTCTATTAAAAGCGTTGATGAATGATGATAAACCTTATATATTAAGAGGGTTTGATGTCATCAATCCACAGGACGCTATAGGTAGCGAAAATGTATCAATTCGTGTCTCAGATTCAGTCGTATTCTATCCAGGATCAACAGTTGGATCATTCTATCATGGCCTTGAAGAAGGCAACCCCAATGCTCAACCAATAGTACCTGAACTTAGAAAGAGTGCCACAAATTATGTATACTGTACATTAGATACATTTGAGACCTCTAGAGACACTAGAGCATTCTGGGATCCAGATCTTGACGGTGGAGTTGGTGGAGAATTTACTCAAGATATAGACACAGAATCTGTATTGAGTGTAAATGTAAATGTATCTGTATCTTCTTTTCCTGAAAACACTATCCCTATAGCAATTATTAAAGTTGGGGCAACAATTATTGAAAGTATCGAAGATGCTAGAGATTTGATGTTTCGACTTGGATCAGGTGGAATCAACCCTGATCCATTTTCAAAGTATTCTTTCAGAAACGACCCATCTTCTGCTTATTCTCGTAAAGAACCTCCTACAGAGATGTCTTCTGCTCTAGATCCAAATGCATTCCAGGGAGCTGATAAAAATATCAAATCTCTTAAGGAGTGGATGGATGCAATAATGACCAAGTTAGCTGAACTTGGTGGAACGACTTTCTGGTATGAAGATGCTAGTACATTTAGTTTAATCAATCTATTCCTTGATGCAGTAGGAACCTCGCTATCTTCTAAAGGTAGATGGGAGCATAATTCTGCTATCCCTGGTCTTCTTGCTTGGTCTGAAGATATAAAAATTAAAAACATTCCAGATCCCCGTGAGATCATTGTTAGACAAGGTAATAAGTCCCTCACTGATAATGACATCATGTATATCGATCTAACTCGCGAAGAACCTATTAACACAGGAAATATAGAGGTCGATTGGTTTAATACACTTGATTTTGTAAATGGTACTCTTGGAACTTTTCAAAATCTAAACAAGGGTGATTGGATTAAGAAGAGCGATGACAGAAATGATCTATATCTTAGGGTTGAAGAGTTCTATGCACTAAGCGGTAAACTAGGTGGTGTAACATCACCTGCTCTTGCTAAATCTATTAAGTTGAGTGCGAACTATGCAGGCATAAACCAATCGCAACGCGGTGTTTACACAAAAGGTCAATATACTGCAGCTGAAGTCTCTTTAGCACAGCGTGGATCTTCTACATTAGCAGATCTTGGCGGAAACTTGATGTGGCTAGCTACTCGTCAAGATACAGTTCAGGGTATTTCAGATATCACTGCTACAACTTTAGCTTTAATTAATATTACAGAGGCTGATGGCATAACTGCAAAAATTACATCAGTGGCTCATGGGTTAAATGACAAAGACTGGGTAACAATTACAGATTCTGTAGTTGGCTACGATGGGACATATCAAGTACAAGTAGAAGATAATGATATCTTTTACATAAACACGACACAGATTGGTGACGAAAATGGAGTAGCTAATGCATATTATGCAATAGTTACCACCGCAGCAGTGTCAACAGATGACGGATATCAATTAGAATCTGCGAACCATAATTTTAACACTAACGACACTATTGCTATAGCTGACACATCTAGTTCATTTGATGGAACATATCAAATAGGTACAACTACAAACACAACTTTCCAAATAGCTGTTGGAAGTGCAATCCCATCTGTGTCAATTGGAACATCAACGCTAGCTAAAATCAATGTTAGATCAGAATTTGGTAATGTAACAATTGTCCAAGGTGAAACCACAGGAATTGGCAATGAAGATAATCAAAACATCAGACAATTTATTGGTATGGTTTCATCTTCTGAAACTCATCCTACCTACAATATTCCTCTTAGCTATAATACTCTAGATGGTTCACAGAATTACAATGGTGAAGTAGATGACAACTTAACAGTTCGCGTATCTAAATTAACATCTATGATGGCTGATAAGGCACAAGATAAAACTATTAAGCTCTTGCCTTCTGGATATCAATCTGTCAGTAACGCTCTAAATGGAACAGCTAGAGAGATATCATTCAATCCAGTTCCTGCTGGAATCCCAAGATTAGATGTAGCAATGCCAAGCAGTGCCAATAACGGGTTTGTAGGATTAACTAGTTCATTCTTAGTAGAACAAAATCAAGCCGCATACATAACAGTAGATAGAAATGCGGCATTCTCAGTTGCAAACTTATCATTGGTGACAATAGCTAATATTGAAGATATTCCCTTAGAAGAGAACACCTTAATATTAGCTATTAGATTAGGTACAGATGAAGTGTGGATGTGGGATGGTTTCCCAGTATCCCCTGGTGTAGCTCCAATCCCTAGTTTCCTAGATCAGATTGTTCAACAAGATAGAAATGCAAAAATGGTCCGTGGTGGAACATGGAATTGGGATCTTCCAACTAACACTTTAGTGTTATCTTCTGATGCATTTATTCAAATATCTGGCATATCTGAAAGTAGAAACACGATTCAAGCTGGGAACATAGTACTGGCAAATGATGGAGATGTTGCTAGTGTCGAAATAGTAAGATCTTCAGGTGTTGCAACTAATTTAGTAGTAACGGTGGGACCGATAAGCTCTTTAGCGGTAACCACTAGTACTCTAGTTATTGCCAGAAGAATAGGTAATGATGTTTTAGTTGGTAATGGTACATTTTTACTTAAAGATCAAGAATACCTAGAACTAGATGGCGCTTTAGCTGCAGTTAACAGATTCTTTAGTCAATTGCAGATAACTCCAGAAAATCCAAACTCTACAAAAGCTAAAATATCTAGCTCTGATGTAGTTAAATTAGATGCTAAGACACTTGGTCAAGAACTATCTGGATTATTAATGAAGTTTGATGGGGCTTTAATAGATTTCAGTACAGGTGTAATAACCGAATCTAATGGCGTTACAGCATTGGGCGTTAATTTTACACCCTCCACTATCACAGCTAATCAGTACAAGTGGTACTCTGTTTCTTTAATAGCTAACAATGTAACGGCTGACAATAGAATAAATGCACAAGTGTTGGTAATTCCAGCAGACGGAGAAGGAGCCACGGCTGATGCTGCCCCTAAAGCTGCGTTTGGTGGCTCCAAAAGATTAGGTCAAATTGTTGTCAAAGATGATGGTGCTGGTGGTGCAGGAACTATCAATGATATCTCTATGAGCAATATTGTTCAATTGGGTGTTGGAGCAGGTTCTGGCGGTGGAAATGGATTTATAATCTCAGAGTACATAGAAGAAGTGTTAACTACACGTCCAGCAACTAATGCCACATTAGTAGATGGGAGTGTAGTTCAAAATGGTGATATAGTATTATTTACTAACCTCGCTATTCCTTCAGAAAACAATAGATTATATAAAGCATCTATTGTTGGTATTAATATAACTTGGCAACTACAAAGATTAGGACAAGATCCTTCAGGTACACCAGCAGATGGCGATGGCGTATATGTAACACAAGGTGCCAGTAAAGCAGATAGAGTATTCTTTTTTGATGGAACAATATGGTTTGAATTTGTCGGTGCGCTGTTTAACTTATTAGGTTTTAATCCACATATAGCTACCACTGTTCCATATGGAACTCTCCCTGATGGATCATTGTTTTCAAACCTATTTACCACTTCAGATTCATTAGTTACAGCCATATCTACCAACACAGCTAACATAAATGATATCGGCACAACACTGGCGACCAATGCATACTCAGAGCTGCTCACATTAGTTGCTGGGGCACCAGCGGATGATAATGAATTAACTGGACCAATTGCTGGAGCAACTGTAATATCCCTACCATTAGATAGCCGTGACAGTAACGCAGTTAGAAACTATATCGTAGGGGACGGACTATTAAAAATCTTCCTTAATGGTCAACTGATAAATTCAGGAAAAGATTATGCGGAGGTTGGTGTAGCAGGCAGCATTAGCACACAGATTCAAACAGTTAACATACTTGAAATAGACGATGTTATCACATTTAAGATTGATTCACTTGGTGGATTTTTAGTTAGTGGCGCTGGAGCTGGGGATATCACCAATGGTGCAAACGTTGGTGGTGAAAAAGAAGTCTTTAAAGTAAAATCTGGATCTAACTTAACCTTTAGAACTCTTAAAGCTGGAAATGGAATATCTTTAACTCAAAACACTGATGATGTTGAGATTAGCTCTACGAGTGCTGCACTAGTTGTAAACTCAACCTCTATTAGTAGAGTGTTGGTACTAACAGAAGATGTTGTATTGGTAGATGCCAATGGTGGAGATGTAACATTGACACTGCCTCCAGCTGCAACCTCTAATGGTAAAAAATTCTACATAAAGAAAATTGATGCAAGCGGAAACTCTGCCATAGTTGATGGCGATGGATCTGAAGTGATAGACGACCTTTTGACTCAAAGTACAGATCAACAATATGAAACATTAATAATGGTGTGTGATGGCACAGCATGGTATATGCTATAAGGTGAAATATGGGATATAATCCAAACTTTAGAGGCAAACGGGGCACAGCAACATTAAGATCAGAATCAGACCTATTAAACAACACTGGTGCAACGATTAACTCACTGAATTTAGTATATGTGAATGTAAGCGGAAATATAGCCGTAGTTGATGCGTCTGATGAAACAAAAGCTTTAAATATTATAGGGATATCTAAGGTTTCTATATTAAATGGAGATACTGGTACGGTAGTTCACTCTGGGAGAATAGAAGGGATCACGACATTAACCGGGTTTGGCGATACGGTGTACGTCTCTAAAACAGGAGAACTGACTAATATTAAACCCAGCATTGGGGTTAATAGCTTTACAATAGGTGATTTTGTCATAAAAATTGGCGTTATAGCTAAGAATGAACTCAATCCTGCTGAGAAGGATTTAATAGTGAACATAGAAATTGAGGGTCAATTATGACAGAAACAAAGGGTTTAATGCCGTTAGATGATAGAATAAGAAGAGTTAATGTTGATAAGTTAAAAAATAAGCAAATTGACATGTTAAGTGAACAAATTGGAGACAAATTAGGTAAGATTTTACAGTCTGCCTCAAACGATGCTAATAAGTTATTGAATGTTTATGGCCTAGAGATTAAGGTCGATTACAATATTATTGAAAAAAAATAATAGGAGAAAGGTGTGGCTAATATATTAAGAGTATCGCGGTTAGTAAACGGCATACAAAGACAAGTTGATTTATCGACCAACAGTGTGGTGATGCTAAGTCTGAAGCTATCTACAGATGGTGGAACATCTAGTTCAGAGTTAACAAAAGCAATTTTAGATAAATTAATTACAATGCAAGGTGTTGCTGATGTCGATGGCAGTTATGATACTAGATATCATTTAAAAACTGATCTTGCTTCTGTTACTAATGCAAAAGGTGCTGCCCTAATTGGCATCGAAGATGCCGTATCTCAATTCACTGCAACAACTGTTGAAGGTGCACTAACTGAATCAATTGATGCAGCTCAAGCAGCGCAGGCATCTATCGACGACCACAAAGACGGTGGAGCAAGTAAGCACGATGCGACAGAGGTTGATTATGAAAGAGGCGACGGCTCTAAGAAGAATATTCAAGCAGCAAGCGATGCGGTTGAGGCTGCATTAACAGACTTAGATGATGCAATTGGTGCAATGGTTCAGGGGGCTAGTTACACTGCTGGTAGTGTGGGTATTGCAGCTAGTCATTTTGCAGCAATTGATGCTGCTTTAACTGCTTTAAATAGTACGGTTAGTAATTTTGAGTGGGCCAACTCTGCATTAAGTTACATAGTTGATAATACTTTAGTTCCCGCAACTGAAGTTTCTGGAAATCGTTATGTCCTATCTCATGATGGTGGAGCACCTCACGCAAATTGGGACGGAGCATCTGCTGGAGACACTGTTGAATTCGATGGGGCCACATGGGTTGCAACAACTCCAACAACCGGAATGTTTATCTCAGTAGATGATGACACAACTGGGTTGTATCAATGGGGCGGATCTAGCTGGGCATTTAAGGCATTTGAGGCAACAACTGCTTCTGGTGGTTTAGAGAAAACCGGTTTTGATATTGCATTAGCAGCCGGTGTTGCTGGTGCTGGTATTGCATTAGCAGCTGGTGTATTGTCAATTGACTTTAGTGAGTTCGATTCAGATAGTATCACTGAGGGTTCTTCTAACCTATTTATGACTACAACTGAGCGCTCAAAGCTCGGTGGAATAGAGAATAATGCTAAAGATGATCAAACTGCTGCCGAAGTTACCTATGACAATGCAACTTCTGGACTTTCTGCATCTGATGTCAAAGCAGCTCTTGATGAGTTGGCTGCGGGCGCAGCAGATACTGAGTCTCTTAGTGAAGATTTAGTAGCTGGTGAAACACTTCCCGCTGGACTTAAGGCATTGCGTTTTGCAAGAGCGGCTGAGACAGCAGGTAGAGCGTATCTTGCTGATAAAGATGCAACAACTAATGATAACTTTTATGTAGCAGGATTAGTTGTTGCTGCAGGTGAAGTTGCTGCAGCAGCTATTAATAATGTTGTTAAGGCGGGTAAAATAACTGCAACAGCACATGGATTTACTATCGGTGCTCCTATTTATTTAGGCTCATCAGGGGTATTGACAAATACTCCACCAGATGAAGCTGTAGATTTTGATGATGCTTCAGTTAAGGTTGGAATAGCAAGAGACGCTAATACAATCGAAGTTCAAATTCAATTCTACGGTATCGTATAATTGGAGAATAAATGGCTAGAAAATTAGCTCTTGTAAGTGGTATACCTAGGATGGTCGATGAATCGGCCAGTCCTACTATATACGATGAGACATTAGATATAGTTGCTAGTTCCCCTGGCGCTGGAGAAATCGTAGGTCCGATAAGTACTGGTACCCCAATTACCTTACCAAGCAGTAAGACCTATAATAGTGACGAATTAGAGGTCCGCCTTGATGGTCAAAAAATGGATGATCTCTTTGATTACATCTACGAAGGAACTATCCCTAGAACTCAAATCTCTTTTGCTTTTGATATATGGGTTGGGGCCAGAATAAATTTTAGAATTGACCGAGGAATATAATGGCAAGTACAAAAATAGATGCAAGACAAGTTATATCTAGAGATACATTGCAACAACTTGCTCCATATGCAACCGACAAGGAAGTAGATGACCTATTAAGGTCTATCAATAGTGATACCACTTCGCCTCTTAAACTGGATGCTTCTAATCCAGCAGATCGAACTATAAATGTTGGACCCGCAATAGTGTCTAATGCAGAATCTAATAGGCAAAAAACTATTCCCCACATTGGAAGTTTACTTCCAAATGATTTCACATCTGGAACTGTCGTGTTTCCCTCTGCATCAGGTGGAGCAATCACCGTAACACCAGGTAATGACAATACACTAACAGTAACTAGTAATAACTATATCAAAGTGTTAATATACATGGACGTAAATGGTGATTTAAACGTATTACCAGGTATAGAAAATGCTGTTGAGGTTGATGCCACAGTCTTGCCGGCACCATCTGGATCACTACCAATAGGCTATGTAACATTGTTCAATAACGCCGGAACTATAGATACTATTATCCAATCTAAGATATTTCAGTTTGGATCAGGTGCAGGAGGTGGATCAGGCGGCGGAGATGGCGTATTAGAACCAGCTCCAGGTTTTCAAGCTTTAGAGATTGATGATTTTTCAGAATTACCATCTTCAGCTGATTCTAAAGTAGATTCTTCAACATCAGCAACTCACTCTGTAGCTGATGCTATGTTTGAGTTAAAATGTGACAAGACAAGGAGTATGTCTACTACAGGAACTAGTTATTTTTTAAATGGTGCAACTACAGGGTTTACTCTAGCTGTTGGAGATATTATCTGGCATAACGCTGGTTCAGTTTGGAGAAAAGTTGTTGGTATTACAAATGCCACTAGTGGAACTCTTGATGCAGTCTTTCCAGTAGACCTTATACTAACACCTGTAATGATTTCACAAGCAGTTCATACAAAAGATATAGTTAATCTTGGAGATGCTAGTCAAAAAACAAGACCAAGAGACTTTTTCAGTGGAAATGTTTCACCTATCTTTGTAGATTATCAAGATTCCTTAGATTCTGGTGATGAAATTGCTGATTTTACTGATGAAGCTAGGGTAGTATTTGCTGCTTCAAACTATGGTGACATTGATGATGTTGGTTTTCCAAACTCATATAGGTTTGAGCCTATTTTTGCTAGACCCCAAGCACCAGCCCAAATAGACAATTATATATTACCATCCACAACTTTGGATTTAGTTCCAGAAGTTATAGAAGAAAATCAAATTACTGATTCAGAAGTGTCTACCAATTCTGTTCTAATGAGAGGTCAATCTTTTACTTGGAATTCAAGTAAATCATTACACTCTGTAACTGGATACATGAGAACTACTGACAGTACAGCTACTGGTAACATGGTTTTAAAAGTTAACACAATAGGGTCAGCCGGTAAAATATACAACTCAGTAATAGCAACATCAGACCCTGTTGATGTAACAACAGTAGGAAATTCTATTGTTCCAGTAACTTTTACATTTTCAACACCATTAATATTAAGCCAAGGTGTTTCATACGGTTTATATTTTGATAATACAAGTTTAACTTTTAATACTGATACAATAGAGTATGAAATTAACTCATCAGGGAATGTATATTCTGATGGGTCTAGTCAGTTTACTTCAGATGCTGGAGTGACTTGGACTGTATTGACTGGAAATGACTTAAGGTTCCAAGCTCTTGGTATTGATTCAAAAACTGGTGTTGCTGAAGAAAATTTAGCCACTGGGGTAACAACTGCTATAGGTACAAGCTTTGCAAACCAACTAAAAGGGCAAACTTTTATATGGAATTCTGATAAGCTTTTAGATTCCATTATTATTCAAATGGTTACATCATTGGGCACAATGTCTGGTAACATGACTGTAGATATATATGAAACTAATTCTACTGGAGTAATAACAGGTTCACCTATAGCTGTGTCAAGTACTTTAGATGTGTCCACTGTACCAGGTATAGGTTCACCAGTTCCACCAGACATGCCACATTTTACTTTTACATTTTCAACACCAGTAGATTTAGTAGAAGGAAGAAAATATGGAGTATCGTTTAACACAGCTAGTTTAACCTTTAACAGTAACTTTATAACCTTTACAGGTGAAACACCAGGAAATTACTCTAATGGTTCTGCACAAATCTCTAATGACTCAGGGGTTTCTTGGTCAAACAATTCAGCTGATTTTAAATTTACAACAATAGGAACAAGCCCTGATCAAGAAAGGTTACATCAAACATTTTTCTGTAATCCAAACAATGCTTCAGTTACTGATCAGGCAAACCTTATCAAATATGAAACTTCTTTTTATGATGAACCAACCATTGAATCAGGTGGAATTTTAGAAGATGCTTATTGTATGAGTGATTCTTCAGCCACTGCAAGACAATGTACTCCTTCTGTAGTATCTAGTAAAACTAGGGTATCCTTAGATAACTGGAGCTATGTACCTGGAGTAAATTCTGGTGGAACCAAGGGTCAATTGTCTATTTTTGTTGATGGTTTAGAAATACCTAGATTTGTTTCTGGAACAACGGTTGATGCTTATTATATTGAAATAGATAGCTCTAATATAGAATTTCACACTGATCTTTCAGGGTCACCATTATCTATAAAAGTTCTTAAGTCTGAAGGTGTAGTTGATACCAATAATCAAAATACTACCCACATCAATGCAGTAAACGGAATCTTTGTAGGGAATCAAGCTCAAGTTGATGCTGGTGTGGCAACTTACACTACTATTCAAGCAGCTATTAATGGGGCTAACAATGGAGATGTCATCACAATTCTTGGTGGAACCTTTGATGAAAACCTAACAATAGATAAAAGTGTAATGATTAAGGGTATTGGTAGAAAAACAATTATAAGTGGAACAGTAAGTTTTGATTCTGGGAGTGACTTTAGCTCTTTAAGGATGGTCAGGGTAACTGATAATATTACTATAAACACTGATGGCAGTTTTTTAACAGAAATGTGGTTAGCAACTGCTAAATCAATAAGTGATTTTGGAACAGGAAATAGTATAAATGTGGTGGGTGAATAATGGCTAGTGTAATAACAAATAAAAACAAAAAAAACTACATGATTAATGGAAACTTTGATTGCTGGCAAAGGGGAACAACTTTGACACCAACCCCAAATGGGTTCGTTAGTTATTTGGCAGATAGGTTTGCTTTATATGAAGATGGTACAAGTGTTTTAAATTATGATCAAAGTACTGATGTACCAAATTCTAACTCTTTATATTCTGCAAAGGTTACTGTGGGTACTGCTGGGACTTCATCAGCTGCCCAATCAGCTTTCTTTCTTCAAAGAGTTGAAGGAAAAGACTTTAAGCCCTTGATAGGAAAAACTTTTACTTTAAGCTTCTATGTAAAAAGTTCTATAACTGGAATATATTGTTTAAATTTTAGAAACAATGCTAGTGATAAAAGCTATGTAGCAGAATACACTATAAATTCAGCAAATACGTGGGAAAAGAAAAGTATAACAATAGTTCATGAAGGTACTGGAGTTTGGGAAAAAGATGAAAATGTAGGAATAAGAATTGGGTGGTTTTTGTCAGTAGGGTCTAATTACCATACAACAAAAGATGCATGGCAAGATGGGATATTTTTAGGAACTTCTGCACAAACAGATTTTATAAATAATGCAGCAGCAACTTGGCAGATTTCTCAAGTAATGCTTAATGAAGGAGCTGTAGCAGGGCCTTTTCAAACAGCTGGAGTAAACACTGAAGGTGAAATAGCATTGTGTCAAAGGTATTATGAAAAAAGCTATTATTCTGAAGATGCTCCAGGGACTGCAACACCTGTAGGTGCTACTATGTGGAAAAATTCAAACGGTGGAGCTGCAGGGATTGAAATAAGACATACACAATCTTTTCTAGTAGAAAAACGAACCTTTAATCCAACCATGAGCTGGTGGGACTTGGGGGGTGGCAGCGGACAATTTACTGTAGACATTATAAATGGTAGGGTGATTGGTGGTGGAGCTTTTTCAACAAGTAATAAGGGCTTTATAGGAGATTTAAACACCAATGTAGCAGGTGTTAAGACTCAATTTCACTGGGCAGTAGATGCTGAATTATAAGGAGCTTTAAATGAGTAAATTAAAACAAATAAGAACAGGTTCAGTTATAAAGGTTCCTACTCAAAATTCTGGAGCTAGTATTGGAGACAATTCTATAGCTACCAGCCATGTTCAAGACCTGGCAATTACTGAAGCTAAGTTAGCTAATGACGTTGTTAATAAATGGGATATCCCAACAGAGCTAGTTGAAGCTTCAGGAGTTTCAAATATTGCTCATGCAAGCGTTGGTGTATGGCAAGATTTAGTAACGGTGGAGCTAACTCCTGGTGAATGGGATATGGTAGGGTTGGTTACTGCATATAATAATGGGACAGTGTCACAAACCAATTGGTTGATTGCTATTTCTGAAAATTCAGCTAACACAACAACTGATCATACGGATGGTATTAATGAATTAACAGATACTGTACCAACAACAGTCAGCGGTTACTTATACAATCAGGTGATACCCATGTACAGGGTAACTGTTATTACAACAAAAACATACTATTTAAAATTTAATAAATTTTTCACATCAACAAACTTTCAAGCTAGTAATTATAGAATTTCAGCAAGAAGGGTAAAATAATGAAATATTATGTTGTAAAAAGCCTAAGTGACCCAAGTGCATATCAAATAGAACGTAGGACCCATCCCCCATTAGAGCATTTTGGCCCACCTCCAATGGATAATAATGGTATTTTTTATACTGATGCATCTATTTTTGAAGTAAAAGATATATGGCTAGATAACTCTGACCCCAATAATGTTGTAGAAAAAGATGCTGCTATAGATGACCCAGGTGTAGAAAAAATTTACAAAAAGACCTTTATAAGTGCTTTGCTTCAGACAGCACGTAATATTGAGATTATTCAAGAGGGTAGGGATGTTAAATTAGCTAAATTAAGAGATCTAAGAAAAGAAAAACTAGGGCAAGTCGATTTACTAATAAATGACTTGGTTGTTGGAGATAGAAGTGACACTTCTGTAATTCAGACTTATAGGACTAATCTTAGAAATATAACAAACTCTTATAAAGATACTGACCCAATGGTTGGAACTTCAGGTCTTGATGCCTTTGCTGAAGATATGAGTGATTTTTCTGGCTGGCCTACA
>Ga0164313_10000133_pt1 | contig 49626 bp, 47 predicted proteins | sample GuaBasSedimGuay4_FD_113735 | JGI IMG/M metagenome (GOLD analysis project Ga0164313, IMG submission 113735) | Subseafloor sediment microbial communities from Guaymas Basin, Gulf of California, Mexico - Guay4, Core 4569-4, 0-3 cm | ecosystem: Environmental > Aquatic > Marine > Hydrothermal vents...
CCTCCATCTATGGAATGCACGCTGGCGGTGTCCAGAGCGATGAGCGGGCCTCGAACATCCTCGACAGTGGCTCACATTTTTATAACACCTATGAAACCAAAGATGGCCGCTATGTTTCTATTGGCTCTATCGAAACCAAGTTCTACGCAGAACTACTTGAGAAGATGGGCATCGAACCCGACTCCATGGCACCGCAAATGGAACGGGAAAGCTGGCCTGCCATGAAAGAAAAACTCAAAGAGCTGTTCCTGACCAGGACTCGCGATGAGTGGTGCGCAATTATGGACAATACCGACATCTGCTTTGCGCCGGTACTGACTCTGGAAGAAGCCCCTGATTATCCTCACAACAAAGAGCGCAATGCCTTTGTCGATGTCGAAGGCGTTAAGCATCCAGCCCCCGCACCCCGCTTCAGCCGCACCCCATCATCCATTAAGGGGCCAGCGCCAAAAACCGGTATTCATACCGAAGAAGTATTGAGTGCCTGGGGTGTATCCAGTGATGAGATCAAAGCGCTTAAAGCAGGTGGTGCGATTAAATAAGCTTATTTGCTATGCGGCTTACAGCGATTTGGCTATAACAAGCTAAGCTTTGATCCGCTAAAAGAAGTCCAGCGCCAAAAAACCGGTAGTATGAAAATACTGCCGGTTTTTTTATACATTCAGATAGCTGGCACCCAGGCCAGCCATTAACCACGATCTATGACAAGTTATTCAACAGACAATCGCCAATCGATAGGCTCACTGCCTTTGCTCTGCAAATAATCATTGGCCTTTGAGAATGGCTTACTGCCGAAAAAGCCTCGATAGGCTGATAAGGGCGAAGGGTGAGGTGAGCGAATCACACAGTGTTTATCCCGGTTAATCATGCTGCCCTTCTTTTGCGCATAACTGCCCCACAGAATAAACACCAGGCCCTGGCGCTGCTCATTTAAGACTTCAATGGCCCGATCGGTAAAGGTTTCCCAGCCCTGGTTTTGGTGGGACCCCGCCTGTCCACCGACCACGGTCAATGTGGCATTCAATAACAACACACCCTGCTCTGCCCAATGGTTCAGACAACCATGGGCTGCGGGAGGAATGCCTAAATCGCTATCAAGCTCTTTGTATATATTGACCAGAGAAGGTGGCGTGGCGACACCGGGAAGTACTGAAAAACACAGGCCATGGGCCTGGTTGGCGCCGTGGTAAGGGTCCTGCCCTAGAATAACCACTTTGACTTCATCAAAAGGGGTCTTATCGAAAGCTGTGAACCAGTTTGCGCTGGTCGGATAGATGACCTTACCCTGCTCTTTTTCCGCCACCAGAAAGGCGCGCAAGGCTGTCATATAAGGTTTATCGAATTCTTCACCCAGCACCTTTAGCCAGGAAGGGTGAAGTTTGACGGATCGCTGAGCTTGCACTAGAACGAAGACCTGTCATTCATCGTCAGAAAAACCGCACCAGCAACAGTTATTCTGGCCGCATATGCGGGAACAACAATACGTCCCGAATCGATGGCGAGTCGGTTAACAGCATAACGAGGCGATCTATACCAATCCCCTCCCCTGCGGTCGGGGGCAGTCCGTATTCCAGCGCTCTCACATAGTCGGCATCAAAGTGCATGGCTTCATCGTCGCCGGCATCTTTTTCCCTGACCTGTTCGAGAAAACGGTCAACCTGATCTTCAGCATCGTTAAGTTCTGAAAAGCCATTGGCCAACTCCCTGCCACCAACAAAAAACTCGAAACGGTCGGTGACAAAAGGGTCGTTGTCGCTACGACGTGCCAGGGGCGAAACCTCGGTGGGATAAGCGGTGATAAATGTGGGATTGTCCAGGCGATGTTCGACAGTCTTTTCAAATATTTCTATCTGTACTTTGCCCAGGCCCCAGCTTTCTTTCAGGGGGACGCCCAGATTAGTTGCTACGGCACAGGCACTATCAAGATTATCGATATCGCTGGCCTGTAAATTCGGGTTGTAATGGAGGATGGATGCAAATACCGAAAGCCGATCAAAAGGTTTGGCGAAGTCGTATTCACTGCCCTGATAGCTTACGTTGGTAGAACCGAGCACGGTTTCACACAACTTGCGCAGCATGTCTTCGGTGAGATCCATCAAATCACGGTAGTCCGCGTAAGCCTCGTAGAACTCGAGCATGGTAAATTCGGGATTGTGCCGCGTCGACAGCCCTTCATTGCGGAAATTTCGGTTAATTTCGTAAACCTTTTCAAAGCCGCCAACCACCAGACGCTTTAAATACAGCTCCGGCGCCACGCGCATGTACATTTCCTGATCTAGCGCATTGTGGAAAGTAACAAAGGGTTTCGCTGTCGCGCCACCAGGGATGACCTGCATCATCGGTGTTTCAACTTCCATAAAACCCTGCTGATTTAAGTAATGACGGATAAAATCAACAATTTTTGAACGCAGCTTAAAAACCTGTCGAGAGTTCTCATTAACGATTAAGTCGACATAACGCTGGCGATAACGCAATTCCTGATCCGCCAGCCCGTGAAATTTTTCAGGTAAGGGCCGCAGAGATTTAGTTAACAATTCATATTGGTTCATGGTGACGTACAGATCGCCGCGACCAGACTTGTGTAACGGCCCGCAGATACCAACCAGGTCGCCGACATCCCAATGTTGATACCGCGCCTTAATATCCTTTTGTACTTCTTTGTCAGCGTAAAGCTGGATTTGGCCGGACACATCCTGCAAAACCATGAAAGGACCCCGCTTAGCCATAATTCGGCCGGCGACACTCACAGTGTGGTTCAGCGTTTCCAGTTCTTCTTTTGTTTTATCCGCATAGGCTTCCTGTAGTTTATCGGCAAAATCGGAGCGCCGAAACTCATTGGGAAAAGCAGAGTGTTTAGCCTGTAAACCTTGCTCTCGTATATGCGCTAATTTGCTACGCCGTTCAGCGATAAGTTTGTTTTCGTCTGTCGGTACTGATTCTTTTTTACTCATTAAGCGATGTCACTCATTCATTTTAGTCTTTAATTTTTACAAACCAGCCTTCAGGCTAGCTTCAAGAAAGGCGTCAAGCCCGCCGTCCAACACCTGTTGGGTATTGCGTGTTTCGACATTGGTACGTAAATCCTTAATCCGCGAATCATCCAGCACATAAGAACGGATCTGACTGCCCCAGCCGATATCAGATTTATTATCTTCTACCATTTGAGCACTTTCCTTGCGTTTTAATTCTTCCAGCTCGTAAAGTTTGGCCTTGAGCATTTTCCAGCATTTGTCGCGATTCTGATGCTGAGAGCGCTCGCTCTGGCATTGCACCACAACACCGGACTCCAGGTGCGTCATACGCACTGCAGAATCAGTTTTATTGACATGCTGACCGCCAGCTCCACTGGCCCGGTATGTGTCCTCACGAACGTCGGCTTTACTGACGTCAATTTCAATATCGTCATCAATTTCTGGCGCTACAAAAACTGCGGCAAACGAGGTATGCCGACGACTGCCAGCATCGAAAGGTGATTTGCGTACCAGCCGATGTACACCGGTTTCAGTGCGCAACCAGCCAAAAGCAAATTCGCCTTTGAAGTGTACGGTCGCACTTTTAAGGCCGGCCACATCGCCTGGCGACGCCTCGATCAACTCAGTTTCAAAACCTTTGTCATCACCCCAACGCAGGTACATACGCAATAACATTTCCGCCCAGTCCTGAGCTTCGGTACCACCCGAGCCAGACTGGATATCAAGAAAAGCACTATTGGCGTCCATTTCACCGGAAAACATACGACGAAACTCTAATGCTTCAAGACGCCCGGTAAGCTTTAGCACTTCGCTCTCGACGTCGACGAGTGTCTCTGCGTCGTCTTCTTCGACCACTAAATCAAGTAACTCACTGGTATCTGACAACCCTGCATCCAGAACTTCGATAGTGTTGACCACGGTTTCCAGAGCAGCTCGCTCCTTACCCAGCTCCCTGGCTTGCTCCGGTTGATTCCAGACATCGGGTTCGCCAAGCTCAAGCTCTACCTCAGCCAGACGATCCTTTTTATTGGCATAGTCAAAGATACCCCCTGAGCACGTCGGTACGCACCTGAAGGTCCTCGAGGGTGATTCTGATCTGATTTACTTCCAGCATATGTCGGGTCGCTTAAAAGGCCGCTAGTGTAGCGAAATGCACACACACAGACTAGCAGCCGATAAGCTCATCATTATGCTGATATTGTTAACCGTAATATCAGCACGGCAGGTTACAGGGTAAGTTACAGCCCCGGCCATAGTCCACCCGATACAGGAATCGTCACGCCGGTAATATAGCTGGACTCATCGCTGGCCAAAAATAACGCAGCATTAGCAATATCTTCTGGCTCACCCATGCGCTTGAGCAGGTTTTTCTCGGCGAACTCATCTGCCACTGCCTGACCGACATCCTTCAACGCCAGAGTTCGTATAATTCCCGGGGCAATGCAGTTAACGTTAATGTGCGGGGCCAGCTCTTCGGCCAGGCTTCTGGTCAGAGAAGTCACCCCCGCTTTAGCAGCACCGTAATCCGCATGCCCAGCCGCACCGGCATATTCGATGGATGATACATTGACGATTTTTCCATATTGACGATCAAGCATACCGGGGGCAAGTTTTCGGGTCAGATGGAAAATACCTTTCATATTGACGGTAAAACACATATCCCAGCGTTCTTCCTGAACTTCGATGACTGGCGTGTATTTGGCATCCAGCCACAACCCACCCACTACGTTGATGATGATATCGACACGATCAAAATACTCGCGACTACTTTCCAGTAACTCATCAACCTCGCTTTCTACCAGGACACTACCACGCAGGGCATGGACTTTTGCCCCTTTAGTTAGCAAAGGCTCGACCTCCTCCACTCCCTGGGCCAGTCGACTACCGGAAATATCGGTCATAATGAGTGATGCACCCTGCTCAGCAAAACGTCTGGCAACCCCCATGCCCATAGGACCACCAGCCCCAGTTACCAATGCCACCTTATCTTTAAGTCTCATACTTACTCCTGATTTAGTTGCTTTATACTTCGATTAAACCCTGGGAACTTTGTCATGGTGTCGATCTTAAATTGATAGAACAAAGCAAAATTTCTCGTATCTATAAAAGTCTAAGTATTAAAAGTCTAAATATTAAAAAGCTAAATATTAAAAAGCTAAATATTAACCGGCCCATCATGCTTAAAACATGCCGTCATGACTCGACTCAGGTCATAACCATCCTGTGCACCAGCCAGCTCACGAATGGAATGCATGGCAAAGGTGGGAACACCGACATCCAGGGTCTGCACGCCGATTTGGGTAGCCGTTATCGGGCCAATAGTACTACCGCAACCGAGGTCGGTGCGGGTTACGAAGGACTGCAAAGGCACATTTTCACTTGCGCACCAGCGGCGAAATATTGCTGCAGTAATACTGTTAGTCGCGTAACGCTGATTGGCATTTATTTTCAGCACCGGGCCGCGATTTAATACGGGCGTATGGTTATTATCGTGCCGACTGGCATAATTCGGATGCATTCCGTGGGCATTATCCGCAGAAATCATCAAAGAACGGCTGATCACCTGCGCGCGCGCCTGCCCGTCCGGGAGCATCCGCTCTAAAGTAGTTTGCAACATAGGCCCCTGGGCGCCACAGGCAGATGCGCTACCTACTTCCTCATGATCTGTACAAACCAGCATGCAGGTCTGCGCAGGATTATCGTCTGCGCTGGCGTTGAGCAAGGCCTGCAGGCCACAAAAACAGCTCAACAGGTTATCCAGACGCGCCGCAGCAATAAAATCACCGTGCAGACCTATTTGAGCTGGGGGCTGAGTATCGTAAAAGCATAGTTCATAATCCAGGACTTCCAGATCGACTACTTCAATATCACTGAGTTCACTATGCTCACTCAGTAACTGCTGGGCCAATAATTTACGGAAATCTTTGCATTCATCGTCCGCAGCATTAAATAATATAGGTGGAATATCCGTTTGCGGATTAACTGTGCGATTCTTATTGGCTTCCCGGTCTAAATGGATAGCTAAACTGGGGATTATTGCCACTGGTCGCTGGAAATTAATCAGCTGCCTGGCGAGGCAATCCGTTTTTTTATTTCGATAAACAACGCGCCCGGCAATAGATAAATCCCGATCAAACCAGGGATTCAACAGAGCGCCACCGTAAACTTCCACACCTAGTTGAAAATATTCTTTTATCTTTTCCGGCTGCGGTTTAACCATCAGTGTAGGACTATCAGTATGCGCACCCACCATACGAATACCTGTATCCACCATCGGCGAGGTTCCGTAGATAAAGGCAATTATTGAGGAGTCGTTACGTGTTAAATAATACTTGCCCCCTGCGCTTAGAGACCACTCATCCCCCTCCCGCAACAACTCAAAACCCTTTTTTTCTAATGTTGATGCCATATTCTCTGTGGCATGAAACGGCGTTGGCGAACACTGAATAAATTCCAGTAATTGTTTATTAAATTCGAGGTTAAGTTGTGATGATGTCATAAAAGTTGCTCTGTATTTACACTGCCCACTGTCAGTGAGCTTAACGCTGTCTCGTTTTGTTATTATCGGTGAGGCGAGTTAACAGGCTCGATGTATCCCAACGCCCCCTGCCCTGCGCCTGGATATCAGCATAAAATTGATCGATCAGCGCAGTTATTGGTAGTTGGGCGCCATTTTCCCTGGCCTCAGAGAGGACCATACCCAGATCCTTACGCATCCAGTCCACAGCAAAGCCATGCTCATACTCACCGGCGAGCATGGTTAGGTGGCGGTTTTCCATTTGCCAGGATTGCGCCGCCCCTTTTGATATAACCTCCACTACCTTTTCCGCATCCAGGCCGGTGCTTTTAGCAAAATGCAAACCTTCAGCCAGGCCCTGAACAATTCCCGCTATACATATCTGATTAACCATTTTACAGAGCTGGCCGGCACCCGCTGGCCCCATAAGCTTGACCGTCTGCGCATAACTTTCGATCACCGGTAGAACGTCATCAAAAACGGTTTGATTGCCACCACACATAACCGTCAATCGACCATGTTCAGCACCCTGTTGACCGCCGGACACTGGCGCATCTATAAAATGCAGCTGTCGCGCTTCACAGACATCATTAATCTCTCTGGCCAACAACGCAGACGCGGTAGTGTGGTCGACCAGAACACTGCCTGGTTTCATCGCGTCAAGTGCTCCGACCTCGCCATAGCAAACTTGACGAACATCATCATCTTCACCAACACAACTAAATACAATATCAGCGTTGATAACTGCCTGGGCTGGTGTGCTCGCTAATGTCCCTGCATATTGCTTTAGCCAATCCTCAGCTTTCACCTGTGTACGGTTATATACAGAAACCTCAAAGCCCGAATTGCTCAGGTGACCCGCCATCGGGTAGCCCATCACCCCTAAACCCAAAAAAGCTACTTTTTTAGTCATCTAAGCATTCCTGTTTAGGCCCATCCAGTAAAACCTGTCAATTTAGGCACTTCCAGTTAAGCACTTCCATTTAAGAGAAGGCCAAATAATAAAGTACCGAGTACCAGGCGATACCAAACAAATGGCATCATCCCAATTCGTTTTACCAGCGCCAGGAAAAAATGAATACTTATCAAAGCCGTGATAGCTGCGACAATAGTCCCGATCATCATTTCCTGCCAGGCAACCATTGTTTCACTGGTAAGCTCCAAAGCCTGATAGCCACCACTCAACACAATAACGGGTATGGCTAACAGGAACGAGTAGCGCGCTGCCTCTTGCCGTTCAAACCCCAGCGCTAAAGCAGCCGTAATAGTAATACCCGAACGTGACGTCCCGGGTACCAGTGCAAGCATTTGTGCCAGGCCAATTATCAGGGCGCCCCGCCACGTCAGGCTATTCATGTCGCGCTGCTGCGAACCTTTCCTGTCAGCTATCGCTAACAAAATCGCAAATACTATGGTGGTAGTGGCTATCACTGTAATTGAACGAAGATGCGACTCAATTAAGCCACCAAATAGAAGCCCGCCAAGCCCTACGGGAATGGTACCTATGGCCAAAAACCAGACCAGTCGACTCTCAGCCGAAGCCGCACCTCCGCTGATAGACGTTAACCATCCGGCGGCGAGTCGGTATATATCAGCACGCAAATAGAATACCACCGCAAACAAAGACCCTACATGCACAGCTATATCAAAAGCCAGACCCTGGTCGGGCAAATCAAACAATTGTGCGGGTATTATCAAATGTGCAGAGCTTGAAATAGGCAGAAATTCGGTCAGACCCTGAATGATCGCGAGCAATACCAGTTGCAAAATATCCAAGATAAGGCCTTTTAGTGGGTAGGCTTACGCAGTCGCGGGCGCTTTTTCCAGCTTATCTGGTTACGCAAATATAGCGGTTCAATCTGATCTATAACAACACTTAGGCCACGAGCATAACGATCCACCGACAGTCCCAGCACTTGTTCAGCGTCGCTGACTAGCTGTTCATCTACCAACTCTACCTGTACCGATATCCGATCCCTAAACCGCCAACCATCCCCTACACCGATGTCAATATTATCTGTGATACCTGGCGCATGACCACTGATACTGACCTGCTCGGGAGTATTGAGCGCATCTACACACACAGGCTGAGCGCCGCCATCATTGTTTTTATAAATACCCCAATATACTTCATCCATTCGAGCATCTATGACCGGCATAACGATTCCATCCATATTCAGCATATCTCGATCTATCGCGACTTGCGCCATCACCTGCAGAGTCGAAACCGGCACTACCTGAATATCTCCCCCAAAAGCCAGGCCCTGCACTACGCCCATGCCAATACGTAATCCGGTAAATGAACCTGGACCCTGACTAAAGCCGATAGCATCTATGTCTCGAATGGACAAGCAACTTTGCTTTAATAGTTCATCTATCATTGGCAAGATTAGTTGAATGTGCTGACGAGGTTTGTGCTCACGCAAAACAGTAACTATCCCCTGCCTGGACAGGGCGACGGAACATGCACTCATAGCCGTATCGATCGCGATTATATTCGACACAAGTCAGGTATTCTCAAATGAAAATCCCCCTTAGACAGGGGGATCTTGTCCCTAATTCATCAAGCAAATGATTTTGAAATTATTTTGCTTTAGACGTACGACCGGGCCGCCTGGTAGTCTTTGATGGGCTGCCTGCTTTGGCCGAACGTTTGGTTTTTGCCGATGCTGCGGGTTTTTTTGAAGTAGCCGCCCTGGCCGGTTTACTGCGCTTTTTTGCTGAACTAGCCGGCGCACGTGTTGCAGTAGCTTTACTGGCCCTGTTTTTAGTTGCGGTCGTTTTAGCTGTAGTGGCTTTCTTCACTCTAGCTTTGGCTGTGGCGGCCTTACTTGTAGTAGTCTTTCTTGTAGTAGTCTTCGCTGCAGCGGCCCTTTTTGTTACAGCCTTTGTCTTCGTAGCTACAGGTGATTTGCCTGCCTTTTTTGGGGCTGCTGTTTTAGCTCCCTTTGTGGCTGCTTTAGGAGCATCATCTTTGCGTGGTCTACCGGGTCGTCCAGGAGCGGCTGTTGGTTTACCGGTTATTTTTGCTACTTTCCTTTCAACTGCGCGCACTTGAGTCTGTGCCTTTTTCTCAACGTCCTTTGCCCTGGCGCGAAGTTTTTTCCCCGTCAATTTCAATTTTCTGGCATCTAGCAGTACACGCTTCTTACGCCACCGAGCTTCAAATTTTTCTACTGCATTTTGGAAATGGTCTTCAGCCTGCTCTGCCAGCCTTTCTTCCGTCGCCAGTATTTTTTCATCAACTCGTAGTTCAGCCTGTTTAACCTCATGACGAATTTTTTCAATGTTCACTTTAGCTTTCGCTACGTGCGTTTTTTTGTCGAAGTTCTCCAATGCAACAATATTTTTTGCTACCACCGCATGCGCTCTATCAACAAGGGCTTTAGCCGATCGCGTACCTTTACCAGCAGCATCTATACGCTTGCTACGCAAAGAATCCCGAGCAGAACGAAGGTTCTCCTTCTGTCGTTCGACTTCTGCGTGCGCCGAAGCTAAAGCGTCTTCTGCTTTAGTCATTAAAGACATCTCTTTTGCCTTTTTGACACTTTTACTGCCAGTTTTCTTGTTAGCTGGACGCGCCATGAGCGTGCTCCTGAATGTGGAAAACGTTAAAATTTAATTTGTATTGATTTCACGGAAGCTAAATTTTAATACAATAGTAATAAATTACCAACAAATATATCCCTAATGTATTTTTTATTAGGCTGTTTGTTTACATATCTTTTCGATTACAGTCCCTGTACAAATGAAGAAATTCACCAAATATTCTCAACAACAAGAGCTTCCAATAACGCAATACTGGATGGAGAGTTATTTAAACACGGTATAAGCGACAATTTATTACCGCCAGATTTCATAAATAACCGATTGTAGCGCACACCAATTTCATCCAGTGTCTCCAGGCAGTCTGCAGAAAAAGAAGGGCAAATCACGTCTATTTCTTTTATTTCTGCTTGCGCCCACTCAACAAGTAATTTATCAGTATAGGGTTTGACCCACTCACCAGGACCAAAGCGGGATTGAAAACTATAAGCCCATTCTACTTCGCCAAGCCCAAGCTCTCTGGCCAGGCTGTCGGCTGTTTGCCTGCAATGCCCAACGTAGGGGTCACCTTTGGCGACATAACTTTCAGGCAAGCCATGAAAAGACATTAATAAGCGCTTACTCTTACCATTTTCTGCCCAGTGTTCAGTAACCGTTGCTGCCAATGCTTTGATATAAAGCGGGTGATCATGATAATCATGAACACATCTAATCTCTGCGGCAGCATTTCCCTTTTGGCTCGGTGCCAGTACGCGATCATAAACAGCGCCTGTGGTAGTCGTGGAAAACTGAGGATAAAGAGGAATTACCAGTATTTTGTTAATACCCTGGTCAACAAGTTCTTTAACCCTGGATTCTATCGATGGCCCACCATAAGTCATTGCCCAGGTGGTTCTTACCTGGGCCCTTTCACTATCAGCTTCAGCACGCAGCCCACCTGTCGATAAACAAAGGTTCAACGACTCAGTCTGGTCTTCAGTAATTTTTCTTAATGGCGAGCCGCGCTCAGTCCATATGCTCTGGTAGGCACGTGCCACCTTTGGTGAACGCAGCGGGAGAATAATAGTATTTAACAGTATCTGCCAGGGCAACCTGGGAACATCAACCACTCGTCGATCAGATAAAAATTCTCTTAAAAACTTCCTTACCGAGCGTGGGGTTGGCGACTCGGGCGTACCCAGGTTTACCAGGATAACACCGGTTTTTTGTTGCGCCACAGGACGTCATCCTGGCATTAAGGCCTGTCGTTAAAAAAAAGAGAGGGCATCTGCAACTAAACAATCAGCTCTAATCACTACCGCATGGGTAAATATACTGCAATATCACTGACTATCAGCTCAACCCGCGTCTGCAAGGGCCGCTATCAAACGTTGCTGAACTTCCTCCAGATCACCGAGTCCGTCAACCTGCAAATAAGATGCTGCACTATTATTTTTGTCTGCCAAATCAGTGTAAAACGCTACCAGCGGTTCGGTTTGCTCATGATAGACCTTGAGTCGATGGCGGACTGTGTCTACGCTGTCATCGACACGATGCACGAGCGGCTCACCGGTTACATCATCCAGGCCTTCCTGACGGGGGGGATTATGGATAACGTGATAAACCCGTCCCGACGTTTCATGAACCCGGCGACCACTCAGTCTTGAAACAATCTCATCATCTTCGACAAATACTTCTATGACGTAATCAATCTTGATTCCTGCATCAACAACTGCTTCGGCCTGCGGGATTGTCCGCGGAAAGCCATCAAATAGAAAACCATTGACACAATCCGGCTCCTCTATACGCTCTTTTACCAAAGCGATAATCAGATCATCGGAAACAAGCCCTCCGGAAGCCATAATATCTTTGGCTTTGAGGCCGAGTTCACTCTCAGCTTTAACGGCAGCACGGAGCATGTCACCCGTAGAAATTTGGGGAATTCCGTATTTTTCGGTTAAAAACTGGGCCTGGGTGCCTTTACCAGCGCCGGGGGGCCCAAGCAGGATAATGCGCATAGGTACTCTCCTATCAAATCTTTATAGCAACGCCACGCAGGAAAATATAGATAACGCAGCCAGAAAAAAGGCCGAGAACCTTACACTGAATTTTTTTATTCTACAAGCGAGCATGCATTCCAGCGAGCATGCATTCCAAACTGATATTAACGAAAGTCTGATTATCAGCGATCATGGTATTTTTTGCTGCAAGCAAAACACATTAGAAATGCCTGCACTTTCACTCTTTTTCTTTGCCTTTAACAAACTCCCATAAGCGATTTTTCTCTGCGGTTGAAAGCGCATCAAAATCAACCTTTTCGCTACTGGCTTGCTGCTCCATCATCACGAAGCGCCGTTCAAACTTTTGATTAGCTTTGCGCAGCACAGATTCCGCGTCCAGACCCGCAAAACGTGCGAAATTTACGCAGGCAAAAACAAGATCACCCAGTTCTTCTTCAATTAACTCTTTTTCGTTTAGCCCCAGTGCCTCTTTAAGCTCTAGTAACTCCTCATCCAACTTATCAACTACCTGGCTGATATCTGTCCAGTCAAAACCATGACGCGACGCTCTCTTTTGCAATTTCGTCGACCGACTCAGCGCAGGCAATGCAAAAGGTACGTCTGCCAGACGGCCAGTAACGCCCTTATTATTGCGGTCCTGTTGCTTAAGATCTTCCCAACTGGATTTTAACTGCTGTTCATCAAGGGGCTCGGATGATTGACGCTCACTGGCAAGGTTTCCCTGCGGAAACACATGGGGGTGCCTGGTGATCAACTTGTGGGTCAATTCGTTAACAATGGCCTGGAAATCAAAAAGCTCCTGCTCCGCGCCTAGCTGGCTGTAAAAGATCACCTGGAACAATAAATCCCCAAGTTCTTCACGCAAATGCTGATAGTCTTCCCGTTCTATCGCATCAATCACCTCGTAAGTCTCCTCCAGCGTAAAGGCCACGAGACTGGCGAAGTTTTGTTTAGTATCCCAGGGACAGCCGGTGTGCGGGTCCCTTAACCGCTCCATAAGAAAAAGTAGATCTTCGATATTATATGATCTGGATTCTGTCAATTCGCACCCCTAATCCCTGACCCGCCACACATCCACCACATTAGGTATTTGTCCTATAAGCGCGATCAGATCACTTAGTTGTTCAACGCCGTCAACTTCGGTAGTGATTTCAATTTCGGCAATGCTACCTACTGCACCACCAGTATTGAGCGCGAGTATAAACAGACCCTGTGCATCTATAAGCGCGGTTATATCGCGCAACAATCCACCACGATCATAGGATTTTATAGCCACTGTAACCGGGAACATATTATGCGGCGCGGCACCCCAGCTTAGCTCAATTGTTTTATGGGACTCCATAGCCTGCAAGCGCAACAAGTTGCCACAGTCTTTACGATGAATACTCACTACGTGGCTTTTAGTAAAATAACCACTAATAGGATCGCCGGGGTGCGGATTACAGCATTTGGCAATGCTGTTAGGCATATCCGCTGCGCCATAAATATAATAATCAGATTCGGCAAACCTTTGAGCCTGTTGACGGAGCGAACCTTGTGCAAACTCGTCCGCCTGGCCTTCCACCTGTGCAGCACTGATAATTTTGTGCAAACCAAGTTCACCCGCACCCACTTTCTGGTACAGGCCATTTATATCTTTACAATTAAATCTTTCCACCAAACCGGTAAAAATCTGAGGATCAAGACCTAAGCTATGAAAACAATTTTCTAGAATAGCCTTTCCAGCAAGGATATTTTGGTCGCGATGCTGGGACTTAAACCAGTGTTGAACTTTGTTTTTCGCTCGCGCTGAATTGATAAACCCAAGCGAATCATCCATCCAGTCACGACTGGGTGCGGCGAGCTTCCCGGTAATAATATCTACCTGATCAGCTGTCTGTAAGCGATAATCAAGAGGCACCATACGATGATTGATTCTGGCACCCCTGCAGCGGTGACCAATCTGCGTATGTATTCGATAAGCAAAATCGACAGGCGTTGCGCCATTGGGCAAATCTACTACGTGTCCCTGGGGAGTGAAAACATAAACCCTGTCTGGATCTCCCTCCAGACTGAGAAAGTTACCAACTGCCATGTCTCCAAAATTATCATGCCACTCAAGCACCTGTCGCAACCAGGCAATTTTTTCCTCATAAACACCAGATGCCGAACCGCTTGTATCTTTGTATTGCCAGTGCGCACAAATACCAAATTCAGCCTCTTCGTGCATTGCAAAGGTGCGAATCTGAATTTCGATGACCTTCCTGCCCGGCCCTATAACTGCCGTATGCAGCGAACGGTAGCCATTCTCTTTAGGAGACGCGATGTAATCATCAAATTCATTAGGGATATAACGCCATTTACTATGGACGATACCGAGCACCGCATAACAGTCAGACACACTGGACACCAGCACTCTGACTGCACGAATATCATAAATTTGCGAAAAGCCAATACCCTTGCGATGCATTTTTCGCCAGATACTGTAAATATGTTTAGCTCTACCACTGACTTCGCCGGATTTACCAAGCTTGCACAATTCGGCATCGATAGTAGTGATCATCTCATCGATATATTGCTGGCGTTCACTACGCTTTTCAGCCAGCAAGCTCGCTATTTGCTGATATTCCTCGGGTTCCATATAGCGAAAAGCCAGATCTTCTAATTCCCACTTCAGGTGACCAATTCCCAGTCGATGGGCAAGGGGTGCATAAACATCGAATATTTCCCGAGCAACGCTGCGGCGCTTGTCGTCATCAGCATTCTTTACCGCACGAATAGCACAGGTACGTTCTGCCAGTTTAAGCAGAGCAACTCGCACATCGTCGATAATCGACACCAGCATTTCTCGCACTTTGGCCGTTTGACGGGCTGGATCGTCACCCAAAGCCTGGGTTTGTGTATCGTTACGCAGAGAGCTAATAACCGCCATCCGCAATACACTTTCAATAAGATCGCCAACACCGTCACCGAAGCCATCACGAACGCTACTCAGTGACAACTTCTGCGTACGCACCGCGCGATAAAGAATACTGGCTTGCAGCCCTTCAATATCCATGCCCAGTTCAGCAAGGATTTCAACCATCTCGAGGCCAACCTGCAAGCAGTTTTCCCTGGGTTCATCCAGGTCATGGGTATCAGGTATATTTTTTTCTACCGCGCGAACGGCCTCTACGGCTTCTAGCACAGACTCCCGAAAACCACTATCGAGGCGGTCATTGCTTTTTTCTACCTTGGCTAGCCACGCATCCAGGTCGTCGGGGACATTCTGCGGGAAAGCATGACTTTCGCGGATTTGAACCATTACCGGGACAGCCTTACAGACCTAAATGAATTTGCGAATTCATTTAGTGTATATACCCGAGGAGAGGTACCGGTCGCCTCGATCAGATATCGATACAACGATGACCGCGCGGCTAAGCCCCTCGGCAAGACGCAATGCTCCAGCCACGGCACCACCGGACGATACGCCGCAAAAAATCCCCTCACGGCGGGCCAGCAGGCGTGTGGTTTCTTCAGCCTCCTGCTGATTAATATCAAGCGTCTGATCGACCAGTGATTCATCAAATATGCCCGGCATATACTCTTTAGGCCAACGCCGTATGCCCGCTATGCTGGAACCCTCTTCTGGTTGTAGCCCGATGATTTGAATCGCGGCGTTTTTCCCTTTGAGGTATTTCGCCACACCCATAATAGTGCCTGTAGTGCCCATAGCACTGACAAAATGTGTAACGGTACCCTCTGTTTGCCGCCAAATTTCAGGGCCAGTACCATCCATGTGAGAGAGTGGGTTGTCGTTGTTATTAAATTGATCTAGCACCAGGCCCTTACCCTCTTCTTGCATCTCCAGGGCCAGATCGCGCGCCCCCTCCATGCTTGCCTCTTTACTCACCAAAATCAATTCAGCTCCATAGGCCAGCATCGCCGCTTTGCGCTCCTCGGTCATATGATCTGGCATGACTAATATCATCCGATAGCCCTTAATCGCAGCCACCATAGCCAGAGCTATGCCCGTATTACCGCTGGTGGCTTCGATCAGGGTATCGCCAGGCTTTATCAAGCCACGTTCTTCGGCATGCCGAATCATGCTCAAAGCGGGCCTGTCCTTAACCGACCCTGCCGGATTATTGCCCTCTAGCTTTACCAGCAAAGTGTTGTCGTCCCCGGCATTCAGTCTTTGCAACCTGACCAGTGGTGTATTGCCGATGCAGGATTCTATTGTGGGGTATTCGACGGGCATGAAGGTATCTCGGTGAAAATCTTATTTTACCCTTGTGGGCTGCGGACTGTCCTCTAACCTGCCCAACCATTAAGACAGGATAAATATATCGAAATAAACCAGCGTAATAGATGCATAATAAATATCGGCAACCCTGGTGCGACTATCCAGGCTATGAACCGATTCCTTTCACCCCAAAAAACCTGAAAACGCTAATAAACACCAATAAAATTAGCTTCCCTCACTACTGAGCACAACAAAAGCCAGCGCATAATCTCGCTCATCACTCAGGCTAAGAAAAATATTTCGCCCACCACGCTGAATAAATAATTCCTGTGCATGACCATGCAGCCTGATCCCTGGCGCACCAGCTGATGTGTTGGAGATCTGAACATTCTGCCAGCTTATGGCGCCAATACCAGTATTTAGGGCCTTGCTTAAAGCCTCTTTTGCAGCAAACCGCTTGGCAAGAAAAGCCGCCTGATCATAGTGACTGAGGAATACAGTTAGCTCCTCTGGTGTCAAAATGCGCCGGGCAAACCTGTCACCCAGGCGATTCAAAGCCTTCCTTATGCGGCCCACCTGTATCAGATCAGTACCAATGCCGACAATCATGAGGTTTTTCCGTAGATACTCGTAGCCTGCTTAAAAAGCTCGCGACTATGCAAAGGTCTGGCTCCCAAATGCAGTGCCAGGGCCGCTCGCATCAAGCGTTTGGCGCTTTGCAGCACAAACTCATTGTCAAATCGATGCTCAGCAATTGCCAGCAGATGGGCACCAGAATATATATTCTGCCTGACCTGGCCAGTATTATTGTCTACTTTACTAAAGCCTTCACCAGGCCGAAACAGATAGTCACAATGGAGATCCAGCCCCGAGCCATCGAGGCTATCGGCATACAAATTTAAGCCATAGCCCATTTCGTCGAGTAGACTAAGTTCGAAAATACGCAACTCTGGTTCCAGTGCCGTGCTGTGGCCAAGAATGGTAACCAGCCGGGCGTACTGATCGAAAAGATTCTGGTGAGGGATATATTCTGCCAGTAGCCGGGTCAACAATTCATTGATATAAAAACCTATATACAGTGCCTTACCCTGGGGCAACTCTGACGAACCGACATACTCATAATCGGTTAGCGTTTTTAGATCGCTTTTACCCCGCCAGCTAGCTAGCAATGGTCGGAATGGCTGCAATGTTATCCGCGGATTTTTTTTTGTCCGCGAGCCTCGTGCGACCACCCGAAATCGCCCTTCATTGCGCGAAAACAAATCTACCAGCTGGCTGGTTTCCCGGTATTTACGAGTATGGAGCACATAGGCTAGCTCGTTGTTCACGCTTATTTATCGCTCCGCAGTGCATCAACCGACAACTAATCGGTGTAACCCAAACTACGTAGTGCTCGCTCATCATCCGACCAACCGCTACGTACCTTGACCCATAGTTTCAACATAACTTTACAGCCAAACATTCGCTCCATATCCAGCCGCGCCTGCTGACCTATGGTTTTCAGACGCGCTCCATTAGAGCCAATTACAATTTTTTTCTGCCCTGATCTTTCCACCAGAATCAAAGCACTAATATGCCTGATATTGCCTCGATCAGCGAACTCTTCAATTTCTACCGTTACCTGATAGGGCAGCTCTGCTCCCATCTGCCGCGTAATTTTTTCGCGGACTATTTCCGCAGCAAGAAAACGTTCACTACGATCAGTAATCTGATCTGCGGGAAACAAATATTCACCAATGGGAATATGTCTGCTAATAGCCTGCTCAAGGACATCCAGATTCTTACTCCGCAACGCAGAAACCGGTATCAGCTCCGCTGCTGGCAAAATCTGATGAAGTGTTTCAAGCAACGGCAATAAAACATCCGATGATTCCAGCCGGTCGATTTTATTAATAGCGATAATCACCGGTGTATCCACACCACTGATTTGTTGCGCAACCAGTTGGTCTGCTTCATTCCACTGCAGTCCGTCAGTCACAAACACAATCACATCGACATCACGAATGGCGCTTTGCGCAGCTCGATTCATAATGCGGTTAATTGCCTTCTTACGTTCGGCATGAATACCCGGTGTATCGACAAAAATCAGCTGCGAGTTCGCCTCCGTTTTTATCCCCAACACGTTGTGTCGAGTGGTCTGGGGTTTGCGCGAGGTGATACTGATCTTCATCCCCAACAGATGATTTAACAGGGTTGATTTGCCAACATTCGGCTGGCCCACTATAGCTACATAGCCACAACGTGTTTTGCTTTCTTTAATCACTGTAACGACTCGTTATCATAGGGCTGGTTAACAGAAGATACCTTACACTTTATGTGCATGTTCGGAAGCCCGAAATTGCTCAAGCACCACTTTAGCCGCAGCCTGCTCAGCTTTTTTCCGGCTGCTGCCCTCTCCGATACCCTCTACAATACGCGCTCCGATACCCTCTCCAACAGTACTTTGTTCTACATCCCGCAAACCACATCGCACTGTAAAAGTGCAGGCATGAGCTTCACCATTAGTAGCGATCACTTCATAAAGGGGTAATTCGCGGCCATGTGCCTGTAAATACTCCTGTAAAAGAGTTTTGGCGTCCTTGTTAAATGTGCCGAGCGAAAGATTGTCGAGCCTGCTCGAAAACCACTGTGCAATCCTGTCACGGCATGCGGGAATACCCGCATCGAGGAATATAGCGCCGATAATAGCTTCCAGGGCATCGGCCAAAATAGTATCGCGCCGCGCACCACCGCTCTTCATCTCTCCGCCACCCAGTCGCAGGTGTTCCCCTATACCTAATTCTCTGGCCACTTCCGCGAGTGCCTCACCCTTCACCAGACTCGCGCGTAACTGGCTGAGTTCACCCTCATTTGCATCTTCAAACCGCTCGTACAAAATATGACTGATTAGCAGCCCCAGCACAGCATCACCAAGAAACTCTAATCGTTCGTTATTTTGGGCACTATAACTGCGATGGGTTAACGCTTGCTCGAACAGTGCGCTGTTAGCAAAGGGATGGCCGATCCGCTTCAAAAGACGCTGGTAGTTAATATCCACTAATTTTATTGCCTCTGATCATGTCTGAACCAGGTAAATGGTAATCCGGACAATTCAGATTTGTCATGCCTTTTGTATGCAATTCGATAATAACTGGCTTATCGGAAAGTCTGTGTCTTGCTTGCGCTACTCGTCCGTATCTATGCGAGCGAGGTAAAAAGTCGGTTGTTATGGGCACTTATGCAGCGTAGCAGATATTTTTGGATAGTCGGGGCTATTTATTCGGTACTGTTTAATCGGTACTGTTTATTCGGTACCGTCTAATCATCAATGTCTAATCGGCAATGTCTAATCGGCAATGTCTAGTAGACACTATCAATCAGTACTAATGGGCAGGCGCCATGAAAGGGCTCAAATTATCAGTTCTCGGTTTAAAATGGATTCCTTAATTCTGCGAGGTATCGTACTTATTGCTAAATATCACCACTACATCCAGATTAGCAATAAGATTAATTCGCTTTTCATAATCCATATAAACCAGCGTTCGCGTTTTCTCTCTGGCGATTTTTAGTGATTTTGCATTCACATTACGAACGTTGTTGATAGTAAAATAGTCGGCTACCTTACGTCGAATTTGTCTGTCACTCATCGAATGAACCGGCTCATTGCCCAGGGTTTGCAATGCGGCATCGACGAAATAATTATCCAGGTACAAAGGACCTATTTTAAACCCAACCGTCAAAACGAACCCCGCTACAGCCAGAACCACCAACATGCCGAGAGCCGATAATCCGCGTTGTCTACGTATTTTCATGACATCTACCCCAATTATCATTAATTGTTATCTTATGGTGCCAACTCTATCAAAACCCGGCAAACTTAGCACTTTTTCCCAATGCATCCAGATAGCGAAGGCCTTACCGACAATATTTTTTTCCGGGACTGCACCCCACGCTCGACTGTCATGACTATTGTCGCGGTTATCGCCAACCATAAAATAATGCCCTTCGGGAACGACAACCAGAAAATTTCGCCCGTAGCGACCGGTTTCAACCTGCTTACGGATCAAGTGTTCAACCCCATCCAGCTCCTCATTCATTACTTTGTAATTAGCCGGTGGTTGAGCGACACCCGGCATTCCTTCCGGGATATTTTCCTGCGCCATTTTCTTGCCATTTACATACAGATAATTATCAATAAATCTGACTTCATCCCCAGGAAGCCCAACTACCCGTTTAATAAAATATCGATCATCATTAGGCGGCACAAAAACCATGACATCGCCATGTTTCGGTTCTCCCACGTCAATAACTTTGGTGCCAGTCACGGGTAATCGCAAGCCATAGGAAAATTTATTAACAAGAATAAAATCCCCTACTTCCAGAGTTGGAATCATTGACCCTGAAGGTATTTGAAATGGCTCTACCAGAAAAGAACGGACAACAAGAACAATTAACAAAACCGGGAAAAAAGGTGCTGTCGACTCCACAAACCAGGGTGCGGGTTTATCTTTACCTCTCCGCGCCGACAAATAGAACCTGTCCAGTAGCCACATGGCACCGGCAAGGCCCGTCAACACGACCAGAATAAGTGGAAAATCTATATCCATAGTCAGAATCTACCCTTTGTCAGACCTTAACACCGCTAAAAATGCTTCCTGGGGAATCTCTACACGGCCTACCTTTTTCATACGCTTTTTACCTGCTTTCTGCTTTTCCAGCAGTTTCTTTTTGCGCGTAATATCCCCGCCATAACATTTGGCGGTGACATTTTTGCGCAATGCTTTTACAGTCGTGCGAGCAATAACATGTCCTCCAAGAGCTGCCTGAATAGCCACATCAAACATCTGCCGAGGAATTAATTCTTTCATTTTATCTGCAATTAGACGTCCTTTCTGTTGCGCACTATCCCGGTGAACAATAAGAGCCAACGCGTCCACTTTATCGCCATTAATCAGAATATCAAGCCTGACCAGCGGCGCAGTCTGGAAGCGGCTGAAGTTATATTCAAGCGAAGCAAAGCCACGACTCACAGACTTAAGTCGGTCAAAAAAGTCCATCACTACTTCGCTCATCGGTATATCATAAGTCAGGGAAACCTGATTACCCACATATTGCATATCTTTTTGCACGCCCCTCTTCTCTATACAGAGAGAAATAATGTTACCCAGATATTCCTTGGGGACAAGAATATTCGCCTCACAAAGTGGCTCGCGCATTTCGTCTATAACGCCGGGGTCGGGCAGATTAGATGGATTGGAAACATGCAGTGTTTCACCATTATTCTTAAGCACTTCATAAATGACCGTAGGAGCGGTAGTAATCAGATCCAGATCATATTCCCGTTCCAGGCGTTCCTGGATAATCTCCATATGCAGCAGGCCAAGGAAACCACAACGAAAACCAAAGCCCAGCGCATCCGATGTTTCCGGCTCAAAAAATAATGAGGCATCATTGAGTGTCAATTTGGCCAGGGCTTCGCGAAATGCCTCAAAGTCATCAGAACTTACCGGAAACATACCCGCATATACCTGAGGATTAACCCTTTGAAAACCGGGCAATGCTGGTGTATCGGCAGTAGAAGCGTGTGTAAATGTGTCGCCAACGGGTGCCCCATGAATATCTTTAATGCCGGCAACAACAAAACCAACCTCCCCCGCATGCAAACTACCCGTTTCGGTTCTCTTCGGCGTAAATACGCCAATACTGTCGACCACGTGCGCCTTACCTATGGTCTTACTAATTACTCTATCCTTGACCTGCATACAACCCTGGCTGACTTTGACTAATGACACAACTCCCAGGTAGTTATCAAACCAGGAATCAATAATGAGGGCTTGCAATGGTGCTTCGACATCACCTTGTGGAGGCGGCACCCGCGCCACCAACTGCTCGAGTATTGCTTCTATGCCCTCTCCAGTTTTGGCACTGCAACACACGGCATCAGATGCATCGATACCGATAATTTCCTCAATTTCAGTTTTTACTCGCTCTGGTTCTGCCTGAGGCAAATCGATCTTGTTCAATACCGGAATGACTTCCAGTCCCTGAGCTATCGCGGTATAACAATTTGCAACTGACTGGGCTTCCACGCCCTGAGCTGCATCAACCACCAGCAAAGCCCCTTCACAGGCGGCCAGGGAGCGCGACACTTCATAGGAAAAGTCCACATGGCCGGGCGTATCAATAAAGTTTAACTGGTAAGTTTCACCATCACTGGCTGTGTAATCCAAAGTGACACTTTGTGCCTTAATGGTAATGCCACGCTCCCGCTCGATATCCATCGAGTCAAGCACCTGGTTATCCATTTCGCGATCACTAAGTCCACCACACACTTGAATAAAACGATCAGAAATAGTGGATTTGCCATGATCGATATGCGCGATGATAGAAAAATTTCGTATATGTTTAAGCTTCGGCACGTCGTTAATTTGAACCGTTAAGTAAAACTGCAGGAGGGGGTAGTAACAGGCCACGCAGTCTAGCCTATTTGCCAGGTACACGCCACGAACGACGCCACTGATTACTTAATTGCCTAAATACTTTAGGAACCTCAACGGGATCGCCGGCCGCCTTTTTTTCGCCGTCCTGATGACCCGCTCAGTGACAGCTTATTCAACAGGCCATTAAATCGTTCTATCGATGCTAGTTCGAAACCGGTATGCAAGCGGTCTTCATCTGCCAGTGATTTGACATCCTCCAGGGTGAACCAATCCACTTCAAGTATTTCATAATCATCAACACGGCCGATCTTGCCATCGAATATAGTGCCGAATACTTTGTGGCTGTAGCCCTTGTAGGACCAGTCCCCAACCTCATGAAGTTCGCCAAGATCTACAGTGAGCTCCTCGTAAAGTTCACGCCGTGCGGTCTGGACTGGCCGCTCACCCCGGTCAATTCGACCACCCGGCAGACCCCAGATACCATTGTTAACACCATGATAATTATTGTGCACTACGAGTAAAAATTCATTATCTGACTTAAGGATGCACCGCGAGGTACGGTATTGCTTCGTTTTCATACGGCCGCCATTCGATTTATTCACTCATGGCTCAGACTTTTTTCTGGAATCAACAACTGATCGACCAGCAGTTGAGCTGACTGTCGGCCACGGAATTCATTAACATCAAGCCTGTAAATCATCTCCATGCGCCTCGGCAGGTCGCTAACATCATGTTTGTCTACTGCACCAAAAGCAATCGCATCAATGTATCCTTTATCACTACCACTGGCTGGCAGCGAGAGAGTCATTTTAAGATGCTTTTCTGCCACGATTCGGTGCTCGATGATATCGAATTCACCATAAAAACCCGGCTCTGGAAAATGTTGCCCCCAGGGGCCACCATCCCTTAGTTGTTGCGCCACCAGTAAATTCATTTCCTCACTGAGTAGCTCTCCATCAACAATAATTTCTGCCTGCAATTCAGACGCTGTCAACAAACGCCGAACTTCGGTGTCGAAAGCGACAGAAAAATCTGCAAATTCTCTTGCTGACAACGATAAACCAGCTGCCATCGCGTGGCCACCAAACTTGTCTATCATGCCCGGATATTCAGTGGCGATGGTATCGAGCACATCACGAATATGTAGTCCTGGAATGGATCTGGCTGACCCCTTTAACTCTCCATTCTGGCCCTGCGCAAAAACAATCACCGGTCGGTGAAAACGTTCCTTGAGCCGCGACGCCAACAGACCCACTACGCCCTGATGCCACTCCACGTCGAGCAGGCACAGCCCCCAGGCCATACTTTCTTCGTCAAGGTGCAACTCCTGGATAATCGCCAGGGCCTCGCGTTGCATATCCGCCTCGATAATACGGCGGTCACGATTAAGCTCGTCCAGTTGCAAGGCCAATTCTCTGGCCCTGGCGACATCATCGGCAAGCAGACAGTTGATACCTATGGTCATATCTTCCAGTCGACCCGCGGCATTGAGCCGTGGTCCAATAGCGAAACCGAGATCCGCCGCTACCAGGCGTCGATGATCGCGATTGGCGAGTTCCAGCAAAGCCTGAATCCCCGGTCGCATCTGTCCCGCCCGCATGCGTGCCAGACCCTGGCTGACCAGCACACGATTAATTTTATCCAGTGGCACCACATCGGCAACGGTACCCAGTGCCACCAGATCCAGCCAACGAGCCATATTCGGTTGCTCCAGGCCTCTGTCTGCAAACCAGCCTGAATCCCTCAGCCGACTACGCAGGGCACTCATAACGTAGAAGATAACACCTACGCCAGCCAGGTTTTTACCTACAAATAAACACCCGGATTGATGGGGATTAACAATGGCATCTGCTTCAGGCAGCTCTGCTCCTGGCAGATGATGATCGGTTATCAACACACGCATACCCAAAGCCCGAGCAGCATCAACCCCGGCATTGCTGGAAATACCATTATCTACGGTAATCAGCAAGTCCGGTTGTTGCTGGCTGGCTAAAGCGACAATTTCTGGCGTCAAACCATAGCCGTATTGAAAACGGTCAGGTACCAGAAAATCGACTCGCTGATGGCCCATTGATCGTAATGCCAGCACAGACAACGCTGTGCTGGTTGCACCATCGGCATCAAAGTCACCGACTACAAGAATCGATAAATTTTCAGACAGCGCTTCGGTCAATAATGTCAGCGCCTCCTCAATGCCCAGTAACTGGTCTGGCGGTGGCAATTCAGTCAGTGCCAGGTTCAACTCATCTTGCCGGGTGACGCCACGTCCTGCATAAATACGCTGCAATAAAGTTGGTACGCTATCATCAAACCGACAAAGATCAGGATCGGCGCTACGATAACGAATCTTTTTATGTCGCGAATCTTCTTGCTCAAGCACTCTTATACCCAGACTTTTTATACCCAAATTTTAAAATACCGAGACTTTAAATACCGAGACTTTAGTACCGAGACTTTAGAGTACCGAGACTTTGGACGCGATAAAACTCTGCACAGCTGACAGGTCATTGGGCAGCACGTCAAAGCGCTCATCCCTGTCAAACAAATCCGCCATATGCTGTGGAAGCTCTGGAGTATGGGGATAACCTGCTTTGCGGACTGCATCGGGAAACTTGGCCGGGTGGGCGGTGGCCAGACAAATCATCGGTTGTTCCGCACTAACTCGACATTGTCGCCCCGCGTGCAAGCCAATAGCCGAATGGGGATCAAGCAAATAATCACTACTGGTATATTCGTCGTGAATAGCAGCCACCGTCTGTTCGTCATCGACCCGACAACTGGCAAACAAGCCTCGGACGCGTCGTAGCGCGGCCTCATCAAGCTCAAACTTGCCAGTACTGGCAAAACGATCCATTAACTGCTGAATCGCGTTGCCCTGTTGATCGTAAAGATCAAAAAGCAGGCGTTCAAAATTGCTCGACACCATAATATCCATGCTCGGCGACAAACTGTGCACAAGGGCTTGTTTACTGTGATCATTACCGCTGATACACCGATGTAAAATATCATTGGCATTGGTAGCTATCACCAGACGGTCAATGGGCAGGCCCATCTTTTGCGCAAGGTAACCAGCAAATATATCTCCAAAGTTGCCGGTAGGCACCGAAAAAGAAACTCGCCTGCGTGGACCACCCACAGACAATGCTGCCCAGAAATAATAAACAATCTGCGCCATGATACGCGCCCAGTTTATTGAGTTAACCGCAACCAGACGACGCCCCTGTGGCAAAAATGCCTGATCACCAAAACTTGATTTGACCATATTCTGACAATCATCAAAGTTGCCTTCGACCGCAATATTATGGATATTGCTATCAACGACCGTGGTCATCTGTCTACGCTGAACTTCAGATACCCGTTGATGGGGATGCAGAATAAAAATATCAATATTACTGCAACGACGACAACCTTCAATCGCTGCCGAACCGGTATCGCCAGAAGTGGCCCCCATAATGACAACTTTTTGCTGGCGCTGCTCGAGAAGATAATCGAGCAAGTGACCGAGAAACTGCAAAGCGAAATCCTTAAAAGCCAGTGTCGGCCCATGAAACAACTCTAACACCCACTCGTTGGTTCCGGTCTGCACTAAAGGAGCAATGGCCCGGTGTCGAAAACTACTGTAGGCATCTGCAATTATCTGACGTAATTTCACCTCGGGAATATCATCGGCGACAAAAGGCGCCATAACCCGAAACGACAGCTCTTCATAGGAGAGACCGCGCCAGGAAGCAATCTCGTCAATGCTAAACTGGGGTATGTGTTCGGGTACGAACAAGCCACCATCCGGGGCCAGCCCGGTGAGCACCACATCGGCAAATGACTGTGGAGCGCAAGCTCCTCGGGTACTAATATATTTCACGAGTGTTTGTTATTACTCCATTTATGTTTTAGCTGAGAAGAAAATTTGATGCCTTCTTTTATTTTGAGGAGCACCAGATATTGTCAGGGACACCAGACTACAGGCTGGATTAAAGCCAACCAGGATCACACTAAACTTCACCTTAGATGTCAGGTATCCAACGCCTCTACACGGATATGGACAAGTGGCCCTTTTACCGTATCGAGTCGCTCTATATCCGCAATGGCCCCACGTAAATTCTTTTCGCTGGTCTGGTTGGTCAACATAATTAGTGGCACATGTTCCTCACCCACATCGGGTGGTTTCTGAATAATTGCCTCGATGCTGATGGCGTGATTGCTCATGATCTGCGCTATCACCAGCAACACCCCTGGCTGATCAAGTACCGAAGCACGCAGATAACAGGCAGTTTCGGCCTCATTGATATCGAGGATTGGCAGATCAGCGACTACATCATCTACGAATCCGTAGTGGGGTATAGCGCGCTCCGCTCCCACCCCCAGGCTCCTGGACACATCTATAATGTCGGCAACCACCGCCGAAGCTGTCGGCCCAGCTCCCGCACCGGCGCCATAGTACAAGGTTGAACCTACCGCATCGCCCTTCACCATCACCGCATTCATAACACCATCGACCTGGGCAATGAGACAGTTCTCCGGCACCAGGGTTGGATGCACGCGCAGCTCTACGCCAGCTTCCCGCCGCCGGGCAATACCTAAATGTTTAATGCGGTAACCTAACTCTTCCGCATAAACCACATCGACAGGCTCAATACCTGTAATCCCCTCGGTATAAACTGCATCGAAGCGCATCGGCATACCAAAAGCCAGGGCGGCAAGTATTACCAGTTTGTGAGCAGCGTCAATTCCTTCGACATCAAAAGCGGGGTCGGCTTCTGCATAACCAAGCGCCTGGGCCTCAGCCAGCACCTCAGCAAAATCGCGACCCTTGTCACGCATTTCTGTAAGAATAAAATTACCAGTGCCGTTGATGATGCCCGCTAACCATTCAATTTTGTTAGCGGCCAGACCTTCCCGCAAGTTCTTGATTATTGGAATGCCACCGGCTACAGCGGCCTCATATGCCACCTGGACCCCCTGCTTTCGAGCTGCGGCAAATATTTCGTTACCATACTCAGCTATCAGAGCCTTATTAGCGGTCACCACATGCTTACCATTAGCAATGGCCGTAAGCACCAGGTTTTTGGCAACATCGATGCCACCGATCAACTCGACAACGATATCTACATCACTGTTGGCAACTGCAAATATGTCTCTTACTACTGCAGTATCACTCAGGTCGCATACAGGGTTATCTCGCCGCGCGCCTACCAGTGTCACCTCTATTTCCCGGTTGGCGTGGGCATTGATAATTTCACAATTACTGGACAACAAATTAAACGTGCCTGCACCCACAGTGCCAAGCCCGCATATGCCTATTTTTACAGCCTTCAATTGCTCCTCACAGGGATAAAATAAAAGTCGGCCACCTTATAAGGTGGCGGTGCTGTCTGTCAATTCGACTCGACACTAGCACCTTGAGCATTGGCAGCCTGATCAACACCCAAAACACGCGCCAATTCCGCAGCGGGTCGATAACCAGGCAACATTGTGCCATCTGCAAGCACAATAGCCGGCGTACCGTTAACACCCATCTGCTGGCCCAGACGATATTGGGCTGCCACCGGATTATCGGCACATTGATTAGATTCTACCGTGCCACCATTTTTGAGTTCGGTGAGTGTTGCCCCGGGCGTTTCTGAGCACCAGGCTGAAACAATTTTCTCATAGGAAGGCGAACCGATCCCCGCTCGCGGAAAGGCCAGGTAGCGAACTTCAATGCCTCTCTTATTCAGATCCGGGACTTCTCGATGAAGTTTCCGACAATAACCACAGTCCACATCGGTAAAGACATTAATAACGCTTTTAGTTGGCCCATCGGGCGAAAAAACGATCATATCTTCAACATCCAGTCCCGCAAGCAATTCCCGGCGCTGACCAACCATCGCCTGTTCGCGGAGATTTACAAATCGGCTCGGCTTGACCTGGTACAAATCACCATCAAAGAAATACTCTCCATTACCCGTCACATAAAGCACGGGGCCCCCGATCACCTGCACCTGATAAATCCCGTCAATGGGGCTTTGCGTAACACCCCCATAATCGAGGTCAGGACGCGCTGTTTTTAATTTGGCAACAATCGCCGCACCGGTTTTTGCATCTACATTCTGTGCCGGCTCAGACTTACCGTGAACGATTGTGCTCAAACTGGCCAAAACCACTACTACCGCAATAAATTTACTAAACATTTTTATGTCTTTTTCCCGAAAATTATCAGTTTGGAGTGTAAACGATCCCCTCTGTTCCATGTTAGGTTCCGTTAACAATATTTTAATCACACCTGCCCACAGGTAGCTACTACTCACATGGCAAAAAATCCACTAGCGTTTTTCTATATTTGGGGGAAACTAGCCGCGGGGATGGTGTTGCGCGTGTAATGCTTTCATACGACTACGTGCAACATGAGTGTATATTTGCGTGGTAGATAGATCGCTATGCCCCAGTAAAAGTTGCACCACACGCAGATCTGCACCGTGATTTAACAGATGCGTTGCAAAAGCATGACGCAACACATGGGGCGATAGAGGCTTATCAATACCCGCTGCCGCTGCCCAGTGTTTTATGCGGTACCAGAAGGTTTGCCGTGTCATGTGTCTGCCCCGACTACTGGGAAACAACACCTCATTCTGCCTGCCAGCAAGGATTTCAGGGCGCGCTACCTGCAGATATTTCACCAACCAGTCCATCGCCTCCTCGCCAATAGGCACCAGCCTTTCCTTATCGCCCTTGCCCGTAACTCTGACTACGCCCTGACGCATATTTACCTGCAACAGACACAGACCGACCAGCTCTGATACTCGCAGCCCGGTGGCATAGAGTAGCTCGATCATAGCCTTGTCCCGCAGACCAATAGGCGTATCGACATCCGGCACCGCAAGCAAACATTCGATATCTTCTTCGGTAAGACTTTTAGGCAATGGACGACCCAACTTTGGGCTTTGAATCATCGCTGCCGGGTTTTGCTCAATTCTATTTTCGCGGAGACAAAAACTGAAAAATCCACGCAGACAGGACAGAGCCCTGGCGATGGAACGGGGACTGGCTGCCTGTTCGAAACGGCAGGCCAGATAATTCTGCAAAGTGGCTTCATCAGTGGCCAACAAGTCTCGCCCCTGACTCTGCAACCAGCCGCTATAAGCCGCCAGATCTCTGCGGTAAGAGGACAGCGTGTTGGCACTAAGCCCACGCTCTAACCACAACATGTCCAGGTAATATTCAATTAGTTCAAGGTCAGAATCATGCGCCATAGTCACAATATCAATACGACGTTGAAGTAAGCCCACTGTTCAGGCAAGTCCATTATTTTGGGGTCTGCATGAGGTAAAGTTGTGAGCTAGTGTATCCGGTTTTATTCCAGTTGGTGAACTTCAGCCCCAACTATCACGCATATCAGCGCAGGATACATACAAAAAAAGCGGCTTACGCCGCTTTTTCAACTACAGTTTGCCTGTCAGAGCTTTTCCTTGATACGCGCAGCACGTCCAGAAAGCTCTCGCAAGTAATACAGTTTTGCCTGTCGAACATCTCCCCGACGCTTAACAGTAATACTATCAACCAGCGGACTATAGGTTTGAAAAGTTCTCTCTACACCAATACCACTGGAGATTTTGCGTACTGTAAAAGCAGAATTAATACCGCGATTACGCTTGCCAAGAACTACGCCTTCAAAGGCCTGTAGGCGCTCACGATCGCCCTCTTTTACTTTAACCTGAACGACTATTGTGTCGCCCGGCCCAAACTCAGGAATTTCCTTGCCCATTTGTTCGGCTTCTAACTCGGCAATAATATTGTTCTTACTCATGACCTGCTCCAGAATGGTTCAATAGCCGATTTATCACTCGGCCTGGTAATTTCAGTTGTCATCCTTTTCCTGCTCACTACGTACCTGCAATAGCAGTTCGCTGCACTCTTCATCCATGGATAAACTCGCCAATAACTCTGGCCTGCGCGCCAAAGTGCGGGCCAGTGATTGCTTTAAGCGCCAGCGTCTTATCTCGCTGTGGTTACCAGACAACAACACATCCGGCACCGACGCGCCCTGGTATTCTTCGGGTCTCGTGTAATGCGGGTGATCCAGTAAGCCCTGCGCAAACGAATCCTCCGCTGCCGATTCGTTATGTCCCAGTACACCGGGAATTTGCCGCATTAGCGCATCCATCAGCACCATAGCCGGCAACTCTCCACCACTGACCACGTAGTCTCCAATCGACCACTCTTCATCAACTTCCAGCGCTAGTAGCCGTTCGTCTATCCCTTCATAACGGCCTGCTACCAGTACCAGGTTTTGTTCTTGCGTCGCAAAGCTGCTTACAGCTTGCTGGTTCAACAGCCGCCCCTGGGGGGACATATAAACCACTTTGGCCCTGATCCCTGCCTCGGAATCAGCCCAGGTTTTGGCCGCTGTTATAGCCTGACGCAAGGGCGATATCGTCATCACCATACCGGGCCCGCCACCATAAGGCCGATCATCTACTGTGTTATGCCGATCACTGGTGTAGGTACGGGGATTAAATAAACCCACATCTACCACGCCGTTACGAACCGCTCTGCCGCTAACACCGTAATCAGTAATTGCGCCAAACATCTCCGGAAACAAAGTGACTACAGCTAGTTTCACTCATTGCTCCCGTTAAAATCCCCCGAAAAAGTCTCTTGCCCTAACGCTAAGATTCGCCTGTGCGAGCCTCCTGTAAGTCCTTCACACCTAACCAGTCAATGCTTGCGCCCGAGGATACTAAAATGTCGATCCGACGACTAAAACGCCGGATCCCATTGTACTTCTATCTCACCCCTGTCGAGATCGACGCTGTGCAAAAACTCTTTGAGCCAGGGAACCAGGCGTTCTCGATTGTCGATGCTATCATTACAACTCGTTACAACCAGCACATCATTGGCGCCGGTTTCCATCAGTCCGCTAACCTTGCCCAGCAGCACTCTCTCACCGGGTAAAATATTTTTTACATCACCTACACTGTAAACTTTTAACCCTTGTAACTGATGCCAATAGTGCTCGTCGTTAGCGAGTTCTGGCAACAGCCTTTTCTCTACACAAATGTCCTTGCGACAATAAGCCTGCGCCAGATCACGGTCATCGACACCACTAATATGACCAGCGTAGCCTTTGCCATGTTGCCGGTATTCATCGATCTGTATCATCTGCCAACCATCCTGGTCAGCAATATACCAGGGCTGATAGCTAAAAAGATTTTCTCTGGGCTCGGTCGCTGAATCTATTTTGACCCACCCTTTTACGCCGTACACCGACGTAATGCGCCCTACAGCCAGCATATGTTTTGGCAAAGCTGGCTACCTGCTACACCTTTGCGTTTTAGTCAGGCTGATACTGACTGTGCCGATACTTCCTTAACTAAATTGGCCACACGCTCAGACGGCCTCGCGCCCAGACCTATCCAATGTTCCAGTCGCGGCATATCTACACGCAAGCGCTCTTCCTGCCCGCGCGCGCCAGGGTTAAAAAACCCTACTCTTTCAATATAGCGGCCATCTCTTGCGCGACGACTGTCACATACTGTCAGGTGATAAAATGGGCGTTTTTTTGAGCCGCCCCGTGCCAAACGAATCGTTACCATGAAATTTATCTTCCGGTTGTAGACTAAACAGAACATTCCAGATGTATGCCCGTCCAACAGACACCTCAGAATGCTTCAAGGGATAAAGATCCCCAAAAAAGCGCGGTATGTTACGCCAATTCGAGGCTAATGAAAACTATTTGAGCTATCTATTTTCGACTTCTACGCTAACTAACTACAGTGTGTCATTCGCTGAGGCACAAAACCAGTTGCCATTTAGAATCGTCCCGGCGGCATACCACCTCCAGGTGGCATCATACCCTCCATACCCCGCATCATCTTGGCCATTCCCTTGCCTTTCATGCGCTTCATCATCTTGCCCATCTGCTTGTGTTGTTTCAGCAAACGGTTCAGATCCTGAATGGTCGACCCCGAACCCACGGTAACGCGACGTTTTCTCGAACCATTGAGTAGCGTGGGATTGCGACGCTCGGCAGGCGTCATAGAGTCGATAATAACCGTCATTTTTTTGAACTGTGAGGAGAGATCAGCCTGTTCGGCCATCTGTGCCATATTACCCATACCGGGTAATTTATCGAGCATCGATGTCATGCCACCGAGGTTTTGCATCTGCTGCAACTGATCTCGCAAATCATTGAGATCAAACCTTTTGCCCTTTTGAATCTTCTTGACCAGCTTTTCTGCTTTCTTCTGGTCAACTTTCCGCTCGACGTCCTCGATCAGCGACAATACATCGCCCATACCGAGGATACGCGAAGCGATACGATCGGGATGAAACGGTTCCAGAGCATCAGTCTTTTCGCCCACACCGAGAAACTTGATCGGTTTGCCGGTAACCTGCCGCACCGAAAGTGCCGCTCCACCGCGGGCATCGCCATCCACTTTAGTGAGAATGATGCCGGTGAGGGGCAGTGCTTCGTCAAAGGCTTTAGCTGTATTGACCGCATCCTGACCAATCATGGCGTCGATAACAAACAGGGTTTCAACTGGCTTTACGGTACTGTGTAGCTGCTTGATTTCATTCATCAACACATCGTCGATATGCAGCCTGCCGGCAGTATCAACAATCAGCACGTCGGCAAAGCGTTTACGTGCTTCGACCAATGCTGCCGCAACAATATCTACCGGCTGCTGATTTTCATCGCTGGGGAAAAATTCTGCGTTTACCTCTGCGGCCAGTGTCCGCAACTGCTCTATAGCTGCCGGTCGATATACATCGGCACTCACCACCATCACCTTTTTCTTTTCACGTTCCTGCAGGTGACGCGCCAACTTGGCCACAGATGTCGTCTTACCAGCCCCCTGCAAACCGGCCATAAGGATGACTGCCGGTGGTTGTGCTGCCAGGTCGAGGCCTTCATTACTGGAACCCATGACCAGTTCCAGCTGCTCCTGCACAATCTTCAAAAATTGCTGGCCCGGATCCAGACTGAGGCTTACCTCCTGACCAATGGCTCGCTGCCTCACCAGCTCAATAAAGGTTTTGACCACCGGCAAAGCCACATCAGCCTCAAGCAAAGCCATACGAACCTCGCGCAGAGTGTCCTGTATATTATCTTCGCTGAGTGTCGCCTTGCCGGTAATTTTACGCAGACTGCTAGACAGTCGGTCACTGAGACTTTCAAACATTGCCATGATTGATTAAATCCACCCGATGCTGATTAGCCGCAGATTATACTCCAAGCGTACTCTTTGCTCTCTCTGATTTGTATGACAAACTCCTGACCTGATATTAAATCGACATGAGCTGAGCCTATTTTGAATAGTGGAATATTGGCCATTGCCCTCTACCTTTGTGCATTTGCCCTGCAAATAAGTCGAGTATTGCACGCCCAGCCAGATCAGCAGAGCTCGCGACAACGATTTGCACAGCCCCTGACGACGATGGCGGCCGGCTGTGCCTTAGTGGCCCACTTCGTCCTCAGCCAGGGTCAGCTGGTGACCGAAAAAGGTATGGACTTCAGCCTGCTACCCATATCCGTTGCGATATTCTTCGTCGTCAACCTGATTGTTGTTATCGGCAGTCTGCGCCAACCTCTGCACAATCTGTTTTTGCTACTGTTTCCCGCAACGGTAGTCATGATATCTGTATCTCTCCTGTATGAGGGAGAGCCTGCTGCATACAAAGAACTGACCCCTAGCCTGGGCATTCATATCCTGCTGTCGATTATTGCCTATAGCCTGATGAGCATCGCCGCCCTGGAAGCACTTTTCCTGGCCTATCAAAATCGGCAACTTCACCAGCACCACACCAGCGGGTTGATGCGGATATTGCCTCCCCTGCAAACCATGGAAAACTTGTTGTTCAGTCTGCTTGGCGCAGGCTTCATCTTACTTACACTGGCGCTAATCACAGGCTTCGCATTTGTGGAGGACTTTTTCGCTCAACACCTGGCTCATAAAACCGTCTTTTCAATACTCGCCTGGACAGTTTATGGGATCTTATTATGGGGGCGATTCAAGCTAGGCTGGCGTGGGAAAGTAGCAATCCTGTGGACCATCGGCGGATTTTTTTCACTTATGCTGGCCTTTTGGGGATCCAAGTTTGTCCTTGAAGTCATGTTGACGACCTCCGGTGGACCGGGCTAACCAGTGATCAGCACTAGTTGCCATTGGACGCTAACTGATACACCATTACCTCCCTGTAGTTACACGAGGCTCGCCCCTCTTTGAACGACACTCCGTTATGGCTGCTATCGAGCCTGTTGGTTTGCCTGTTAATCGCCTCTGCTTTCTTCTCCAGTGCCGAAACCGGAATGATGTCTCTCAACCGTTATCGGCTCAAGCATCTGGCCAAAAAACACTCCGGTGCAAGACGCGCTCGGCGTCTGTTAAAAAGACCTGATCGATTGATAGGCATAATCCTTATTGGCAACAATGCCGTTAATATTCTGGCCTCGATTACTGCCTCGATTATCTGTGTACGCCTGTTTGGACCGGAGATAGGCATTTTCGTTGCTACCGTTGCCTTAACCCTGATAATCCTGATTTTTTCGGAGGTAACGCCAAAAACTATTGCCGCGCTTCACCCCGAGCGGGTGGCATTCCCAGCGAGTCATATTCTCAAGCCATTGCTACAGCTCTTCTACCCCCTGGTGTGGATAGTCAATCATGTATCCAATGCCCTGGTTCGCGTGCTCGGGTTTAACCCACACAGGAAGACGAGTGACAGCCTGAGCAGTGAGGAATTACGTACTGTGGTCGATGAATCTGCCGATGAAGATATTCCCTACCGGGATCAGAACATGTTGTTAGGCATACTCGATTTAGAACGGGTCACCGTCAACCACATCATGGTACCTCGCAGTGAAATTATCGGCCTTAATCTGGAAGAGGATCTGGATCACCTAACGGAACAAATTGTTAATACTGAACACACCCGACTGCCCGTATATACTGGCAGCATCAACCAGGTACATGGTTTTTTGCACATGCGCAGAGTCAACCGCTTATTGCGCGGAGGCAAGGGCTCGCTGACCAAAGAAGCCATAAAACGGTTTACCCAGGATAGCTATTTCATCCCGGCGGAAACGCCGCTTAATGTCCAGTTGATCAACTTCCAGAAAAACCGTCGGCGCATCGGCCTGGTGGTGGATGAATATGGTGAAGTCGAAGGTTTGGCGACTCTAGACGATATTCTTGAAGAGATTGTCGGTGAATACACCACCAATCAGCTACAGCCCGAAGATGAAATCTCAGCGCAGTCGGATGGCAGCTACATTATCGATGGTAGCGCGACCATCCGCGAAATTAACAAGGTAACAAACTGGGAATTATCCATTGACGGGCCCAAGACCCTCAATGGTCTGGCTCTCGAACAACTCGAACGTTTTCCTGACGGCATGGCAGGCTTTGCCCTGGATAGCTATAAATTTGAAATCGTCGCTCTGTCTGAAAAAATGGTCTCCAAAGTAAAAGCCTGGCGCGCAAGCTCACCACGGCAGCCCGACGAATAATCTGCTCATAAATATCAATCACCCGCAAAAGGATTGCCTTGCTTACTACGTTCTGTCGCTCGGGCCAGCACCTGTTTACGCTCGGGGTCTAACATCATTAACCAGCTGCGTATTTCCTCTGCACTGCGATAGCAGCCACAACAAATATCCTCCTCATTCAATAAGCAAACAGAGATACAGGGCGAGCCTACCCGAGCGGTGTCACTTGTCTCAACCATTGCTATAAGATTTCCGTCATTACTCATCCGTCATTGATCAACAGGTAGCGGGATAAGCCTGCTTCTAAAACTGGCTGCCTTTTCTGCATATACTTCAGCCGAGTTTTTTAACATCAATATCATCTTGTCATCGAGATCGCGAACCACTTTGGCAGGGGTACCCATCACTATCGAATTATCGGGGATCTTCATGCCCTCTGGCACCAGCGCATTGGCGCCGACCAGGCAGTTTTTACCGATTTCAGCGCCATTTAATATGACCGAATTGATACCAATAAGCGAGTTGTCACCAATGACACAACCGTGCACCATTGCACAATGCCCAATGGTAACATTACGTCCCACCACGACCTGTATACCGGGATCCGTATGTAACACCGCGTTATCCTGAACGTTGGTGTAAGCACCAATCGAGATCAAATCGGTATCACCCCTGATCACTGCGTTAAACCAGACACTTACATTGTCACCCAGCTCAACAGAGCCAATTATATCGGCACTGGCAGCCACAAATACTTCCTTACCAATAACAGGCACCCGATCTTCAAACTGATAAATCATTCATTCTTCCCCTACTTTATGTAAATAACTATTAATCCCGGACGACAGAGCTAATACGCGAAAGCGTGGTTTATAGCCGACGATTAGCGAACTTGCTTACCGGCACCCGTTTACTGTAGCTGCTTATCTGTACTCAACTTGCCTGTACTCACTTACCTGTACTCATTTGCCTGATCAAAAATTCACACCTAAAAATCCGCTACCAGCGCCTGAGTCAATATCCTCGCTATTGGTACTTTGGCAAAACTGTGGATGGTAAACCTATCAAGGGCTCCATATCACCTTTTTTCTGCGCTTATTACTCGAAACTGCCCTGTACAAGGTTTGCTCATATTGTTTAAATATATTGACGCTTTTTCGGAAACTCTGGACCTTGAAATATTGCAGCTCCTGCGGTGACATTGTCAGTAAGCGGATCCCCGAAGGGGATGATCGGCACCGTCATATTTGCGATGGCTGTGACACCATACATTATCAGAACCCGTGCATTATTGCGGGTAGCCTGCCCGTCTATGAAGATCGAGTGTTATTGTGTCGTCGCGCTATTGAGCCGGCCTACGGCTACTGGACGCTTCCCGCCGGCTTTATGGAAAACGGTGAGACAACCCTTGAAGGTGCCGTGCGCGAAAGCATGGAAGAAGCCAATGTACAACTTCACACTTTGGAGCTGTACACCATGATTGATATTCCTCACATCAATCAGGTATACATTTTTTATCGCGGCCATATGGCTAAACCAGAGTTCTCTCCTGGCATTGAGTCACTGGAAGTTGAGCTTTTTGACGAGAAGGATATCCCCTGGACAGACATCGCCTTTCCCTCTGTGAAAACAACTCTGGAACATTATTTTGCCGATCGGAAAAAGGGCCTTTTCCCGGTTCGCACCGATTTGATTCAGCGTAGAAAGCGCTAAGCAGCTAACTCTCAGCTATCCAGATCAAACTGGCCATTCTGCCGCTATCATGCCGACGACGGTAGGAATAAAACAACGAATCCTGAGCATAAGTACAATACTCACCGCCATAAATAGCCCTGACGCCCAGCTCGTTGAGCTGAATGCGGGCTAGCTGGTAAAGGTCGGCAAAATAATGTCCAGGCGTACGCTTTGATGAGCGGAAACACGCAGCCACCTGAACCTGATCATTGCTGGCCATCCAGCCAGTCAAAAACGCCTGGCGCACCTCTGGCCCGACTTCAAAGTGCTGAGCACAAATAGCAGGCCCCAAATAGACGCTTAGTTCTGCAGGGTCAGTGTCCATGGCCGTCAATGTAGCAGCTATTATCCCGCTGGCTAATCCGCGCCAGCCACCATGGGCTGCCGCCACCAAAGAACCGTCTTTAGCACTTATCAATAGCGGCAAACAGTCTGCACTTAACACTGCACAGGCGAGACCGGGGCGGTCAGTATAAGAAGCGTCAGCGACTTTCGGCGTACCGATAGTCGAAGCCTCCACCACAGCATTACCATGCTCCTGCGCCAACCATTGCGGCGGCAAGAGCAGATTCAACTGTCGGCTCAATAATGCTCGCGCTGCCTGTACCTGTTCACCTTGCACAGCGCTGCTTGCCCCAAGAATTTCACCAGCCACAGGGCTTTCTTTGCAGCTATTTTTACAACGTGTGGTAATAACGCTGCGTACTGATGCCGGTAGAGGCCAGTCGGGCACTAATATCGGTACTGTTTCGCTGAGCATTTCATCCATGCCCTTAAACACCGGCACTATCAGCATCTAGTAGCGATATTAGCTGCTTCATATCTTCCGGATTAGGTGCGCGCCAGGACATCGCCTCGCCCGATTCTGGGTGCCGCAGGGCCAGATAAGCAGCATGCAACGCCTGACGTCCAAAGCTTTGCACCATACTTGATACCTCAGCGCCAACTCCGCCTGGCACTCGCTGGCGACCTCCATACCGTCCTTTATGCCCTCCTTTATACCCTCCTGTATACAAAGGATCGCCAAGTAATGGATGACCAATATGAGCCATATGCACTCGAATCTGGTGGGTGCGCCCGGTTTCCAGCATTACCTGCAAGTATGTATACCCGCGATATCGGGCAATCCTTCGGTAATGCGTCACCGCCGGCTTACCTCCTCCACGAGTAACCGCCATACGCGTTCGCGCTACAGGGTGACGACCGATTGGTTCATCGACAGTGCCACTTTGATTAGTGGCACCCTGCACCAGCGCGTGGTATTCGCGGGACACCGACCGCGCCTTTAACTGATCGACCAGAGAATGATGGGAGACCAGGGTTTTAGCCACCACTAATAAGCCGGTGGTATCCTTGTCCAGCCGGTGAACAATGCCGGCCCGCGGCACCGACTCCAGTTGCTGGCAGTGATAAAGTAATCCGTTTAGCAAGGTACGATCTGGATTACCGGCTCCAGGATGAACCACCAGCCCGGCCGGCTTATTGACCACCAGGATGGCACTGTCTTCATAAACAATATCCAGATCCATTTGTTGTGCTTGCCACTCACCCTCTGGGGTTAGCGAAACTTCAAGCGTCAACCATTCCCCGCCCAGCAATTTCTCTCTTACATTGCCCGGCCGGTCATCAACATTGAGCCGGCCATCGCGAATCCATTTCTGCAGACGTGCCCGGGAGTAATCGGGAAACACGCTGGCAGCGGCCTGGTCAAGCCGGCAGCCTCTTAAGCGATCTGGTACCTGCTGTTTCAGGCGAGTATAAAGTTGATCCTGCTGCATTAACTATTCAGCTTACCTGCCGGCTATGGTTAAATACCGATTCTACAGGGCCAGGCCCTTCAAGCAATATACAGAAAAACTGCAGGTGCCTCCCTAATCATGCGTTTAGTAATAGTTTTCGCGGTCGTTTCGCTTCTTATTTCCAGTTGCTCATGGATGCCTTTTGTAGACTCCGATAAAAAATCCGCAGAGGAAGAGGAAGCGCGAGCCGAAGAACTTGAGGGATTGAACGAGAAACAATTTTACGATCGCATACAACGAAATTTGGACGCCCATAACTGGAGCGATGCCATTTCCAACCTGCAATCCTTTGAAGCACAATTCCCTTTTGGCAATTATGCCGAACAGGCTCAGCTCGAACTAATCTATGCTTACATGGAATCTAACGACTACGAAGCGGCTACGGCTGCTGCCGAGCGTTTTATTCGACTGCACCCCCGTCACCCAAATGTTGATTATGCCTATTATATGAAGGGCCTGGCGGCAGCTTCACAGCACAAAGGTATTTTTACCGATATTATGCCAACCGATATGACCCGTCGTGATCCCGGGGAGGCCCGTCGTGCGTTCGCTGCATTTGGCGAGCTACTCAGCCAATACCCTGATAGCAGTTATGCCGCAGACGCCCGCAAAAGAATGCTCTTCTTACGCAATATGCTCGCCCGCCACGAAATTCACGCCGCCAATTACTACTTCAAACGCGGCGCATATCTTGCTGCTGCCAATCGTGGACGTTATGTAGTCGAGAACTTCGACGAAACACCTGCTGTTCCTGATGGCCTGGCTGTTATGGCCCAGGCCTATCATCTAATGGGTCTGCAAGAGTTGGCTAATCATGCCGAACAGGTACTCGCCGCCAATTACTCTAATTACCCTGATCTTAACGATCAGGGTCAGCTTAGTTTTCTGGAGAGTGACTCTGTCGATAAGAAAAGCTGGCTAAATCGTCTTAGTTTTGGCTACTTCAAACCAAAAAACCCGCCCTACTTTGATAGCCGGGCTATCTATAATCCGGTATATAAAACACTCACTGAGCCAAAAGCGGATGATGCCGATACGCTGCCACCGACAAGCACTCCTGGCTAACCGCTAATCGCCGGGGCGCCAGCCGTTGGTTATTGGATAGCGTCGATCCCTGCCAAAGCCCTTTTCTGTTATGCGGATACCCACCGCGGCCTGACGTCGCTTATATTCATTGAGGTCGACCATACGCACTACCCGGTTGACGTCTTCATCCGCGAAGCCTCTGTCAATAATATCCTGTGCAGCCACATCCTGCTCGATATAGAGCTCCAGTATCTGATCAAGAATTTCGTAGGGCGGCAAGGAATCCTCATCAGTCTGATTCGGCGCCAGTTCTGCCGAAGGCGGACGTGTGATTACCGATTCAGGGATAACCGAGGACACTTCGTTACGGTACCGACACAACTCAAAAACCATCATTTTCGGCACATCTTTAAGTACATCCAGGCCACCGGCCATGTCGCCATATAAAGTAGCGTAGCCGACAGCCATTTCGCTTTTATTACCCGTGGTGAGAACGAGATATCCTTTTTTGTTTGATATCGCCATTAACAGCACACCCCGCGCCCTGGCCTGAATATTCTCTTCGGTTTTATCCTGTTCGGTGCCACTAAATTCATCTTCAAGAGCGGCGCAAAAAGCGTCGTAAATTGGCTCAATACCTATCACTATGTAGTTAACACCCAGCAGCCTGGCTTCCTCCTCAGCATCATCAAGACTCATCTGTGAGGTATAACGAAACGGCATCATCACTGCCTCCACTCTGTCCGCGCCCAGCGCATCAACTGCAACGGCCAGAGTCAGAGCCGAATCTATACCCCCGGACAGGCCAAGCACCACACCACTAAAGCCATTTTTATTGACGTAATCACGAACCCCGACAACAAGCGCCTCATAAATCGATGGCACAATATCCGGCATTGGCGCTAACTTTTGCGGGACAACCTGCACATTGCTATCGTCAAATTTTAGCTCAACCCCGTACAATTGCTCAACAAACAGTTGCGCCTGAAAACACAGCTCCCCGCTGGCATCGACCACCATCGAACCGCCGTCAAAGACCAGCTCATCCTGGCCACCCACCTGATTGACGTAAATGACCGGCATGCCCCCTTCACATGCTCGCGCTGCCACAGTGCGCTGGCGAACCAGTTGCTTATTCTTATGGAAAGGAGAGGCATTGATATTGACCATCAATCTGGCGCCAGCCGCTTTGGCCTGAGCCATGGGTTCGGTATCCCAGATGTCCTCGCACACAGTTAATGCAGTGCGGATACCACACAGATCCAGCACACAGGCCTCGCTACCCGCTTCAAAATAACGTTTTTCGTCAAAAACCTGGTAATTGGGCAGGCAGTTTTTTGCGTATTGGGCAATCAATTTGCCGTTCTCTATCACCCCTGCCATGTTGTACAGGGCGCCCTTTTCTCGCCACGGATAACCGAGTACCACGGTAATATCCTCGCATTCCTCCTCCAGCTCACGTAAAGCTCTTGCTATGCGGGTTTGTATGCTTGGCCGCAACAACAGATCTTCGGGCGGATAACCACACAAAACCAGCTCTGGGAAAATAACTAAACGGGCGGCAAATTTGTCACGAGCCTCATGCAGCGCGGCGATAACTCGGCGAGTATTACCAGGGATATCGCCTACCACCGGATTGAGCTGTGCGAGAACAATGGAGAGTCTGTTCATAAAGTCTCAGAAAGTAGTGAATTAGCCGCGCATTTTCAGCTAAAATTTAAGCTATAGCAAAATGGACTCCGCCATGCAGGAACCCGGTCAAGCAGTTAGTAGTATTCCGATACCCCACGGTCTGGTCCGGGTCTATGCCTACTACCGATTTTTGCTGGCAACGCTACTACTGGGTATGTACCTGGCGGGGTTCGCTACCGGCATTCTGGGAACGTCTTCGCCACCTGTATTCCTCACTACAGCCATCGCCTCCGTAGCACTAACAGTAAGCAGTCTGCTCTGGTTGATAATCAAAAGATTCAACTGTGAACGGCTATTTCTGTTTCTAAACCTGCTGCTCGATATTGTTGCATTGAATCTGTTGATGTTTAGCAGTGGGGGGCTAAGTAGCGGCATCGGATTTCTCCTGGTGATTGCCATTGCCACAGGTTCACTCATTTTCACCGGCCAGCTTTCGTTATTCCTGGCTGCCTTCGCCAGCATTTTGGTGATTGCCGGAACCACCCTGTCAATCATCCTGTTCAATGTCAGCTATATCTCTCTTTTCCCCACTGGTTTACTGGGTGTTTTGCTGTTTCTGACTGCACTGCTATTTCGCAGTCTTAATCGCCGGCTGGCGGACAGCCAAAGCCTGGCGACGCGAGAAGCCGACCAGGCAGCACATTTACAAAGGCTTAACGAGCTGATTATGAACCGCATGCGTACGGGCATTATTCTTGTCGATACCTCCGCACAAATTAAATTGATCAACACAGCAGCCATGGAGCACCTGGGTGACCCCAGACCTCGAGCACAGCTGCAGAGCGGATTTCCATTAAAAGCATTGCCTAAATTATACAAACAATACGAACGTTGGCATGCCTACCCCTGGCTGCGTTGCCCGCCCATTACAATCGATGGCTCGAATACAGTAATTCAGTGCAACTTTGCCAGGCTGGATGAGAACGAAAGACGCCACACCATTATTTTCATAGAAGATACACGTTCAGCAGCACAAAACGCGCAGCAGTTAAAACTCGAATCACTGGGCCGTCTGGCCGGCAGTATTGCCCATGAAATCAGAAATCCACTCGGGGCCATCAGCCATGCAGCACAGCTACTCGCCGAGCAGGAAAAATCCCCTCCCGCGATGAAGCAGCTTATAGACATCATCGACCGGCACTCACACCGGGTTAATTCCATTGTCGACAGCATCCTGCAGCTATCCCGCCAACAGGCTCCAGTATTTCAGAAACTACAATTAGGTCGATGGCTTAAACGGTTTGTTAAAGAATATACTGATGCTCATCCCGGTGAGGGTATTATAGAAATTGAGGAAACAGGTGCCGGGGGGGAACAGTTACAGGTTTTATTTGACCCGGTTCACCTCAATCAGGTACTGAGCAACCTGGTCGACAACGCGTTTCGGTACAGCCAGAACGAAACCGGTGAAGCCTGGGCAAAACTAAGCTACCACACCGAGCAATCAACCCGGCTTCCCTGCCTCGATGTGTGCGACAAAGGTCCGGGTATCGATAAACAAAATATCGGACAGATATTTGAACCTTTTTTCACCACTTCAAATAGCGGCACCGGGCTGGGGCTCTACCTGGCCAAAGAACGCTGTGAATTTAACTACGGCACATTATCATACCGTATAGACAACAATTCACATGAAGCAAATAACCTTAAAAACGACCTTAAAAATAAAGGCTTTTTCAGATTAATTTTCGCTCATCCTGACCAACTGTTACCGGAACAAGCTGATGACCAATCCGATAGTATTAATCGTTGACGACGAACCCGATATCCGCCAACTGCTCAGCTTGACTCTGACACAGCTCGGCATCGACGTAGTCGAAGCCGCGGACGTTACCGCCGCTTACCAGAAGCTCCAACAGGGTACTTATCAACTTTGCCTGACCGACATGCGTCTACCCGACGGGGATGGCCTTGAGTTAATCGATCATATCCAGCAAAAATATCCTCACCTGCCTGTTGCCATGATTACCGCCTACGGTAATACCGATATCGCCGTCGAAGCACTTAAGCGAGGCGCATTCGATTTTGTCAGCAAGCCTGTGCAATTACCAAAATTACGAGCGATGGTCTCGGCCGCATTAAAGCTGAGCGCCGATCAAAGTGGTGCGGACAAGAGTCAGTGGCAGTTTGTTGGCAGCTCCAGAGCCATGGAAGATTTACGCGAACAAATCTCGCGGGTGGCTCGCAGTCAGGCACCCATCTATATATCTGGTGAGTCAGGCAGCGGTAAGGAAATTGTCGCCAGAGCGATACACTACCAGGGACCTCGATCAGAGGGTCCATTTATCCCGGTGAATTGTGGAGCAATACCATCGGAGCTTATGGAAAGCGAGTTTTTTGGCCATAAGAAAGGTAGCTTCACTGGTGCTTACCAGGACAAGCAGGGCTTATTCCAGGCCGCGAATGGCGGCACTTTATTTCTTGATGAAGTGGCCGATCTGCCCTTGCCCATGCAGGTCAAGCTACTGCGAGGCATACAGGAGAAAGCCATACGCCCATTGGGGGCAGATGCAGAAATTCCCGTGGATGTAAGAATACTAAGCGCTTCTCACAAAAACTTGTCACGAGAAGTTGAGCTCAACCGTTTTCGGCAGGATCTGTTTTACCGGATTAATGTCATTGAACTCCACGTACCAAGTTTGCGTGAACGACCTGAAGATATTCATGAGTTAGTACAGCTTTTTGTCGGTAGAAACGCCAGTCAAACTGACAAGGAGACGCCCTATATCGAGCCAGCGGCCATGACGGCGCTACTCAGCCACCAGTTTCCCGGCAACGTCAGAGAGCTGGAAAACACGCTAGAAAGGGCATTTACCCTGTGCGATGGCAAGACCATCACAGTTGCGGATCTGCAACTACAGACAATGAGCACCCCTGTTACGGAAATGAACACGGGCGATGCAAGTGTCGTGGTGGAAGCAAATGACAGCATCCCCCCCTACACGGGCGGTAATATGGATAGTTACCTCGAGGGTATAGAAAAACGTTTATTAGAAGAGGCTTTGGAGGCGACGCGCTGGAACAAATCAGCGGCTGCTGAAAAACTGGGCATAACCGATAGACAGTTACGTTACAAGCTCAAAAAGCTTGAAATAGAATAACTTACCGGACTGCCAGTTAAGTAGCCAGGCACCCTTAACAAACTACTGGAACCCACTGTCAAGCCCTGCCACGCACTACCAATCGGGCGGGGTGCTCATTTCGGACTTCGTGCCATACTGATCGCTAGTTTTTTTCAGTAACAGGCGCTACGGCCAATTCGCGTGCTAGACTTTACTTCACTCCATACCGAACCCAATACTAGACTCAATACAGGCAGGATAAATATGAATATTCAGGGAGTAGCAGCCGTAGTCACCGGCGGTGCCTCCGGCATCGGTGCCGGGGTGGTGCGGATACTTGCACAGGCCGGCGCAAAAATAGCCATTCTCGACCGAAACATCGAGCTGGCCGAAACCCTCGCAAAGGAGGTAGGTGGTGTCGCCGTAGCTTGTGATGTAGCCAAAGATGATTCCGTTCAAAAGGCCTTCGCCGCAGCACAGGAAAAAAACGGTGCAGCACGTATTTTAGTAAATTGTGCAGGTATCGATACGGCGCGCAAGATCGCCAGCCACAAAACTGGTGCCCATGCCATTGGCCCCATGCAAAGGGTTATCGACGTGAATCTGGTAGGAACCTTGAGTTGCTGCGCCCACGCTTCCACGGCCATGCTTGATCTTGAAGTGTTAGATGACGATGGTGAACGGGGGGTATTAATTAATATCGCCTCAATTGCCGCATTTAATGCACCCAATGGCCAATCGGTCTACGCTGCTTCAAAAGCGGGTGTGGTCGGTGCAACCCTGCCCCTGGCTCGGGACCTAGCCCATTACGGCATTCGAGTTGTCACTATCGCGCCTGGACTCTTCGATACACCCCTGGCTGGCACTATGGATGACAAACTCACCGGACAATTGTTGCGCAGGACCCTGTTTCCAAAGCGTAAAGGAAGGCCGGAAGAAATTGGTGCGCTGGTTCAGCATATATGCGAAAACCAGATGCTTAATGCCTCGACAATACGCATTGATGCAGGGTTTTTCTAAGCATGAGAGCGCGCTTTGTTGGTAACACCAAACTCTTTGCAGTGCTAAGCACGATGCAATATGTAACAAAACAGAAGGTCAGATTAAGCGAGGATAAGCGATGAAACTTGAAGGTGTAGCAGCATTTTTAACTGGCGGAGCATCGGGTCTCGGCGCGGCCAGTGCACGGGTATTGGCCGAAGCAGGCGCAAAAGTGGCCTTACTGGATCGAGACATGGCGCTGGCTGAACCGCTGGCAAAAGAACTGGGCGGTGTCGCCATTGAATGCGATGTCGCTAACCACGAATCCCTCAGTGCTGCAGTTGAACAAGCTTGCCAGGCCATTGGCCCGCCACGTATCGCCATCAACTTTGCAGGCATTGATGTGTCACGAAAAATTACCAGTCGTTCACAGGGGGCTCACCCCATTGAGTCCCTGCAGCGACAGATCGATATTAATGTTATCGGCACCCTCGACGGCTGCGCATTGTTTGCCGAACGGATGATGGATCTTGAGCCCTTTGAAGATGGCGAACGGGGCGTGCTGATCAATATCGCCTCTGGTGCCGCCTTCAATGGCCCCCCTGGGCAATCCGCCTATGCTGCGTCTAAACGGGCCGTTGCCGGCGCCACTTTACCGCTGGCCCGCGATCTTGCCCCCTATGGCATCCGCGTCATGACCATTGCCCCGGGGTTCTTTAAAACCCCACTGGCTGAAACGGTTGATGCCAAACATACCGATAAGTTGATATCGATGGTACCCTTTCCAAAACGTTGGGGTGACCCGCGCGAGATTGGTGAGTTAGTCAAGCATATTTGCCAAAACCGTATGCTCAATGGTGAGACGATCCAGATTGATGGGGCAATGCGTTAGCAGCCTATAGCTGAGTATGTGTCTTGAGCTGCCTTGAACTGCCTTATTTTGGACTGCTTACTTTGGATTAAAAAGCTTGAATCGAGGCTCCTTAACTTCTGGAAAACAAGCCAATGATTGAAGAAATAAACCGCACGGCAAAATTCGAAATTGGCCATGTAGTAAAACACCGGCTGTTTCCCTTCCGCGGGGTTATTTTTGATGTCGACCCCACTTTCAATAACACCGACGAATGGTGGGACTCCATACCGGAACATATTCGCCCTAAAAAAGACCAGCCGTTTTATCATTTGCTTGCCGAAAACGAAGAATCCTATTACATAGCCTATGTGTCGGAACAAAACCTGCTGTCTGATGCCAGCGGCAAGCCAATTGGCCACCCCCAGGTAAAAGAACTGTTCGGTGAATTTGAAACCACGCACTACCAGTTAAAGAATATTAAAAGTCATTAATCGCAAGCTGTTGATCTCGCCAGTAGTTGGCATATTAAGGGCGGCGAAGCCAACAAACTAATAGTAAAAAACTCATATTAAAAAAAGGAAAGCAGCCATGGGTCCACTAGAAGGTCTACAGATTATCGAATTACAGGGTATTGGCCCAGGCCCTTTTTGCGCCATGATGCTCGCCGATATGGGTGCCGAAGTTATCCGCATCGACAGAGCAGGCGCTGCCGGAGGAATGCCTCGCGCCGAAAAGTTTGATCTTCTGGCACGCGGCCGACGCTCTATTCGGCTGGATTTAAAAAGCCCTGAAGGAAAAGAAATACTCCTGCGCATGGTCGAAAAATCCGACGGTATCATCGAAGGGTTTCGACCCGGGGTGATGGAACGGCTCGGTATCGGCCCGAATGTTTTGCTCGAAAAAAACCCTGCCATTGTCGTCGGCCGCATGACCGGATGGGGGCAGGAAGGACCCATTTCAAATATTTCCGGGCACGATATCAATTACATCGCACTGACCGGCGCACTGTTTAATATCGGCGTTAAGGGCGGACCTCCAGCGCCACCACTTAATCTGGTCGGCGACTTCGGTGGCGGCGGCTTACTGCTGGCCTTTGGTATGGTCACCGCTATTTTGAAAGCGAAATTATCCGGCGTTGGTCAGGTAGTTGATGCTGCCATGGTTGATGGCGCATCTATTCTTAGCACCTCTTTCTTCGGTCAGCTTGCTGAAGGCAAACTTAGAGAAGGGCGAGGCGAACACCCCCTGAACGGAGCCAGCCATTATTACGACGCCTTTGAATGCTCCGATGGCGAGTACGTTTCTATTGCGTCCGTCGAGCCTCAATTCTATGCCGAATTAAAAGACTTACTGGGCCTCAGCGAGGAAGAGTTTGGCGAACAAATGAACCCAAAACGTTGGGCTGAGCAAAGAACCAAAATAAAAGCTGTCTTTCTGAGCAAGTCTCGGGACGAATGGTGTGATCTGTTACAACAAAGTGATATCTGCTTCGCACCTGTGCTGCGCTTCGCTGAAGCGCCGCAGCACCCCCACAATAAAGCGCGCGAGGCCTTCGTTGAAGTAGACGGTGTCGTCCAACCGGCGCCCGCACCCAGATTCAGCGCTACCCCCGGCGGCATCACCAGACCTCCTGCACAGCGTGGTGAGCATACCGATGAGATCCTGACTGAGTGGGGCTATTCTGCAGAAGACATTGCTGGATTACACCTTAAAGGTGCAATAAAAGGAACTGGCTGAACATTTTTGAACATGGTTACAGCAGGCCTGATTATTTGAGCACTAAGAAATAACCGGCCTAACTAACTCCAGGGCTAACTAACTCCAGGGCTAACCAGCCTGATCACAAAAAGCCTGCGCCTCACGTACGTCCAATGTGCCCTCGTAAATTGCACGCCCGGTAATGGCACCGAGTATGCCCTCCTGAGCGACGGCTTGCAGCCGATGGATATCATCCATATTAGTGATACCCCCCGAGGCGATCACCGGGATGGGCGAAGCTTTGGCTATCGCTACAGTGGCCTCGACATTAACACCCTGCATCATGCCGTCACGCTCAATATCCGTGTACACAATTGCACTGACTCCATCGCGCTCAAAGCGACGAGCCAGGTCAATCGCTTTGACACTGGACACTTCTGCCCAGCCATCAGTTGCCACCTGCCCGGCTTTGGCGTCAATACCAACGATAATATGACCGGGAAAGGCTTTGCACATTGCCGTGACGAAGTCTGGCTCCTGTACCGCTTTGGTACCGATGATCACATAGTCCACACCGGCATCCGGGTAAGCACTAATGGTTTCGGCAGTCCGTATACCACCACCAATCTGTATCGGCAGGTCCGGGTATTTTGCGGCA